>Ga0310695_10009775_pt1 | contig 14293 bp, 2 predicted proteins | sample RumenRJG_04DNA_FD_203882 | JGI IMG/M metagenome (GOLD analysis project Ga0310695, IMG submission 203882) | Bovine rumen microbial communities from Lethbridge, Alberta, Canada - RJG_04 (v2) (version 2) | ecosystem: Host-associated > Mammals > Digestive system > Stomach > Rumen | place: Canada... | reverse complement strand
CCGCCCCCCCACCCACCAACCCCCCACCCCCCAATCCCCAATCCCCAATCCCCAAATATGACTTAAATATATCAATAAAAAACAATTTAAATTATTAAATTAATAAATAAATATTATTTATTTAATATAAAAAAACTAAATAAAATAAAAAAACTAAATAATATATTTTTTGAGTAAAAAAATAATATATATTTTATAAACAATTAAAATTAAAAAAAAAATGGGAAATGAATTCCTAATTCAAATATGTCAATTTACAGGAGGGGAATTTCCGAATGAAAAAAATATGGATAGATTTCAAATATTTCCGATAAAAAAAATAATGCCAGAAAATGAATTAAAAGATTATATAAGATCAAATTATGGATATTGTGTTTGTAGACAAAAAATTTATATTAAAGAGTCTAAAGAAATAGAAAAAAAATATCCTATTCCAGAAAATATAAATAAACAAAGAATTTATGTTTCAATATCTGAAGATAAAAATTGTAAATGTGCCTTTTTTTCTATTCAAAAATTGAGAAATGAGTTATTAAATGATTTTAAAAAATTACATAAAGAAAAAAATGAACTTATGAAAATAGAAAAAGATAAAAGTAAAGAATTAGATAAAATAAAAAATAATATAAAAAAAATTAAAAATAATTTTGATGTTATAAAAGAATATGGATAATAATTTTTATAAATCAAAAGTTAAATAAATATATATAAATTAATTAATTGAAATGTTATTTCTTCAAATATTTTAAAATAAACTATTAATTCAAAAGAAAAAAAATTAGAAAATAAATGAAATATAAATTAAATATTCAAAAGTCCATTTTTAAATTAAAGAAATACTTAATAATATATCTTATTTTATTTGATTCATTTTCAAAATCAGATATAGTATTTCCTGATCACTATGTTAAAAATGATCTCACATTTCAAGAAAATGAAATAATTTCTACTGCAAAAATAAAACAAGTATATCATGCAGGTTATTTTACAAAAAAAAATGATATTATTTATAGTTATAAATATGGTATTTATTATTATCCAGATAATACATGTGTCAATCCTAATTATTATCAAAGATTTTCATCAAATCCTTTTTTTTCAAATAATTTTATTAGAAATACTGATTCAACAGAAAAACCAAATTCTATTCCAAATATTTCAGAAGAAACAGAATTATATTCAAATTATATGAAAGGAATAAATATAATATGTGATGCTCAATTTACTTCTATTCATAATTCAAATTATATTTTATATTATAAAATTGCGATAATATCAAATTCCTTAAATAATATAGAAATAAATTTAATTTCTCAAACAAATCCAAATACTTTAAAAATATGTTCAAAAACAATAACTGATTATCATATATTTCGTATTAAAATACGTTCAATTTTATTAAGTACAGCAAATCATATAAGAATGTATTTTAAATGTGATGATGAAAATGAAGTTAATATGGAGATAACAGGAGAAGAAACTTTTAAAATACAATTTAAGAGTATTGATTATATTTACTTAAGCAATTATTTAATATCAATAATAGATATTTCATTAAACCCATATGGAACAAAAAATGGTTTATTAGATAATATAAATCCAAATTGTATTCCTCAATTTTATAAATCTGGAACAAAATGTGAAAAATGTCATTATTTATGTTATAAATGTTCATCATCTTTAACAACTTGTGATAAATGTAATATTTTATCTGAATATAATAATAATATTAATAATTGTAAAATTAATTATATTAACTTTCAAAATTTCCAAGATTTTAATTTTGAAATTGGACCTCCTGAAACTCATAGAATTACTTTTGGTTATTGGGTTTATATTTCTAATCCTGAAAATATTTCTAATTTATCAAATAATATTTTTCATATTGTTTTAGGAGATTTAATTATTTCGACTATTAATATTAATAGAGATACTGTTGATAATTATTGTCATGTTTTTGAAAATTTAAATCAAGATTTAAAATCAACTTTAAATTTTGGTAATTATAAAAATAAAATTATTGATGATTATTTTGTTTATAATACTTCTCCTAATAGTTTACAAAAGAATTATATGGATAATTTAAATATTAAAGGACAATGGTTTTTTTCTTCTTGTGCAATGAGTTTTGATCATGAATCTTTTTATGTTAATACTGTTATTAATAATAAAGATAATTTTGCTTTAAAAAGTTTTAAAAAGGAAAAAATGTTTAATGATAATATTTATTTTAATGATTATCATTTTAGAATCAATTTCAATAATAATAAAAAAATGATAGTTTATTTTAAAAATTTTGGTCAATTATCTTCTAATATTTTTATTAAAAATTTAATAATTTTTAAAGAATATTTACCATATGATTTCCATTATATGTATTTTGATTTTACTTCAATTTCAACTTCTGATTTTCCTGAACTTTTATATATTTTACCATTAAATGAACTTATAATTTCTGGTAATTCATATTCCATTAAAGGAAATGATATATTACAAAATAAGATTGATACTATATCAATTTATTTACAAAATGAATCTTTTAATGGTTATGCTCCTCCTAATTTTAAACATCTTTATTTATTAAAAAATAATACATACTATAAAAATATAAATAATAATCCATCAGATGTAGGAACATTTAGTTTAAGTAATAGTATCATTAATTATTATGATAATAAACCTTTAAAATGTGAAGCTTCATATTATATGAATCAAAATAAAATTTGTACAAAGACATGTGAATATGATTCATTAAATTATACTTTTTATCCTGGATTTAATGATAGAAATTTTTGTGATTATTTTTGTACTTCTTCAATGAATTGTAATTTAAATATATTATCATATACAAATGATTTTTGTATAAATTCAAATGATATTTATAATTTATATTATAAATGTGTTGATAAATCAAAAAATTATTATTTTCAATTTAGTGGTTTTTACAATAGTGAAAATATAAATATTATTTTTGAAGAACCATATTTAACATCATATATAATAGAATTTTGGTATTATCCAGATATTTTTTTACAAGCAACAAAAGGATCTTATTTCTCATATTCAATTGAACATTATATTTTTCATTCTAATTCAATATCAATTTTCTTATATCTTGATACAGGATTTTTCCAATCATCTTATGGTAGTTCATCATCTCGTATTAATTTTAGACATTATTATAAAAGAGAATGGAATAAATTTGTTATTTATTGTTTAAAAAATCCAGACAATGGTAAATATCATATTAAAGCATTTTTAAATAATTTTATAAATGAACCATATGATTTAGGTATAACTGGTGTAGATCAATCTTTAACAAAGATTTTATTTTGTAATAAATGTACAATTAATTCAGAAATTGTAAATTGGGGAACTGGATATTATAAAAATTTAATAATTTGGGATGGAAATAAATCTAATTTTCCTTTAACAATATTTTATGAATCATTATTTAAAAATGAATTAATTAACTCAATAATAAATTTTTATCCTTTATCAAATGAATATATATCAAATAATATAATTAAAGATATATCAAATAATAAAAATATTGATTTAGGAAATTCAATTTATAATTCAAATTTTAGATTTCAAAAAATTAATTTTTCTTCAAAATTTGATTATATACAAACAGCAATTCCTTCATTAGGAAAATTTCTTAATTCATTTTCAAATGGATTAAACACAGGAATATGTAATGAAGGATGTAAAAGATGTTGGGAAGAAGATTTTTGTTATGAATGTTATCCAGATTATTTTTTAAATTATCATAAATGTTTATTAAAAAAAAATTATTTTTTTTATACTAATTATGAAGGTAAAGATAAAGATATTAAATTAGAATATATTATTAATGATAGTGATTATGATAATTCTAAAAATGGGTTTACTGTGACTTTTTGGATTAAAATTATTAATTTAAAAGAAGATGGGGAAATAATTTCATATGGGAAAAATAATTATTTAAATTATGAAAGTGATGAAAGAGAATTTAATAATAAAAAATTTGGTTTATCTCTTATTTATCATGAAGATAATAATAATAAAATTGTTATTTTAAATGATATTACTTTTAGAGAAAAAATTGGAAAATGGACTTTTATTTCTTTATCTTATTATGAAGAAAAAAAAGATACTTTAACTTTTTTTCCTAGATTAATTAAATTTGAAATTGATCAAAATGGAATTGAAATTTTAACAAATGAAAAAAAATTATATATAAATCAATTTAAAATAGGAAAAAATTTTTCTGGATTATTATATTCTTTAAAATATTTTAATAATTTTATAATTGGTTCATTTGGTTTTGAATTAAATAATGGAAATATGATAACTCCTTTTATGAAACCTAATCAAATAAGTAAAACTTATTTTCCAATGGGGACAACTGATAAAAATTGTTATCAATATAATTACTTTATTCCAAATGAAAATAAATTTTATTGTATTCCAGATTATGAAAAAAAATTAATTTCAAAAATTAATTCTTTTGATTATTATTTTGCAGAAGGAATAACAGATTCAATTAAATGTAATGATAAATGTTTTAATGCTTGTTATGAAAAAAGTGAAAATGATTGTACTTGTCTTAATAAAAATAATAATTCTCAAATGTTAATTTATAATAATGGAAATTATTATTGTAAAACTTTTGATTATATAAATTTTGCTAAAGCAAAAGATATTACAATTAATAATATTAAAACAGGGAAATTTACAAAAAAATTCACTTTACAATTTTGGATTTATCCAATTGAATATACAAAAAATTCTTTTACTGGAATTACATTTAATTGGAATGGTCATTTAAAAATAAAAGTAAATCAAGAATTTGATTCAAATATAAATGATAATTTATATTATTTTCATTGTTATTATTATGATCAAAATTTAATAGAAACAGGAGAAATAAAAACAACAATTTCAATTAATGAATGGAATTTTTTATCATGTGCATTTGATTATATAGATAAATACTTTTATTTAAATACAAATGAAGTTTTAATTCAAAATCAAATTCCAAATACAATAATTTTAAATGATATAATAAAAGAAAATGATTATACAACATTAACAATAAAAGATAATTCAAATAGAGAAGAATGGGGATTATTATTTTATAGACAAATAAGATTATGGAATGATGCATTTTTCAATGCAGAATTTTTAAGTAGAATTAAAATAGAAACTCCATCTTTATTTCCAAAATTAATTCATTGTTACGAACCAAATTTTAAAAATAAAAAAAAAACAGAATTTAATAATAATTTCATAGTAAAAGATATAAATGAAGTAGGAGAAAATATAATAATAGAAAAAATAGAAACTTACGGTAAGAATACAATAAATGAAATAAATGATATTGATTTATGTAATGAAAATGGTGAATTTTATGATAAAAGTTTAAAAAAATGTTTTCAATTTACTGATATTTCAAAAATGAATGATTTTTCCTTTTCAAATATTCCTCCTTCTTATAGTGGAAGTTACACAATGGCTTTTTGGATTTTTTTTGAAGATACTACTACAATTTCAAATGGTATTCATTTAATTTGGGAAAAACATTTACAAATATCAATTATTAAAACTAATAATTTAGTTGGTTATTGTTTTCCTCAAGGTTATTATAGTGATAGTTTATCTAATGATAATATTAATTTAAAATATGAAAATAGTTTTAATAAAGGAAAAGTTGATTTATTAAAAGAAAATCAAGTTGATAATGGAAATTGGATTTTTGTAATTTGTTCTGTTTCAAATTATAATGAAATTTTTTATATTAAAGGAAATAAAGATGAAACTGAAATTTTAAATTTAAAAAAAGAAATTCTTTATTCTTATCAAGGAATTAATTATGAAAGTGATAAATTATTAAGATATTATATGAGTGATGTTAAAAATAAAGTTTCAAAAAAAACAAATTTATATCTTGAAAATATAACAAATAATAAAAAAATATATTTTAGAAGTATTCAATTATTTAGAGATTATCTTCCTTATAAAATGTATTTTCAATATGTTGATTTAAGTCAATTTGATGAACAAACAATTTTCCCTCAATTATTATTTGTAGTAAATTTTGCTAATTTTAATTTTATTACTAAAAAATTAACATATCAAGTTTTTAATCCTCAAACAGTTTCAACTCCAAATAGAAAATATACAAAAATAGAATATTCAATTTCTTTAAAATTTCCTTTAGAAAGTACTTTTGAATTAAGTTCAAATTTTATTTTTTTACCATTATGTCCATTAAGAAATAAATATGATATAAATAATAATATTTGTTTATTAAATTCAATTTCTTGTAATAATGGTGAAGTATGTTCTGATGAAAATAATCCAATTGTTTGTAAAAATAATTTTTTTTTAAATATAAAAAATGATCAAAGTGTTTATTGTAGTAGTAAATGTGAAAATAATAAAATGAGAACTCCAGGAAATCATGAAATTTTACCAATTTGTAATTCAAATATTCCTGAAAATAATATTTTAAATACTAATTTTGATGGTAAAAATTTAAATGTTAATTTCTGTGATCAAAATGAATATTTTCAAATTGATTATAAATGTAAAAAAAATCCTTTAATAAGTGCTTTATTTTATTCTAGATGTTATAATCCACCAAATTTTACTTTTTTAATAACTACAAGTATTCAAAATAATTTTATAAATGGTTATTTTTTTGAAATTTGGATTAAATTAGAAAATGTTTTAAATACTTGTTCAAGAACATATTCAAAAGAATATTTATTATATGCAAATCCAAATTCAATTTATTTAAATACAGAAGATAATAATTTTTATTATAATATAATAGGAACAATATATACAAAAATGATAAATGGAATTTCATTACATGAATGGAATAAAATATTAATTAAAGTTACTCTTAATCCTTCAATAGGACAAAATGTTTATATTTATATTAATAATAATTTAAATCCAGAACCAATAATTAATAATATTGAAGAAAGTATAAATATGCAATTACAATCAATTAGTTTTTGTTCATTTGGAATTAATGGTCAATGCTCTATTTCAGGGTCACCATTAATAAATTGGGGAAGTGCTTATTATAAAAATATTAAAGTTTGGGAAATTAATTCTTCTTCTTTTGAAACTATACAAATTGCAAATTCAAAATATTTAAAAAATTATTTAAATTCACTTAAATTATTTTATCCTTTAACTTTTGATTATTTTGATAAAAATATTATTTTAAGTGGATTTAATGAAAATAATATTATAGTTGATCATATTGCTAGTAATAATTTTGATACAAATGATAATTTTTTATTTTATAATTATGAAATTAATTTTGATTGGATTGAAAATAATAAAAAAAATTATATTTCAAATATGATTAATACTGAAATTATACCTGAAAAATGTCATGAAAATTGTATAAGATGTTATTCTTCTTTAAATACTTATTGTTATGAATGTGAAGAAAATTATGTTTTAATTGGTCAAAAATGTACTTTAATAACAGGATATTTTTTAACATCTTTTAAAGAAGAAGAAATAGACTTTAATATTTCAAATATTGCAAAACCACTTACTGAATTTACAATATCATTTTATATTAAATTTATTGGAGTAATTAAACCAGAAAATTCAATTGAAGATAAATATCAAATAATGATTTTTAATAATGATTTTTTTATCTCTTATAAAATATCAAATAATGCTTTAACAATGTCTTTATTTGGAAATGTTGATAAATTTATTGATTATAATTTTAATAATTATTTAGGAACATGGGTTCATGTAAGTATTTCAAATTATAAAAGTGCTAATAATAATATTTTTCCTCATATGATTAATTTAATGGTAAATAAAATTGATATTATTCCTGAAATTGATTTTAAAATGCATAATAATGGAGCTGAATTATTATTTTTAAGAATTGGAAATTCTATAATTTCTTATTTTGCAGATTTGAAAATTTATTCTAAATTTCATTATGGAATTTTCGGTCATATTAAATCAAATAATTATTTAGAAAATTTAATATTAGAATATAATTTAATAGGAAATTCAATTAATAATTGTATAAAAGAAAATGAAATTATTAATTCAAATTTTGAATGTGTTCCTGACTATAATCCTTATTTAGAAAATGATTCAAATTGTAATAATAATGATCAATATTTTGATTTATCAATGTTTAATTCTGGAAGACCTTGTAAAAATTGTAATTCAATTTGTAAAAGTGAATGTTTTCAATCAAGTGAATTAGATTGTAATTGTGATTTATCAAAAGGAATTTATTGGTTAAGAAGAAATAAAATAGATAAAAAAACTTATTGTGAAAATATTCCTTATATTGATTTTTCACTTTTTGAACCTTTTATTATAAATGTTCCTTCTTCAATAACAAAAGAATCAACAATTGAAATGTGGGTTTTTATATATTCTTATAATACTCAAATTAATAATTTTGATTATTTAACAATTGAATGGGATTATCATAATAAAATATCAATTAAAAATATAAATAATATTCTTACTTTATTTTGTTATTCTTATTATCTTTCAAGTGATACAAATGGAGATTTTAATGAATTTTTATCAAAAAATATTCATACGTATCAATGGGTTTATATAAAATGTGGAAGTGATTTAATTTATAATACATTTTTCCTTGATGATATATCAAATACAATTAATTTAGAAAATATTCCAGAAAGACCAAATGAAACAACATTAAAAATATCTTCTGGAAATCCAATTATTGATTATGGTTTTATATTTATTAGAAATATTAAATTATGGCAACAATATAATTTTAATTATATTGATTCACAATATTTTAATTTAAATTCTCATGGAAAATATGATTCTTCAATTAGAAAATCAAATAATTTTTATCCAGGATTATTAACTTATATAAAAGGAGATTTAAGTTTAAATGATTATGAAAAAACAAAAGAAGGAAAATATACTCTTTATAATTTAATAGGAGATGATAATACAAATATAAAATATACAATTAATTTAAATAGAAGAAATACTTTTAAAAATTATAATTATATTGATTCTGAAAATAATAATTTATATTCATTATTAAATATTTGTGATGAAGGTTATTATTATAATAAAGGTACTTCAACATGTGTTTCAACTTTTTCTTCAAAATGTAAATTTGTTTCTGATTCAAATGATAATTGTTTAACTTGTCCAGAAGAAAAAAAATATCTTAATCCAGAAAATGGAAATTGTGAATCAAAATGTCCATTTTTTTCATATTCAAATGATTATATTAATCAATGTCGTAAATGTCATTATACATGTTATACTTGTAAAGATGAAAAAATAAATAGTTGTTTAAGTTGTACTGATCCAAGATTTTTATTAATAAAAGAAAATATTTGTGTTGAAAATTGTGAAATTTATGATTTAACATCAAGTAAATTAAATGGGAATGAATGTGTTGAATTTATAGCAGAAATTACTTTAATTAATGTTTCTGAAAATGTTCCAATTGATATTAAAAATTTTAATTATCTTGAAGTTAATGTTGAATGTAATAAAGATATTTATGGAATTTTATGGAAATTTAATGAAGAAAAAACTAAGGAAATTAATGGTGATGATGATATGATTTTTCCTTTTAGTTCTCCTTTTATTAGTGATATTCATTCACTTAAAGTTGATGTTAATAATGATTTTTTTGAAATGGGGAAAAAATATGTTTTTGAATTTGAAGTTTATAGAGATAATGAAGAAGGGAGAGTTAGTATTAGTAAAGAATTTATTTTAGTTATGAATAGTCCTCCTTATAATGGAAAATTAATTGTTTTTCCTGAAATTGGTTTATTGGATTTTACTGTTTTTATTATTTCTTCTATTAATTGGCTTGATGATTCAACTGATAATTTATTATATTATTTTTATTATATTGAAGATAAAACAAATACAATTAAAAATATAACAAATTCTTTTCAAAGTGAAATTGAATTAATGAGTACTTTTATTTTTATTTATCCTGAAGAAAGTAATTATATTACAATTTATTGTGAAATAAAAGATAATTATGATGAAAAAACAATAGTAAGTCAAAGAATTTTAATAGTTAAAGATTATTCAAGTAATATTTATACTATTAAAAATGCTTTTTCAAATTATTATATACCAAATAATCCAAATATTGAACATTTATATAGAAGAAGTGAATTTTTAAAAAGTTTAGGATTAAATCAAAATGATAATAATGGAGAATATTATATGACTTATTTTGAACCTTCATTAAGTGAAAATAAAATAAATATTTTTGATCCTGTTTGTAATACTAAATATTGTAATAATAGAGGTAATTGTGATTTAATTGATAAATATATGATTTGTATTTGTAATGATGAATTTATTGGAATAAATTGTCATTTTGAAAAAAATTATTTTGATGAAGTTGATGAGAAATTTAATGAATTATATAAATTATTTTTTGAAAAAATAAAAGATACTATGAATTCTTATCAATTAAAAATTGCATATAATTTATTTTTTTCTGCTTCAAAATTTTATAAAAATTCAGATTTTTTTAATAGTTATTTAGATAAGTTTTTAATTTTATCAATGAATATATTTACAGATACAATTTTAGAAAATTTAAATATTTATTTTGATTTAATTGACTTTTATTATTCATTAGAATTTTATCTTATGAATAAATTAAAATTAGAAAATAAAATAAAAAATAACAGTCAAAGAAATGAAACATTAACAGAAAAACAAATGGAAAAATTTAAACTTTCATTTGAATATTTATCAAATAAAATATCATCTTTTTTAAAATATATAATGAAACAAAATAAATTAAATTCCTTTAATTATGAATCAAACAATTTTTATTTATCAAGTATCTTAATTTCACCATCATTTAATGAAGAAAATTATTTTTTAACCAGAAAATCAAAATACAAATCTCAAATTTATTTTAGAAAATGTTTAAATTATATAGAAACAAAAATTTTAGGAAATTCCTATTTTCAAGTTTATTTAATATTTATTGAATATTACAATTATCCATATGCATATGATAATATTTTATATTATAATAATACAAGTCCTTTAATCGATGTTTCTTTTATTGATTTTGATACTGCAAAAGATATTTCTTTAAATGGATGTATTGAGAATGATAATATTATTATTAAATTACCTTTTAATTCTTATATTTGGTTAGATGAATTAAATAGACAATATGATTTACATAATCCTAATAATTATTATAATTTTGATGATCCTATTTTTAAAGATCCTGTTCATATTAATAGTTCTGGATTTGTTTTTAATGAAAGTATTAAAGAAATTTATGAAAAGTATAATCGATTATATAATTTTTCTTGTACTTTTTATAGTAAAAATTCATTTATTGAAGATGGTATTTTTTATAATAATTTATCTGAAAGTTTTATTGAATTTAATTCTACTCATTTATCACAATTTACAACTTTTTTTAAAGAAAATAATCAAAAATATAAATTGAATAATAGATTTTTTTATATTAAAAAACCACAATTATTACATTGGTTTCCAAATTATAAATCAAATTATGCTTTTATTATTTTAGGAATATTATTTTTAATTTGTATTTTTTTAATAATAATATTTACATTATATGATAATAAATATTATAAAAAAGAAACTTTATTAGAATTTTTAAAAATTGAAATTGTAAAAACATTTTGTTTATATGATTTAAATAAAGAAAATGAAATTAAAAATTTAATTCCAAGTGGTTTTGACCCAGGAATTAAAATAAAAGAAGATAATGAAGAAAAAAAAGAAAAAAAATTTGAAATTAATTTAGAAGAAGAAATAAAAAGAAAAGATATATTAAATATTAATATTTTTAATGAGAGTGACAGTAATGATTCAAATATAAATGAAATTAAAATTGTTAAAAATAAAAAAAAACATAATAGTAATTTTATTTTTACTGATGATAAAAGTTCTGAAAGGAAATTAAAAAGTAAAAATAAAAATATAAAAAATGATTCTATTATAATAAATAAAAAAAATTCTATTATAAAACTAAATAATGAAGTTGAAAAAAAAATTAATGATAAGAATATGAATAATATAATAAATAATTTACCAGAAAATTTTGAAGATGAAAAAGAAGAATATATGAATCGTTTATATGATTTTCAATATTTAGAAATTTCAACTTATAATTTCATATCAATTAATTTAAAACAAAGACATCTTTTTTTAAGTTCAATATTAAATATTTCATTATTTAATCCAAGATGGAAAAAATTATCATTAGTAATAACACAAATTTATTTATATTCATTATTAATTTCCATTTTTTTAACTGCATTTGAAATAATAACAGAAAAAAAAATGTTTTTATGTATTTTAATATCAATATTATCAATTTTAATTTCAAATATTTTAATGTATATAATAATTAAATTTTTTGAATTTTCATATAAACAAAGAAAAAGATTATTTACTGTTGTAATTAAAGGAGGACAAATTGTAATTTTAAAAGAATGGGAAAAAATTAATGAAGATAATTTTTGTTTTATTTTAATTGGATTTTTATTAATATTTGGAATTTGTTTTTTCTCTTTTTATATTAGTTTTTGCTTTAATTGTGTATGGAAACAACAAAACATTGCTTATTTATTATGTGTTTTTTTTTCTTGTGGTATTGATTTTATTATATTTGAAGTATTAATTGAACTTTTTATTGGATTATTATTTTATTTTAGGAAAGTGAAGTGTATTAATAAAATTGCAGAATTTCTTAATTTTTTAAGGAATTATAGATGTTTATGGCCTTAATTTTTTTTATTATATTTATTATTTTATAATTTTAAAATTAAGGTTTTATAGAGAATATTAATAAATATATAATATTTAATATCAATTCAAATATAATAATAAGAATAATTCATTAATAATAAATACAATAAATTAATATAAATAAATATAATTAAAATATAAAAAACAAAAAAAAAAATATAAAAATACATAAGTTTCATAACCATAAGAAAATTAATAATAACTATCAATATTTTAAAAAAATAAAAAAAACACAAAAAAAATCATTAAAAAAAAATAAATCTAATCAACCCAAAAAAAAGAAAAACTTAATAATAATCATCCCATTTTACACCATCCTTAACAAAAACTTCATCAAATTTATAAATATTACATTCCTCTTTCTTATGATTAAATTCCCAAACTTGATTAAAAAACTGATTTCCCTTAGCAATATTATCATAATCCCATTGTTTAACAGGAATATAACAAAAAGGACACCAATATCCTCCCATTAAAATTAATTTAGGCGAAGCCTCAAAATCTTTTTTACAATAACCACATTTCCATTTTAATTTACTAACTAAATCTCCTTTATTCATATTTTCACTTAAACATTCACCTCCTCTAAACAAAGCAGCTTTTTTCATATCATTAATATCTAAATCACTTTCATTTTTTTTTTCATCATAACCATGATCACAAATAAATTTTTCTCCTGCTTCATTATCAGTATCTAATTTCAATAATTCAAATTTATCCCAAGTTGATGGTATTTTATTATATTCATCAATACTACCAAAATATGCTGAAATACGTTGTGTATTTTTATTATAAATCCAATCTAATGTTCCTAAATCTTTTGTATATGCTATTCTTTTCATATACATTTTTGTTGCTGGAGCTACTAGAAATGCAGGAATGTAACCTCCTAATTTTAAAAAATAAGAAACTTTAGTTCCTAATCTTTTGAAATAATCTTCAATTGATAAATTTTCTCTAAAATGTAAAATTTCTTCTAATTTATCACCATCATAATAAAAATGTCCATGGAAATTTCTTGTAGCAAACCAATTAGGTTCAAAAACCCTTTCTAAAGAAGGCATACCTAAACAATTAAAAATATGATTTTCAAATTCATAATTACTTAAACGATAATTTTTCCCACTTCCAACATTAAAAAATCTTCCCCAGAAATTATCATTTAAATTACCTTTTAAATCTTCTAAAACAATTTGACTAATTAACTTTCCAGAATCTTCAACAGTACACCATTCTAAAACACCATTTAAAGGAACATGGAAAGTAATAGCAGTAGCACTTTTTAAAATATTAGGATAAAGTATTCCACTTAATCTTAAAGAAACCCAATTTTTAATACCACTTTCAACAATATGACTTTCAGCTAAAACTTTAGATAAAGCATAATGATCAAAAATTGATATTTTAATAGGATCACCACATCTTCCCCAATGACGAGGATAACTTCGATCACCAGTTTGAGCTA
>Ga0310695_10009774_pt1 | contig 14294 bp, 16 predicted proteins | sample RumenRJG_04DNA_FD_203882 | JGI IMG/M metagenome (GOLD analysis project Ga0310695, IMG submission 203882) | Bovine rumen microbial communities from Lethbridge, Alberta, Canada - RJG_04 (v2) (version 2) | ecosystem: Host-associated > Mammals > Digestive system > Stomach > Rumen | place: Canada... | reverse complement strand
AGAATGCCAGGATCAAGGCGATTACCGAGACAACAATGATTGTTGGGATTGACATAGGCAGTGAGAAGCACGATGCCAGAGCCTTTAATTACAGAGGTATAGAGATTTCCGAAGAGCCTCTGGAATTCAGCAATAATGAAAAGGGCTTTGAGACGCTTCTTGCATGGATGGAGGATCTCAAATCCAGGAATGGGCTCGATGCCGTAATACCAGGGATGGAGCCAACAGGCCACTACTGGTTTAATATAGGCGCATTTCTCCAAAGTCATGGAATGAGACCTGTCCTCGTGAATCCATACCATGTAAAGCAGTCAAAAGAACTGGATGATAACAACCCTCTCAAGACTGACCGTAAAGATCCAAAGGTGATAGCCGGGCTGGTTAAAGACGGAAGGTATCAGATACCATATATACCTGAAGGTGTATATGCGGAGGTAAGGAGTCTTTCCGTTCTGAGATATCAGGCGCAGGAAGCTCTAACAAGAGTAAAGAACAAGCTGGCAAGATGGTTCAGCATATATTTTCCTGAATTCAGAGACGTTTACACTCAGCCAAATCCTGTGTCTGGGATAATGGTCATTAAAAAGGCGCCATTTCCTGAAGATATAGTTAAACTAGGAGCTGATGGCATAATAAAGATCTGGAGGGAGGCAAAACTGCGTGGAGCCGGTGAGAAAAAAGCCAGGCAGCTGGTAGACGCAGCTGTACACAGCATAGGCCGTAAGACCGCTCATGAGGCAGCACGTATTGAGATGAAGGAACTGCTTGAAGATTATGATAAATACAGTAACCGTGTAGATGAGCTGATGAGCCTGCTTGAACAGAAGACTCAGGAGATCCCATATATTGATAAACTTCTTGAGATAACCGGCATAGGCGAGAGAACGGCTTATGGATTCGTAGCTGAAGTAGGTGATATAAGACGTTTTGAAGACCCGAGACAGCTGCAGAAACTTGCCGGATACGCTATCGTTGAAGACAGCTCAGGAAAGCACAAAGGGGAAAGCCATATCAGCTACAGAGGCCGTAAACGGCTTAGATACGTGCTGTATGAGGCGGCGGTATCAGTAGTAGGAAAGAATAAAGAATTCAAAGAACTGTATAACTATTACAGAAACCGAAAGATAAATCCGCTTAAGAAAATGCAGGCGATGATAGCAATAGCCTGCAAGCTGATCAGAGTGTTTTATAAGATCCTGACGAGTGGTGTCGATTATAGTGGCACAAAGATGCTGGAAGACATAAGAAGGACATCAGAGGACGTAAATACTGTGGCAGCATAAAGCTCCAGCTATAACAGCTATCTGTTACAGCTGACCCGGGCAGACGAGACATCGCAGGCTCCGGCCAGCCGTGACAGACGGCAGGATAAAGTAACCCGAAAACAAGAAAGCCGGAAGCAACAGGTAAACGTCCACCGTAAGGTGCTGTTGTCTGAGGCGGAGTTCAGTAGTTTTATTACAAAGCATGAGCCAGTAGTCGGCAGGAATTATCACCATAGGGCATGACCCCGAAAAGGAGCTAAGCTGACACCCTGGTTGTGGGCAGGCGGTACGAAGGAAGTTGGGACGATGATCCCGGTAGACATGGGAGGTGCGCTGCCATAGCGGAACAGGGATTACAATAAGGCCATTTAAAGTGTGAGATCAAGACGCTTTAATAAGTATACCCTAAATACGCTATTTTCGCACCAGATGCAATGAAATGCTCTTCAACCTTGGCTCATCCTTACTTGAGGAAACTATGAGAAACCTTGATAAATTAACAAAAAAACACTTGACAATGTAGGGAGGTAATACCTATGGCACGACGTCTTCCTATTGGTAAACAGAACTTCAAGAATATAAGAGAGAACGGCTATGTATATGTGGACAAGACCAGGTATGTCTGGGATCTGGCAAACAGCGGTCTTTCATATTTTCTCTCCCGCCCGAGGAGGTTCGGAAAGAGCCTGTTCATCTCTACGCTTGAGAGCTATTTTTCTGGGGAAAAAGAACTTTTCAAAGGACTCTATATCGAAGAAAAGGAAAATGAGAAGGGAGGGGATGCTTGGGCTAAGTATCCTGTCATGTCATTCTATCTGTCAGGCGGAGACTATAATTCACCTGTAGGCCTGTCAGATACCCTTGGAAATGTGATAGATGGCTGCATCGTACGCTATGGCCTTGATAAGGAATCGGTCACGGGAGAAACGCTTCCTGTAAAGTTCAAAAATCTCATACAGTGTCTGTATGAAAAGACCGGTCGCCAGGTTGTAGTGCTTGTAGATGAGTATGACAAGCCACTTCTTTCCACGATGATCTCGAATACAAAGCAGGAAGAGGAAAACAGGCAGCTCTACAAGGGCTTTTTCTCCGTGCTCAAGGACATGGACGGATATCTGAAGTTTGTGTTCTTTACGGGAGTTACGAAGTTCTCTAAAGTGTCGATCTTTTCGGATCTGAATCAGTTGAAGGATATCTCTATGGATAAGAGATATTCCGGTATCTGCGGCATAACAGAGGCTGAACTTACAGAGGCCTTTGAACCTGAGATAGGGGCACTGACTTCAGCACAGGGAATGACTCATGATGAATGCATGTCTGAGCTGGCAAAAATGTACGATGGATACCATTTTTCTGCCGGTTCGATCGGAGTATATAATCCGTTTTCACTTCTAAATGCATTTGATGAAGAAGATTTCGGAAGCTACTGGTTCGAGACCGGAACTCCTGACATACTGATAAAGAAACTCAATACATCACGGATGCCTCTGTACAAGCTTTCGGAAGGAGTCATGGCGACAGAATCCGCTCTGATGAATTATCGGGTAGATGATCCTGATCCAATCCCTCTTTTCTACCAGTCAGGTTACCTTACTATCTGTGACTATGACCGGGAGTTCAGGCTGTATACACTGAAGCTGCCAAATAATGAGGTTAAGTACGGCTTTTTTGACTCGCTTGTTCCTTCTGTGTTAGGACAGTCAGAGGATGAGAATCCTGCTTCGCTTAGAAGTATGCTTATGGATCTTAGAGCCGGTAAACCGGATTCCTTTATTACCCGTATCAGATCCCTCTTTGCCTCAATTCCCTATCCGAAAGGGAAGGTCCCTGTCTACGAGGGCGAATGGTCGAGACAACTCTACCTCATCCTTTCACTCATGGGAGCCTATACCCAGTGTGAGGTGCATATGGCAAAAGGCCGCGCCGACTGTGTGGTGCACACCCCGGACTACATCTATGTCTTTGAGTTCAAGCTCGATGCGCCGGTAGAGGAAGCCATGAAGCAGATAGACGATAAGGGCTATACCATACCATACATTGCAGACAGCAGAAAACTGTACAAGGTAGGAGTAGTGTTTTCGACAGAGAAAAGAAATGTGGCGGACTATGAGGTGGAAGAAGGCAGGGATTAGGAGTCAGGAGGTAGAAATCAGATAATTCTCTCTGATAGAAGCTTTGTGCTCTTGATTGGATGTTTATGTTAATAATCGGTCTCACAGAAAGCGTGATATTAGGATGTTTTCATATATGAAATTTCCTGATGATACAGAAGTGACACATTCAAGTGAGAAGGCTGTGGACGAAGGTGGTTGAATTTAAAGGGGAGCCTGTGAAAAAATCTCTGTAAATTAGACAATACAAAGGTCTTCTATGATAAAATATTAAATCATAGGAGGCCTTTTATTATGGCAAACAGAAAGAAAGAAGTTTACAAACCAAAACCAATGACCGAAGGAAAGAGAAATCTTATCCAGGGACTACTCCAAGAGTATGATATCCAATCCGCAGATGACATCCAGGAGGCATTAAAAGATCTGCTTTCTGGAACGATTCAAGATATGCTAGAAACAAATATGTCGCAAACAAGGATATGAAGGCGTTTGCCAAAGACTTAAAAACAATATATACAGCTGCAGACGAAGAAGCTGCCAAGCACTGATGAAGGCACTATACTTGGGAACTTTCGAGATTGCAAAGAAGTGGACAATGCCAATCCGAAACTGGGGCAAAGTTCGTGGAGAATTAGAGATTATGTACCCTGAAAGAATGCTGATATAGCAACAAAAGCCGGAATACCAAGAGTAAATATACGACCAGATTTCACTGGGAGTTCTTGACATACCAGCTTGTTTTTGCTATTAAATAGATAACGGCTTACCCGCAGTAAACTGCTGTCGCCGCATCAATTATCATAGAAGATCTGAATTTACAGAAAAAAATTCACACCGTCACTGCAGTAAATCTTGTCTAAAAATAATAGAGAGCACTAAATTGGTGCTCCCTCATTTTCTGGAGGGCTCAATGTGGACTCGAACCACAGTTTCCCCCTTCATAAATACACTTTATCAAATGTACTTATGAAGGGGGGCGTCTTTCCAATTAGACTATTGAGCCATTACTTTATCTGCTAAATTAGCTATTTCTGCGTCTAAAGAATCATCTACTCTAAACAGAGTGTTTATGTAATTTTGAATAGCCTTTTCACGCCGTTTTTTTGTATATTTTTTCCAGTTCGCTTTCTGGGGATTTGTGGCGTCCAATACAATCTTTTCATAGTTATATGAAATATGATTAAAAAGGTATGTAGCCAATTCAACACTCGAACGAGCAAACATAACAAAATCATCAAAGGAAATATTATCATATCCATTTGGTGCTGACAACTTGGAAAATTTAGCTTCTACCTTAAAATCATATTTTTGCAATTTTTTATATTCTTTTATGTGGTCATCAACCTCGCACAAATCATGTACTGCCGAATTTCTGATTAGGCGATAGTATTCACATAAGTCATATATTGCTTGTTTATCCGCAGGTAATTTGTCTTGTATTATATTATTAGTCGCACACTTTAACCATGATTGCTCTTGCGCCTTGTATTGGTAGGTTCCTCTTCCGTATTTCCTTACTTGAGTACAAGCATCTTTCAGGAATGTTTCAAAGCACAAATTGACATTAACAATATAACTTCTTGAAATAGCCTTAACCATATTTTCTGCGTTATAGTCTGCTAGAGTTACCGAATTGCGAGTGGCAAGGGCAATAAAATTCTCTCTGGTTGCCATATCTTTTTCGTGGTCTAAAATAAAGCACCTTTTTGATAATTCGATAAATTGATTGATAGCACAATACTGACCTAATACATCTTTGAAATTATTCAATATATTTTTCTTCTGCATTGTCATATCATCAACCCTCTCAAATTTATTAACTAAAACTTCCCACACCTAAAAGGTGTATAGAACCTTGAAAGCTCAATAATGTAGGCAATATAAAAAGGCATAGACCCTGTGCCTCTGGTATAATTGAATTGTCCAGACACAAATACACCGTAAGGAGGTTTCTATATTGTGGTCAATCATTTTTGTAACAAATATGGCAAAAATATTGTTCTTAAACAGATACATCAAATACTCTGTCTAAGAGCTTTAAATCTTTTAAGTTCATTGATTTCTTTCCTGGATTCTAGTCGTGGCACGACGTATGTCAAGGGAGCTTTGCTCCATTTCATGGAAACCCTTGACATACATTATTTTCACGAATATCAGATACTTAAGGAATCAAAGGACGGTTTTGCCTTGTAATGGCTCTTCTCACGCCGCATTATATCTTGCTTCAAAATGAGTCCTGCCCTTATCATATGTATGTGGTCTTTCATGATTGTAGGTCACATATGCAAAGTTATCTATAGCATCATAGAGCTCTTCAGGCTTCTTACGGCGTACGATTGATCTAAGCCCCATTTCTGTGTGCATGTACTTATGTACAGTCGTAGAACTTATATGCTCGCCTTTACGATCAAGATATGCCTGCATCATACGATATCCAGGCACTCCATTGTGGGCATGATATATGTCTTCTATGTCTTTTTTGGTCCTGTTCTTGTGCTCTTTGTATTTCGCCTTTCTATGTTTTTTGTAGTTATAGTATGCAGTCGGATAGATTTTAAAATGCGCTAATAACCATCTGATTCCGAATTCACTACCATGTTCATCGATAACCCGGTAAGCCTTTAACCGATTTCCTTCGCGAAGAATGCTGCCGCTTTTTTTAGAAATAAATTTTCTTTCTTTGCTTCTTCAAGTTCTTGACGAAGACGTCTATTCTCATTCATATAATCGGCCTCAGTCTTTGTATCAGGGTCATTTTTGCTTTGGGCTTTGCATTTTTCGATAGTATATCACGTCAATATAACCAATCTCTTTTTAAATATATCGACAATTGGCAGACGGATTTTACATCTTTCCCAAAAACTTGAAATATTCCATCTGGCTTGCATAGAACGGGTACCCATGTGCCGACGTTCCTTTAACTGCTGTATTCCAATCACCATATTGAGTAGTCAAAATGTCCTTGTAGCCCGCCGGAGCTGTTACAGTCAAACTCTCAAATGGAAGCTCGATAGTAGGATCATACCATTCCTTCTTCCTGAATGAGCGTGAGCAATCATCTCCAAATATCGCCAGATGATGGTAAAAATCAATATAGCCTGCGTCTTCCTTTCCACAATTCATGGCAATCCTGTCAGTGATCCTCATCAGCTGCATGAAAAGTGAACTATTTGCATCAAACTGTATATTTAAATATTTGCCAAATTGAGCCAATTCATTCAGGAAATCTTCAAGATCTTTTAATTTTTCAATAGAAACCGATTCAATTATACTCTCCGGTTTATCTGATATCTGAGTAGGAGTCACTGTATGCGGTTCCTTGAAAAGAGCTTCCATCCGCACTGTCAGATCATATCCCATCGTATAGACAAGCCTCTGCAGATCCTGCCTGCTCTTATCCTTCGGTATATAATCAAGCGCATACACATCAATCCCTATCAGGAAAGGGCATCCGTAAAAATCCCTGATTCGGTCTTCGTCCCAGCTAAGCTTTGTCTCTCTGGAATTTGAAACAACAGAATGAAACTGAGTGAACACCTCCTGAGTATATATACTCTTCACCCTGAAAGGTGCAGGCATCTCATCAGCAACCGATAGGAATTTCATATAATCCTGCCGCATCATAGCTATATCTATATCATCATCCCAGGGCACAAAACCCTTATGTCTTGCAGCACCCAGAAGCGTACCGAAAGCAGCATAGCAGGTGATGTCATGCTTCCTGCAAAAAGTCTGAATTGCATCGAGTGTCTTAAGCTCCGCCGCCCATGTAGATTTCATTATGGGCGAGACAGTAAAACCATCCCGCACCTCTTCCTTTAAAAAATCCTCTTGAATTTCAAACATATCATTCTTCAAATAAAACAAAAATCTACATCAAATACCGTTCCGGAACATTCGTGATCAGATCCGTAACACCTGACTCTCCATAAATGCGCTGATCATATATTAACACATTTCTCGAGTCATTTGTGAAAAATGGTTCCTCTGCATTCCAGGCTCTGACCTGTATATCCTTTTTCCCCTCCGGAAGAGATGTAGTAAGACCCCTGTCAGAGTCCAGGTTTTTGTCTGCACCCCCCCTTTATAAATAAGCGATGGGGAGTATCCAATATCTTCTGCTACTGATTTTACAGATTCCCCTCCAATTGTGCAACGCTCAATGGTGTTTCTTTTTAGCTCCAAAGGTGCCTGTTTCAAATACTTCTGTATGGGTGTGTCATAGTATTCTGGATACTTGTCTCGCCAATAATATAGCATAGGATTAGATGGATATCCCAACAATTCTATCACCTTATTGGGGGATCCAGTTGTTTTAAGCAAAAGCAAAGCGGTTTTAATTTGATCTATTGTGTACCTCATACCTATTCGGTGCAATACAGTCCAACTTTTTGTCCGCAGGCCCCTTTCTTATTAGGTGGATTCCATGTGAACTTCAATTTTTATCGGCGTTTATCTCTTTTACAAATGCATCATAATCTCTGATGTATTCATCTGGATCATAATGTGTGCTTGCGAGGCACAGCAATACTGAATCTTCTGAGAAATCGTACATATCTTTCCAGACCATTGTAGGAAGATAAACCCCTGTGTGCGGTCGATTCAAACAATAAATAGCTTCGTTGCCCTCACCATCTTTAACTTTTACTTTACTTGTACCAGACACATTTATCAATACAAACTCTGTCTTCCGGTTTGCATGCTGACCGCGAACCACATCAGGATCAGATCCGTAAATATAGAAGACTCTCTTAATGTCAAAGGGTACTTCCTTCTCTCCTTCGACAACAACAAGTTTCCCACGTTCATCCCCATGTTCTGGAAACTCAAGCATTTTCACCTTATTCATGTTGTGCTCAACCATTTTTCATCCTTCCTCATTCTAAAAAAAATCACTTAAAATCAATGAGATGGTATTCATCTATTTAATTTTCAGATAGTCCATTAATCCATGTTACAAAATCACTGTCTTCCCACGGCATTCTTCTCTTAAAATGAAACCGCCACGGATACACCGCCTCTCCTGTTACATGGTTCTTAATATTTCTTACATCCCCTAATTTCTTTGCCGGATTACCGCCAACAACTGCATATTCTTCTACGTTTTTCGTGACATTCGCCCCTGCCGCCACAAGAGAATCACTAGCTATATCAACATCTGGCAAGATAACTGAATGCGCTGCAATGATTGCAAATGAATGAACATGCACACCCTGCAATTCTTCTGATGGAGGTGTTGGATCATTTGTCAGAACCACATATGGAAAAATCCACACATAGTCATCAATTACTGACTCCTGTCCGATGTGAACATTGCTATGCATATTTACATAATTGCCTATATTGCAGTAGCCTTGTATGTCAGACAATGTGCCAATAGAGCAATGATTTCCGATGCTTGCCTTTTCACGAATCGTAACCTGATGACCTGACTGAAAATAGTTACCAATGCGGGTGCCAGTATATATGATAGAGCCGCTTCTTATGACAGCATTACTTCCAATAATGAGCTCATGATGGCTTTTGTGATCCTTAATAAAATCCATCTGATGTTCACCAAGAATTGTATTTGCACCTACAAAGGAATTATCACTAAGTTTGGTTCCCTGCCGAATAATGCAATTACTGTCAATGTAACAGTTCTGACCTATATGCACATCATCTTCAATAATGCAATTGTGCATTATGATCGTGCCTTCTCCAATAGAGGAATTGGAAGATATAGTACAGTTCTCACCAATATTTAGCTTACTTGCGTACCCCCCCCCTGTCAGAAAATTCCGTCTTTTTCACAATAACCTCCTTATATGCGGGATTGCAGGTCCTGAATCGATCTACGTCGATCTTCATTTCCAGTTCTTTTCCACCATTCATAAAATCATGACTTCCACAGATTTCAAAACCCGCCTTAACATATATGCTCAACGCAGCGATATTTTCTGTGTGAACGTCCAGTCTGAAGTTTTTTATTCCGAGCTCCTGAATTCCAACACACATAGCCAAAAGGAAGGAGTTATACCCCATTCCCTTACCATGTGCAGAGTTATCCCCGATTACTACTTTCCCAATCTCACAGCTCTGACCTTCGATATTATAAAGAGCGACAGATCCGATGACTCGGTTCGACTCTTTATCAATAATCACAAAGAAACATGTCATCTGATCTTTAAGATAATCATCAAACCATTTCTTCTCCATTTCAGGAGTGATATAAGGAATAGGCCGTAAGAACCTTGAAAGCTCCTTATCGTTTCGCCACTGGCGCAGGTACTCTATATCTTGCTCCTCTAGTGGCGCAATCATGCAGTTATTATTCTCTGCATAAAAATCATGATACACGATTACTTCTCCTCTGGCTTGAAACTATTGATCATTTCAATAACGTAACTCTGCTCATCTTCAGTCATACCGTTATAAATCGGAATACTAAGGACCTCATTTGCTGCTTTTTCAGTAATGGGGAAGTCTCCCTCCTTAAAGCCCAGATATGCATATGCTTCAGAGAGATGCGGTGGAATCGGATAATGGATAATTGTTCCGATGTCATTTGCCTTCAGATAGTTCATCAGTTCATCTCTGTGTCCATTTAGCACATGGATTACAAACTGATGCCATGATGAATCAGCTCCTGGTCTCACCATCGGCAGTATCACATAAGGATTATTAAGTTCTTTAAAATAACGATCCGCCAGCCTATTACGCTCTGCGTTAAAGCCATCAAGATATTTCAGCTTCACACGAAGCAGTCCAGCTTGAATCTCATCTAATCTACTATTTGCTCCTACCACTTCATTATGATAATGAACACGGCTACCATAATTACGGAACATTTTGAAATCGCCAGCTAATTTCTCATCATTCAGGCAGACACATCCTGCATCGCCAAATGCACCGCATCCCTTAGTGGGATAAAAGCTGAAGCAACTGATATCTCCAAAAGTACCTACCGTCTGTCCATGCCACTTGTTACCGTGACTCTGCGCACAGTCTTCTACTACTTTCAGATTATATCGATGCGCGATATCCATAATCTTGTCCATATCACATGACTGGCCGAACAGATGAACAGCAAGGATTGCTTTAGTCTTTGATGTGATAGCCGCTTCAATTTTGTCGGCATCGATATTATCATACTGATCTGGTTCTACAAACACCGGCGTAGCACCATTGATGTTGATTCCCATCACACATGCAATATAGGCATTAGCAGAAACTATAACTTCGTCACCTTCTCCAATTCCAATAAGTCGGAAACTGATCCACAGCGAATCCAAACCGGAGGCGAGACCTACACAGTACTTCGTCCCAATATAATTGGCCCACTCCTCTTCAAAGGAGCTGACCTCTTTGCCGAGAATATACCAACCGGATCGAAGAACCTCTAATGCCTTAGCCTCATACTCTTCAGCATGAAGATCATACTGACGTTTCAAATTATTTGCTAATACCTTCATTTACAAGTTTCCTCTCTGAAAATCGATTTTGTAATCTTCGATATAGTATCGCCGCAATAATGGAAGTAGCTAATGCAATTACCGCAAGCACAACCGACCTGCCAATTGTATCTGAAAATCCTATGTAATTGAAAACAACGCTCAAATATCGGATAACAAGTTGATGGATAAGAAACAGTTCAAAACTGATATTACCAATCCTGATCAAGGGTTTCAATGTAGGGAGATTCTTCTCTGTGACCACCGGAATGATCAACGCAGATGGGATAATCCATAAAGCTGAAGAAAACATCTCGTTAGAAAAATCAGCATTGATTGAAATTACAAGTATAGCGATTGCAAGAATTATACCAATATACAACATCCATCTCTTTGTCTTGTCATGTATCAAAACATATGTCCCCCCCCCGATTATGAAATCGAAGGCACGAGTTACAGGACATACATAAGCGATCCAATGTGAAGACGGAAGGCTCATGGATAAATATCCAATGAAGAAGTCTAAGCAGATTTAAGCAATCACTGTTCTACCAACTACGCTTAAAATACTCTTTCTAATCCATTTCATTAGCATCGGTGTAATCAAAGCGAAAAATACTACTAAAGTCAGATACCATGAAACCGCATTTAATGAATAATAAATTGCACTCATCGGTATCCAAGACCTGCATTGTTCACCTTAATACAATTGATCTAGATTAAACTTATCTTCTAAAAATTTTCCTTAGGAAAATTCTGCTTATAGTATTCTCTAAATTATTTCAATTCTTTTTTCATATATACTGATACTTATGCTTGTATTCCCACTGCTTATCAGTGTCTCCAGCTCATCTCTAAATCTTTGCTCCAATATTACACTGTTTTCAAGTAGCTTTTCACGGCTCTTCCTGTATTCAGAACACTCAGCAGCTTTTTTATATCTTTTTTAAGCTCATCTACGCTGTCATAGATAATCTGCCTTTTATCCTGGTCCATTAGAAAGCCGTCTAAAAATCCACCATCATCACTTAAAGTCACAGGAATAGTGCCAGACACTGCTGCATACTGTTCTGTAGCCTCTCTGCTTAAACTCCATCGACTGCGATATATCATAGAAATCAAAGCCACTGAATAAGTCCTCTCAACACGGCACATCTACATTTGTCGCCATCAAAAGTCCGTCTACACAGTTGCAGTCTACGATCTGATTCTCATGATAGCCAAAACGCAGCATAGAGATATCTATGTCGTCATCCCAGAGAATGAATCCTTGGTGGCGGACTGCTCCAAGAGAGTTCCATAATCAACAAAATACCGGATGTCATTCTGAGCACAAAATGAATCAAATTCATTCAGAATCGATAACTCAATGTCCCATATTTTTCTTGCAATCGTTTCATCGTTCTTTATCATTTTGCTATACAATCATCCCTGCCACACCTGACCATCCTGAAAAATAATTATTACACAAAATTCTCTTTTTCTTTTAAGCCCAGACTTTCAAGTTTACATGACATTTCTTTATGTGCTTTTCCGGCAATAACAACAAAATAATCTTGCTTATCCACATTCCGAAAATATTCTGGAGTATATACATGTTTTCCCTCAAACATCTCCCCTTCGGTTGCAGTAGTTTTCAAGAAAAAATAAATATCAAAATCAATTATAGTTTTCCACTGCTCATATTTTCTTCCTATTCCATAAACTACAATTTTCTTGCCATTCTGGACAGCCTGCTTAACCTCTTTTCTAATAAATGGATTTCCCCAAAGAACATTCGTATCAATTCCATGCTTTTTACATTCATCTTTCATCCACATATATGAATTAAGCATCAACTCTCTTTGCTCTTTATAGGCCTCTTTCGCATGATTTAATTTCTGATTTAACTCTTCCTCTCCATATACTTTCGAAAAATCCACATTGAGAACATTTCTTATATGTTCTGAAATAAAAGCCTCTTTGTATATCAAATCTCCATATGTGTATATGCTCTTGGCATCAGGCATTAATCCAAGTGCAAAATAATTGTAATGACAAAAACAACTATGAATACCGCACGAATATGCAACCGGATTCTCTATCTCAAACACCTGATCTGTATTTTCGAAAAAATTCATGCCTGTACTGTTTTGAATGCAGCGATCAACATTACCATTGGACATATCTACGATATAACCCCACTTACCTGCATAGCAGAAATGGTTATGCGGATCAATTTTTGTGAATCTCAGCGTTTCCTCAAAGACTTTTGATGGCAAAAATTTGCATATTTTCTTTTTTGTCTCTGAATCTATTTCTGGAGCTAATTTAAGATGGAAACGAAGATCATCATCATCATCCACATCAAAGCACGGCGTACTATATGGTGCCTCATCAAATTCTTCATAGAAAAGCTTACTGATCTCTTCAATCATATCAATATTCCGTTTTGATAATATTACTGTCGGAAATACAGAGGCTCCACTATCGACTATCCTATGCAGATTTTGAAAATAAGTATCTATAAGCCCCCTATTTAAAAGTTCATCATAATGAAACGATGCTTTAAAAATAAGATTCTTTCTATAGATGGGTTCAATATCCAGCAATTTATCTATCTGTTTCGACAGGGTTGCATTCGATACGATTGTAACTACATGTCCGTATCTCATTAACCCTTTGGCTAACTCAATAGCCTCATTTGACAATAGTGTTTCAGCACTACCACACAGAACGATTTCGCAAATACCACCAATCCGTTCTGGACGGAACGCGTAAATCATATGTTCAACTGAGTAATTATATGTTGGGGCCTCTATTTTTTGATTAATCGCTTGATGGGATACATAGCAATACTCACATCTGAGATTACATGCATTCCCCGGGACACCAACCGCTATTGTTTTATTTATTCTATCTGCTTTCATAGTCATCTCACTGTTCTGCTACAGGTATTTCAACTGAATCCGGTGTTAGGCCATCGCAAAAATTGCAAGCTGTGATATATTCTCTTGCATAGAATTTTACAAGCTTTTCTTGTAATCCTACGCCAGAATATTTCCTGACATTTACATATTCTTCTTCCGTTGGAGTCGGCAACAGATCTGTCTCCAATGCGGCTGCTTCTCTAGAACAATAGACAATCAGCCCACCTTTTAACAACGTGACGCATTCTCTCATATAACAAGCTGTGAAAACGTCTTTCATCTTTTCTGGTGTTCTACCTCGATTCTTCACTCCCCCTATATCAAACCATTTCATGCCTTCTAAATCCACGATCTTTACATTCCTGCTCTTCGCCATCCCAATAATTGCTTGTCGTTTAGGAGCAACCTTGGGCGAATACCCAGAAATCCTCAAAACAACTGGCTCTTCGTCAGTTTGTGTGGGTAGCTAAAACGCTGTAACCCTTGTAAATATTGAAAAAGCATACATTTTCCTGTACAATTTTTTCGCCAAAAAAAATCTATAGTACAGAGAGGTAAATGTATGCTCACCAAAAA
>Ga0310695_10009773_pt1 | contig 14297 bp, 6 predicted proteins | sample RumenRJG_04DNA_FD_203882 | JGI IMG/M metagenome (GOLD analysis project Ga0310695, IMG submission 203882) | Bovine rumen microbial communities from Lethbridge, Alberta, Canada - RJG_04 (v2) (version 2) | ecosystem: Host-associated > Mammals > Digestive system > Stomach > Rumen | place: Canada... | reverse complement strand
GAAACCGCCGTATTCCAGAAAATAGGCAACTATCTGAAACGTCCGCAATACCGGTTCCAGAGTAAGCACACTATGAATGGAAATCAATACTGGGTGAAACTCCGATAAAAAGAATGAAGGCCTCGACATCGAGACCTTCATTCTTTTTATCTAATTCAACTTCGCAAGTCGTATATCTTTGAAGTTAACGAAGTTAGCGAAGCGCCTGAGCACCAACGGAGCGCAAGAACTTCAGAAACTTGAATTATCTAACCACAACCTTCTTGCGGTTAAGAATATATATGCCCCTTGAAGGGTTGATAACCTCACGTCCTTGCAAGGTGTAGTATTTGTTGTATGTGGCCTTAGTTTGGGGTGTCTCATGGATTCCTGTAGGAATCTGTGGATGCAGTTTGATATAGTAGCAGGCCTGACCGTTGCCTTTTGGCGTGAATGTTAATTTACTGCTGGCGGGTTCAACCAAAGTGATGGTATGTGTGGCCTTGTTTGGGTTGGCATCCCTTGCGGGGAACACATAATCATTTTCACCATATTGAGTGCCTGCCAATTCGCCAAGATAGCCAGTCTGACCATCGCTGTTGCAATACCCCATTATAGTGACCTTCTCAATGGTGATGTCATTTGGAATGGTGATGGTATATTGCTTGGAGCTGCTCAGCTTAATGGTGCCTGCGGTGCCGAAAGCGGGTTGAGAGGTGCTACTGAAACTGCTGAGCTTGAAGCCATCTACAAAGGTGCCGTCGCCATTGGAAGTCTGCTGGCAGATGTCATAGCTGTCGGGAAAGGGCTCTTTGCCCACTTCAATGATACTTCCCATAGGTGTGCCGTCTGCATTCTGCTGTTCAGTAATATCTGCAACCAGCGAATTCAGATAAACCTCAACATTGCTATAGCCCGTTTCTGAATCGATGTCCTTACCGTCAGAAGCCTTATTAGGGTCAAGGCCGTGAGCAGTTTCCCATTCATCGGGCATACCATCACCGTCAGTATCAGTCTGGGCTGTTTCGCTATTCAACTCAGGCCAGGCGCTCCATGTGCTGCTGGCACCAGCAGGCTTGTTATCTTCTTGTGAGTTGATAAAACCTGCAGCGTTTCCAGAACCTGTATGTGATGCTTTCCCTTGACGCGTATCGCTGACCATCATCTCATCGAAAGAGTCGCGATGCAGACTGGCACCTGCAAACTGGAGAACTTTTTCGTAAGCATCGGCAGCAGAGTGGGTGGTTGTCGTGATGAAGTAGATAGGTTCAGACAACTTGATACTGTCTTTTGTGGCTTGTGTCCATGTGCCGTCACAATCGTTGGCGTTAACCTGATTGATGACACCGACAGTCCAGTTGCTATTAGTCACGTCGCTGTATTTTGAGTTGACATTGCCAGTTACGTAGTAATGTCCCCACAGATGTAGGGCTGGGGCATAGTCGGGATAGGTGGCGATATAGGAATTGGTGCGAACGCCAATGCCTGCAATTCGTTTACCCTTATCACCCGTGGGTGAGCCTGGACCTGGCTTGTAGTAGTTGTTTACGATGTTGACGTTCATTCCCTCGCCACCATAGCAGCCGTTGCCACCAAAGTTATAGATGACATTGTTGCGCATATCCATTCGCTCGTCCAACTGTGTAGTGGGGCGCGGACCGAGACGAGGGGTGCGACTGCCATGATGAGCCAACAGGTTGTGATGAAACGAAGCACCACTACCGCCCCAGTTGCCACCATATCCGTGATTACCTTTAGAGTGACCAGCAGCCACCAGACTCTGAGCTACTAAGCACCATTGTACAGTTGTGTTCTTATTGCCAAGAACAGACAGGCACTCATCGATAGACCAACTTACTGAGCAGTGGTCTATCATCCAGTTCATCTGGTCGAAACCACCAAAGCCATCCCAACCGTCAGCACCATCTTTCTTGACGTTCTTGTTGCCAAGACGAAAGCGCATATAGCGTACTATGACATTATTGCCATGAATGCTGCAAGGATAGTCGGCTATGCAGATACCATCGCCAGGGGCAGTCTGTCCGGCAATGGTCACGTTGCTGGGTATTGATAGCTCAGATTCCAGATGAATCGTACCACTTACGTCAAAGATAATAATCTTCGGCTTCCCTGGGTTCTGAGCCAGAGACCAGCGAAGAGACTGGTAACCAGAATCTTTCAGGTTCTTCACATGATAGACGGTGCCGCCACGTCCTCCAGTGACATAGCGTCCGAATCCCTCTGCACCAGGAAACGCTGGTAGCTTCTCCTGTGCTTGTGTTGTCATAACTGATGTTATGAGAATGCCCATGACAAATAAGGCATTGAGAATAGATTTTTTCATCATCTGTATGTTAGTAGAAGTTTTTATGGTGCAAAGTTACGCTTTTTTCTTGAAACAACAAATGAAATACACATAAAAAAGGCACGCAGCCTTTATGTGGTTACGTGCCTCTTATAGATAATATGTAATATTGATTACTTCAAAATCTTCTTACCGTTCTTCACGATGATACCCTTGAAGTTACCGTTAACCTTCTGACCAGCCAGGTTGAAGATAGTGGTATTGGCAATTTCGTTCTTTACGGTTGAAATGCCAGTCTTATCAACTTCAGCAGGTGTAATTTCGATAGAAGAAATCAGGATGTTACCAGTGCCAGAGTACTTCAGGAAGGTGTGAGTACCAGCAGACAGACCGAAGGTGATAACATTTGCCTCAGGATACAGTTTCAGGTCGGCAGCTACACCACCATCTGCATCCAGATGACAATAGTTTGTTCCATCAACATTTACGTAGCAGCTACGGTCAGGTGTACAGCCATTAACCAGTTTGTCTTCTGCTGCATCATCTGCGTCGATATTCTTACATGAGTTCTTAGAGCAGATAACTTTTACATCAACAGAGTCGCCATCAGCTACCAAGAAGGTGATGTTGGTGTTGCTCATCTGAATATAGCGCGCATTGCCTTCGGGCACTTGATACTGCTCGTCCGTGAGGGCCTTAAGTGTCAAGTTCTTTACGAAGAAGTCCATCTTGTCGGCACTGATTTTGCCATTCTCAATCATGTAAACAGGACCGGTAGTAGAGGTTTCGGTAGCCTCCTCGTCAAGTACAACGTCACCTGCGGTCACAGCGATAGTCTTCTTCTCCTTGATAGGATTCAGCACATAAACATCCTTGCTGGTAGAGTTAGAGATAAACTCGGCATAGTCACCATTGATGATCTTGGAATAAGCAGTAATTGTAGCAGACTCCTCCAGTGTGATAGAATTGGTCTTCTCTTCATTCTCGCCATTCACCAAAATGTAGTTTTCAGCACCTTCGTAGGGAGACGTGATGGTCACTGTGGCACCCTCAACATCAATTGAAGGAGCTTCGAATTTGAAGTTTACGTTAGCCTCGTTGTCAGCGCCTGGTAGAAGACCAGAGGCATCAGCTGTACCTGTACCAAGATCCATGAAGGCCTGGAACTTCAGGGTAGCGTCCTTATAAACTTTGATAGGCTCTGTGTAAACGGGACTTGCTGCGGTAGGTTCTGTACCGTCGGTAGTGTAAGTAACAATCGTGCCCATACCGTAAGCCAGACCTGGCTTACAACTAACCTCGCGATACCACAGACCGTTCTCAAAGGTCTGATCACCTACCTTGAGAGATGGTGTGCCTTCTGCCTCGTTAGCCTCGACAATCAGATAGCTGAAGAAGGTGTCGCCATTGTACGAGCCGATGTAAATCAAACCATCGTCCTCTGCTGTCCACTCATAGCGGAAACCTGTGTCGGTTGTCGGGAAATCTTCACCAGGAGCTGCATTCAGTGCCTCGTTCAGTGCAGCATCCTTTGCAATCTTAGGAATACGGGCTGATGTGCCACTCTTAGCATTACCGTGAAGGAAGAAAATCAGCTTAGAACCAGCAGTTACTCTCATTGCAATCACATCCTGAGCATTCTTCAAACGCCAAGAGTTGAGGTGTGCATCAGGATAGTCAGCACCATACTTGTCGGCAATAGCCTGTGTAACGTGATATTCATCGGCTTCGTTCACAACAGAGAGGTTTACTGAACCTTTGTTCGTTGCCACAGAACCACCCGTTACGTCTAGGAAGTAACCGTTACCAAAGAGCTGTCCTTTACCTGGTTTTGCGGTACCGTTACCACACCAGTCATCAAAGACGAGCACATAGCTGTGCTTACATACTGCGATGTCATCGACAGTAGCAGCATTAGCAATACCTGCAAAGCCCAACAGAGCCAAAGCGAAAGTAAAAATTCTTTTCATAATTAATAAATGTGTTAGTTAATATAAAAGTTTAATTGTTAATTTTTTTGTGGAATCTCCCCCGCAAATTGCGGATGCAGGGGAGATTAAAATACATGTGTTATTGCTTTACAAGATAGGTTTGCGCAGGGGTGTCACCAAAGTGAACAATGGTGATAAGATCCTGCTTGCCACTAATGGCTGTACCTAAAAAGATGTTCGATGGCGAAACCTTACCTTTGTCATCCTTCACCATTTTAATAATTGTCACTGTGCCTGTAGAAGCGGAATAGGTGTAGTAATAGCGAGGCAACTTTTCTGTGTTAGAGTCATCTACCCAAGTACCTTCAGTAAGACCCTTGCTCATCTTCACCTCTACGGAGTCAGACGATACAAACTCTACGCTTTCCACAAAGCCTTGAATCTCTTCACCCATAGCATTGTACTTCATACCAGAAGCTCGCACATATTTCGTGTTAGCGAGGCTTTCCGGATGTGTGGCGCTGCCATTTTCAGTCCAAGTCGGATTATCCGTGTTGGTATCTTCATACTCATTTACATCGCTGCAAGAAGAGAGACTGATAGCCATCAGGAAACAACCGATAACCGTATTAATATAAAATGTCTTCATAATTATTCGTATTAACTCAAGCATAAATGCTCATTTCAATTCTCAACTATATTAACGCCATCTTGCAGCACCGGCATTGTTCTGTACAATCTCATTGCTGGTATGCTTGATATGCAGGTCAACATTATATTCAGAGGCAGATCCGTCAATAGCATCAGCTCTGTGCATGTGCTGGGTGTAAGATGTGTTGGCGATGGTGGGCGGACAGGGGCTGACCATCAGTTCGGTTGCTGATACACCAGCTACATTTACTTCTAACGTACCGTTTAGGATGGCTGTCCCTTCCTTCACGAGTTTTCCGAAGTTATTGCTGGTTGAAGTCCAGGGTGAGGCACTGAAGATAGAGCCGTTAGTCAGGTCGTTATTCGTTGACCAGTTATTGCTGAAATTCAGTGTTACGACTCCTGCGGAACCATCAGCTTTCTCTTGAGTGTTACGGATATCTGCACCCCAGAAGCCGAGAACGCGTTGGTCGCCAGCCTTCTTACAGAGTACCATGAGGTTGTTCTGTACATTGAACACAGACTTGTCAGGCAGGTTACGCATATTGAAAATTGCACCACTTGCACGGGTGTTGAAGTTAACAAGCGTATTATTTGAGAATGTAATGTTCCAAGCGCCGTTGTCGCGTTCATTATCCGTGTTTGACTCGTTGAAGAATGAAGGGAATGGGCTGTCGTAGAACGTGTTCTCAATCACCTTCATATCTAAGTAGAGGTTAGAGCCAGGCTGGTTGATACCTGCAATCCATGAATATCCGCCAGCATTCTGGTTATAGAATCCGCAGTCGTAGAAAAGGTTGTTCTTGATGAGCACGTGGTTCCATACCTTATAATTTGGACCTTGCTCACGGATGAATCCGCGAACCAGACGCTTAAAGTTGCAGTTCTCGATAACCAGTGAGTCGAGTGTCACAGCCATACCGTCGCTATACATATTGAAGAAGTAGTTACCTGCGGCAGTTCCAAGACCAGCCTGGTTGTCACCGTAGTTAAGTGCTTCGGGATTATCAAAGTCAAGGTCACGGAACTCCAGTTTCTTCATACGGATTTCACCACCCTCACCGGGTTCTGGTGAACGTCCGAACATAAACATAGAGTAGGGACCCTGCCACTGCTTACCGTCAGTACCCTGACTATAGCGAGGATGCTGTCCGATACCACTGATAACCTTTGCTCTGAGTCCTTTAGCTACATCTTCAGGACGGGTGGCCAGCGTAAAGCCCTTACAGGTGCGGTCATTGCCATCGAGATAGTAAGTCTTGCCACCTTCAAGATAGAAGATTTGTCCCTGTGCGTACTTTGTGTCTGTAATGAAATCAGAGAGTGCAGGACTGATGGGGGCTGCATTGTACTGTTTGGCCAATGCAAACACATCGGCACGTTTTACAGTGTTATCATCGGGCAATGCCAACTCATCGGCAATAGCCATCAGTGAATCGTACTTGAGGATGATAGGACTGCCTGGTTTGCCGTCGGTCACCTTTGTCAGAGTATTATACTTTGCATCCACCGCAACAGATACGGATGGGTCGATTACATCAATCACATAAGTGGAGTTGGCAGAGAGACCGTCAATCGTGATGTAACCGCGGGCACGGTCGGCAGCAGTAATCTCATACTTTGCCCATTTCTGGTTGAAACTGGCATTGGGATTGCTGGGTGATGGCGATACTGTCAGGTATTTGTATCCGAAAGTACTGTCTGTAGAGAGATTGAAGTTCTCGAAATAGCTTGCAATCTCAAGCTTGCTCTGATCAAGACTGAAGTCCATGTATTCAGAAAGGTCGGCAACCTTTGAACGCAAATAGACATTCATCGTTGTTTCCGTAATCTCAGACTCGTTGACGTAAATGACTACAGGCGTAGCATAACGCTGGTTGGTCTTGATACCGCAGTACTCAGCCCATTGACGTCCTTCTCCGTGTCCATACCACTTTGAAGCATGAGAGAAGTCGGTTGTGTTGTTGTCCTTCTTTGACAAAGCTCTGATAGCACAACGGAAATTCGTGTTATAGGGCAGGTCAAAGACACGCAAATCAAGCACTTCGGGACCGACGATGGTGTCGAGTACCAAATCGCTGGTACCTTGTACAGAAGCCCAAGCAGATGCGCCTCCGGTGACTTTCGACTGGTAGGCCATCTGTACCTGATAGCCTGCACAGTCTTTTACACCAAACCAGTAAAGGTGGGCTGTATTACCGTGAGGGTAAGCGGCATCAATACCACAGTTATATGGGTATTCGCTGCCTTTACCTTGCGTATTCTCGGTAATAAACATTGTCATAAACTCTCTGTCAGTATTACCAGATGCCTTGTCATCTTCTTTACATGACACCATCTGGATAGCAATACCAACTGCAAAGAGCAATAACAGGTTATTCAGTATTCTTTTCATATTTTTCTGAGTTCTTTGTTATTAGTAGCCATAGTAGTTCTTGTATGCGCCAGACGAACGCTGGACAGCATAGTTTGGATAGGGTAGGATATAACGCACTACGGGTAGCTGTTCTGCAGGCAGAATGGTTGAGAACATCTCAGGTGTTCCGTTCTTGATAATCCAGATATTTCCACTGTCATCGCCACGAATGTATCCATAGAAGGAGTATTTACACTGATCTTTTGGAGTTCCTGTGTTCTGATCGCCCCATTCATAGAACGTCACAGATGACCAGTTGAGAGCACTGAATCCATAATTGGTAATCTGTCCTGTCGTTGGCTTCGTCCTCTGTTTGTAGGGATTATAGATACGCAGGCTGGGCAGTGACTGGTTGGGATACATCGTGCTAAACTCATAGGCACTGTTACAATAGTATCCATAGAGCTCGTTAGGCTGGTTGGGTACTAACGTCTGGTTCGTGATTACGCGACGTCCAATAGTGTTGATCTCGTCAATCTGATATTTGTGATACCAGATCGTTGAGGGCAGATTGTCGATGTAGCCATTATCGGTGGTATAACCATCGTGCAGGTTAATCTCGTCTTCGAAACCAGTACCTGTACCCTGTACGCTCTGCATACCTACAGAATAATAACGCAGGAAGCTATAAACCAGTTCCTCTCCTAATGTATTGGTGCGTACCAAATCGCGCCAACGTGAGTTCTCACCGGCAAATTCCCACTTGCGCTCATTGAGGACAGCCTTGCGGAAAGCATCTTTGTCAGCCTGTGCTGCTGTGATAAAAGCGGGATCACCATCGTCAAAAGCACGGCTATGTACCTGCGTCAGGCAATCAACAGCTTTTGTACTGGGCGATGAGGTGAGTTCGTTGTCTGCCTCAGCATACATGAGCAGCACGTCGGCATAGCGCATGTAGGGGTAATTGATACCCGTAGAACCTGTGGTAATGTTGCCTAAAGCAGCACTCTCCTTAGTCCACAGCTTCGACCATTTGTTGTTGTGCAGGAAGTAGTCGTTACGGATAGCAATTGAGTCGCTCTGATCATCAGGATTGAGAGTGTAGTACCACAGACCGTTGACAAACTCGCGACGCTGGTCGTTGTCACGGAACAGATAGCGGTAGAATGCATTCAGTCGTGCGCTACCCTTTGTCTCACCCCAAGGACCGTTTGTTGTTCCCTCGTTCGAAGTATATACAGGACCTTGTATATAGCCTGTATTACCCGTTGAATTCTTTGCAAAGGGGATTTCGAAGATAGGATCATCACCAGTAACGATCTCATAGTTGCACTCGCGTACAAAGACCTCCTGATAGGTACTCTTCTTTACCGAGTGTGTACCTGCGGTAATGACAGAGTCAGCATAATCGCGTGCAATCTGATAGAAGTCCTGCCAGTTTTCGGGACGTTTCATCGTACCGTAGTTTTTGGCATCGTTCTTGTTGGGACGGAGTGAATAACCGCCAGCAGTCAGGGCAATACGAGCTATAAGAGCTTGGGCAAACTCTTTGGAACAATGCTCCACAGTCACATCCTTAGTTGATGACATAGTTGGGGAAATAGCCTGCAAGTCCTTAATCAGAGTATCCTGAATGGCTTCACGATCCATGATGGGAATCACAAAGTCAGTACCGTGGGCAGAAGCAGGATCAAAGCTGAAAGGTACGTCGCCAAACATAACAACAAGGTCGTGATAAGCCATAGCACGAAGACATTTGGCCTCACCAATCCATTGCTGTAGTTGTGCGTCCTTGATTTTATTGCCATTATCGTCTAATTTGTAATTGCCGTTAGTTCCTTTCTCATAATAGAGTTCACTTGCTTCTGCTGAGGCAACGAACTTATTGGCATACTCAATCAGGCTATAGGCTGCCGTCCAAAATTTATAGATTTCGCCACCCTGATCATCGCAGTCATATCGGGAGTAGGAGTTATGTGAATGAGACTTCGATGTGCTGATTTGAATATCGACATCGCTATTCAGGTTGAATGTCAGCTGATAGGCATTGCCATACAGATCGTTGACCAATGCCTGTGCATAAACACCATTCAGGGCACGCTCAATCTCCGTCTTCTGACTAAAGACGAATTCCTCCGTATAGGCAGAAGGCGCTTCCACATCCAGATAGTCGTTGCAGGAAGTCAACGCCAGTGCTGCCATTCCAGTTAAAAGGATATTTTTGATTTTCATATCTGTGTCTTAATTAGAAGGTGATATTTGTACCAAATACGAAGCTGCGGCAACGAGGATAACGGTTGTAATCCATACCGCAAGTCAGACCTGTCTGGATATCCACCTCGGGATCATAGCCAGAATACTTGGTGATGATAAACAGGTTGGAAGTTGAGACATAGAAACGTGCCTTTGAGATACCCCATTTCTGAGTCTTTTTCTTTGGCAGTGTGTAACCGATAGTAACATCATTGCAGCGCAGGAATGAACCGTCCTCAATGAAGTAGGAGTGCGTGATGTTTTTGGTGACATCCTGCGGATTCCACAGAGTCCTGCCTTCGTTGGCCTGTCGGTAAGCATCAATGGAAGCAATACCTGACTGTGGTTGCGAATTCCTGTAGTATTGATCACCTACAGTACCGGTGATACTGCCGTCCATATCGTTATACTGCCAACCATCAGCGAACTTTGCAAGGACATTGTAGAACTTGTTCTTGTTGTCAATAGCAGATGATAGTGCGTATGCCGTAGCATTATTAATGTCAAAGTCAACCATATAGGTGAAGTTGGCATTGAAGTCGAAATCCTTATACTGTCCGCTTAATCCAAAACCACCTTGGAATTTCGGGTTCGTATTACCAATCACGGTACGGTCGTTCTCTGTGATACGGCCGTCACCATCCAAATCCTTGAACTTGATGCGACCAGGCAATGTGGCCTTGCCGAAGGTTGTTGATGATACATCGTTGATCACCGTCACATAGCCATCCTCACGAGGCTGGATATTCATACGCTCGTTGTCGGCAATGCTCGAACCCCAAGGCAGTGCTGTATAATTGCTGGAGGATTCATAGTAGAATTCATCAAATCCGTAGATGCCGTCATAGACGAAGCCATAGATAAGACCTACTTCGTCGCCAACCTTCAGACAGTAGTCATTATAACTGGACTTCCAACGGTCGTTCTGATCCCAGATGACTTGGTCGGTTCCGTTCAGCTTGTCAATCTTCATCTTGTTGTGTCCGAAGGTGAAGCTGCCAGAGAGTACGAAGTCTTTTCCCTGAAGAATATCACCGCTGATAGAGATTTCAATACCCTTGTTCGTTACCTGACCGATGTTCTGCATCTGCGTGGTGTAGCCAATGACTGAGGGCAGGTCGCTCTTGTAAAGCAAGTCGCGTGTGGTGTTCCAATAGAATTCGGGCGTGATGGTCAGTCTGCCGTTAAACAGCGTGATGTCGGCAGCAAGGTTGCGGGTAATAGTTGTCTCCCACTTAATATCACGGTTGGTGAAGCTGTTTCCACCATTGTTGCCGTAGTATTGTGCGCCCAACTCAGTAGTCTCGCCAAAGCCAGGACCGCCTTCAGAGTTGATCTTATAAAGTACGCGCCACATATCATCGCTGATACGGTTATTACCGGCCAGACCGTAGGCTGCGCGAATCTTCAGTTGGCTAATCCATTTGATATTTTTCATGAACGGCTCTTCCGACATGACCCATGCACCTGAGACAGAGGGGAAGTAGCCCCATTGATTGCCAGGAGCAAACTTGGTGCTGCCGTCAGCACGGAACGTAGCTGAAACCAGATACTTGTGATCGAAGTTGTAGCTGGCCTGTCCGAAGAAAGAGGCTGTGCGGTCTGCCGTAGAGAGGGAGGTGTTAGCCTGATAAGGAGTACCGAATCCCATATTGTCCCATGCTTCCTGTGCTGTAAATGAGCGGGGGAAGTATCTGTTGGACATGAAGTTGGTACGTCTCTGCGAATGGTTGACCTCCTGACCGAGCAAGAACGCCAGGTTATGTTTGTCCTCCAGTGTCAGACTGTAGTTTGCGGTGTTGGTCCAAACATAACTCAGTCTGCTCGTGTTAGTAATCTCAGCCAGTGGCTGTGTGTTGTTCTGGATACCTTTCTTAGTAAGTGCTCCGTAGAAACGGCTGTTGTCTGTCCACTGCAAACCGATAGTTCCCTCAGTACGAAGCGTCAGTCCCTTGATGGGTTTCCAGTCAAAGGCCAGACCGTTCGTATAGGTATAGGAGTGCTTTTTCAACTGGTTGATGGCAATATCGCTCTTTGGATTTGTCATGTTGAACAGTTCTTCTACGTCTGGGTCTGCGTATGCAGGGTCAACATAGCCATATTCGCGCATACCATTGGTAGGACGGTAGCGCAGAACGTCGATAATACCACCTGTTCCCACATTGTCACCACCTGCGCCTTCATCGCGACGGAAGGTGAATTTGGGGTTGAATTGCATCTTCAGGTTGTTCGTTATCTGTATGTCCGTCTTGACGTTCAGGTTGGTACGGCGAACGCCTGAGCCCAGGATGATACCCTTGTCCTCGCTCTGGGTCAATGAGATATTGAACTTAGCCTTATCTGATCCTCCACCGATAGTTATGTTGGAAGAGTAGTTGATAGGTGTTTCACCCATCACCTCGTCCTGCCAATCGTATGTGGGCAGAGTGTCATACATATCCAAGTCATTAGGGTTACCGAAGTTGCCCTTGAAGAACTTGGTCTGGCTATTGCCGTAACCCTGTGCGCCATGATACTGGAACTGGTATTCAGCAAACTGGCGAGCATCCATCAGATCAAGTTTCTTTGACAAATGACTGATGCTCAGGTTGCCGTTGAAACTAACCTTCACAGCACCAGCCTGTGCCGACTTGGTGGTTACTACCACAACACCATTACCACCCTTTGCACCATAGATGGCGGTCAATGATGCATCTTTCAGTACATCAATAGAAGCAATGTCTGAAGGGGGAATGTCGTTAATGTTATCTACTTGAAAACCGTCAACAATGAATAATGGCTTGTTTTCCTGGGTCACAGAGGTACCTCCACGTACGCGGATGTTGACATCTGCACCAGGCTGACCATCGACTGTGGTTACCTGCACACCAGAAATCTTTCCTTGCAGGGCTACAGCTGCCGAGGTCACAGGTACTGCCTCCAGTTTCTTACCAGAGATAGAACCCACGGATCCGGTCAGGTCTTTACGGGCTTTGCTGGTATAACCAACTACCACCACTTCGTCCATCAGGTTACTGTCATCTTCCAGCACGACTTTCATATTCGGACCGGCAGCCACTTCAGCGGGCTTTGTTCCGATGTATGAGATAATCACGGTCTTACCCTTTTTCAGGTTCAGCGTGAAGTTTCCGTCGAAGTCGGTCACTACGGCGTTCTGCGGATTACCTTTTTCCACAACGGTAGCACCAATGACGGTTTCGCCTGTCTGGTCAAAGACCTGTCCTTTTGCTGTTGTCTGTGCCATCAGTTCGGGTGGAGCGAGCACAAACAACGCTGCCAAAAGACATAGTTTGCACAATAGTTTCATTGCGTCCTTCATACTCTGCTTTTGTTTGTTGTTAAGTTTGTTAATGTTAATAGTATTTTTGTTTGTTTTAGTTTTTGATATGGGTCATAATGTCCAAATCGGTGCAAAGTTAAGTAAAATTTGTGAACTGACAAAATTTTGTTTAAAAAAATAGGAGACATTCTGAAAAATGCCTCCTATATAATCTTGAGTATTGTGCAAGACCTTATTTTACCATTACTTTTTTGCCTTTGATAAAATAGAGCCCTTTTTGAGTCTTATTCACACGGATACCCTGTAGGTTGTAAATGGTGTTCTGCACAGTATCTATGCTTAAGATGGGTAGACAAATGGCAGTTGGTGTGTCAGAAACTCCTGTGCGATCCTGGAATTCCTTCGGCGTGTCGGCAAAGACCTTCTCCTTTGTGTATTGGGAAGCCTCGTTAGCATTGAGGATGGTTTCATAAGACTTGTTGCCCGTAGAGTGGGTGAAGTTGATAATATTACTAGTGGGAGAAATTGCATTACCATCTTCATCCATTGTGTTATACTCAAAGAATGCATCGGCAGCCGCATTCATTCCTGCTGCGGTGAAACGGCTTGAAACAATCTTCGAAGGTTGCTTCAGTGTGGTGTTCATCCAAACAAGTCCAGAGAATGATCCCCAGGCACGTCCCCAGTTGAAGTCTTTTGAGTGGCAGTCTACTGTACAATGATCCATAACGTAACCATATTTCTTTCCACCATTAGGTGCTGCTATGGTGACACCACCGACACCCTCTTGCATCTCGCGGCTCTCAAGGTAGAACAAGGTATTTTCGAAGAATACATCACCGCCTCCGCAGACAAAATCTACGAGTCCGTGAATCTCACAGTTGTTGAAATAGAAGTAGCCATTGCTGTTGTTGCTATAATAGGTGTCTTGATAGGAGAGCAATGTAACATTGCGGCAAACGGTATAGTTTCCTTTATCCTGAAGGCATACAGCACGTCCGGCAAAGGCTGAGGCCTTGCCTGTAGCGGGATCGTAATACGGGAAGGCGTTCTTCAGAGTCAGGCTTTCCAATGTCAGATACTGACTGGTATTAAGCAATGTTGCTGTCACGCCAATACCTTCTGTGGTAGGCAGATTCTGGATGATAACACCTTGCTGGCTCTCTCCTATGATGGAGATGTTGTTGCGGCCGATGGTGGTCAGTGTAGCCTGTCCCAAATCATAGGTGCCATTAGGTAAGTAGATGGTAAGTGCTTCATTTCCGCTCTCACCGTTTGCAGCATCAAGGGCATCGATGAAACTTGAGGCATCGCCTTGTTTCACCATGAACTTGTTTCCTTTACGCTGGTAATTGGTGGTTGTCGTGTTCAGAATGGTGATACCATGTACATAGGTTGTACCTTTGAAAGTCAGCGTTAAGATTCCCTCCTCGCCTTCGTAACTGATAGACTCCATGCCACCATCAGTAGCAACTTTTGCGGCAACCGTTGTTCCATTGGATGCTTCAATGTCTACGTCTGCAGAGTAAGCACAGAGCGTTA
>Ga0310695_10009771_pt1 | contig 14300 bp, 14 predicted proteins | sample RumenRJG_04DNA_FD_203882 | JGI IMG/M metagenome (GOLD analysis project Ga0310695, IMG submission 203882) | Bovine rumen microbial communities from Lethbridge, Alberta, Canada - RJG_04 (v2) (version 2) | ecosystem: Host-associated > Mammals > Digestive system > Stomach > Rumen | place: Canada... | reverse complement strand
GCTTAAGTATGCTGAGCATATGCTATCTGACAGGCCACCTTTCGATGGCTTTCTTTTGATGCCCCATACTTATCTGTTAGTCGCTACTCTTTATTTTCAAACTTCGCCTCCCTTATAAAGGCGTGTCATATCTCCGTACATGGACACAAGGCTTACAAATTCTTCTCTGTCATAGAATGAGAAAGTCCCCATTAGGAAGCCTTTTACTACCTCAACTACATAGCGGACTGCTATCTCAAGACTGCTGACATTAGTTACACCCGGAGCAGCTCCGGACAAAGGAAGCGGCGATGTCAGCCCTACCCCAAAGCAAGGGGCAACTGTGCCATCAGGAACCTCTCCCAATCCATTAAGATGATGTATTCCATTAGTCACCGGGGTGATATCCTGCATAGTGATAGGAATCACCTTTGCCGGCTCCTGCGTAACCCTCTCCATCACATCGATAGCATCCTCACTGACCTTCAGTATCCATCCCTCCTTGACCGTAGGAGTTATACCGAAAACCGGATAATTCGCAACACGGTTACCACGGGATGTTTCTGTGATAACTATGGCATCCGCAGTCTGATCGATTATGTGTTTTTTCAATGTTACAAAATCAAGATACGAATCCATAAACGGCACAGGATGATGAGGCATAGTAGGCGCATTTGTACAAATCGTTGTACGTACTACCAGATCCCCTGGGAGTTTGTCCCCTTTCTGCGCCATCTTAATGACTTTCTGAGCACAGGCAAGGGCAACTACTGCTCCGTCCGCATCTGATACAATGCCGCAAATAGTCGGTCTTCCACCTATTCCTCCAAGACTTCCGGCAACTTCTATCGTCGGTGCGTTTCCACCTTTCGTCCTACCGTCAGTTCCAGGCACAATGATCTCGACCATGTCTGTATATCCTTTTTCTCCACAAAGGCGTGACATCTTAGTCATTGCCCCTTGTTCACTGAAAAAGGCGCATACAGTATTTCCATCGACATAAGCGCTGTCCAGCAGCTCATAGATTTCCAATGTGCTTTTCAAGCTCATCGTTTTACTCCTTTCCCAATTTAATTCGATCCAAATATGGTCTGTACCGCAGATCCCCGGATAATACAGGTTCCATTTTTTCCATTCCCGTTCTTATCACAGCTGCAAGCTCAACAGCTCTTTTGACTGCGCTTACAGCACTTTCCAGCGAGATCTGATAGTCCTCCTTGCAGTCATATTCGCTTTGTGCGGCAAGAAGATCCTTTTCCATTCCTCCGCACCAGGCAGAAGCAGCTGTATAGGATCCATCCGGCGCAACATATATAGAGTTAATCAAAGCTGCATGTTTCATAATGTCTACAGAAGCCAGTTCCTGTCCACCGAATAGTTCACAGCCCTGAACAAGGCACGTGATCACCTTCAAATGTCTTGGAGAGCGAACATCATAATAATGTCCTGTCGCGTTATGAAGACGGTCTAAGAAACATTTCAGCTGTCCCGGGATTCCTACTACGTAAACCGGTAAGCAATAGATAATACAATCTGCATCGATCCAAAGCTGCCGGAGCTGTTCAAAGTCATCTTTTAATATGCAACTACCGCCATTTTCATAGCATTTCAGGCATCCAATACAGGACCCGAAGCGCTTTCCGCAAAAGCTGAAGTTTGTAACTTCTGTTTCTATTGGAGTTTCACCAAGGCCCTTAAGTGCCTGCCTTAGATAAAAATCTGTGTTTCCATTTTTTCTTGGACTGGCACTTATTGCCAGAACCTTGATTTTTCTCATCTGAGCACCTTTATTATTTCGACGATTTTATAAGCTTATTAATTACCCAAATACCCATCTTTATGCAGTCTGTGACCATCTTTTCATCATAAAACTCCATTGTATCTGCCGGCAGATGATAAACAGGGAAAGGCTGTCCCACAAATTGCAGGTTCGAAATGCCGGCTTCATGAAAGTTCCAATTGTCTGATGTGGATGTGACCGCTACTTTTTTCACCGGATATCCAGTCTTTCCCTCAAAAGTTCTGATCATTTCATCAACCAAGGCATCCATACCACATCCTGTTCGTATTGCTATTTCATTGCCGCAACCCATCATGTCGAAATTGACGCACGCTCTGATTGAACCTATCTTTCCCATCTCCTGCTGTCTGAAAACAAACGCCTTTGAACCAAGAAGACCCGGCTCTTCAGCGCCAAACGCTGCAAACAGGATGTTGTAATCGCACCGTTCGGAAACTATTTCGCCAGCGATTTCCAACAGGGCCTGTATCCCGGAGCCGTTATCCACGGCTCCGGGAGCAAGATATTGCGAATCATAGTGTGCGCATACCACGATGTCAGGATCTCCATTCCCATACTTTGCAAGAACATTTCCTGAAGTGTCCACTTCCTGACAGCATTGGTTGATCAGCCTAACACGAACCTCAACGCCTTCATCTATCCACCGGTCGATCATTTCTGCCTGATTTTTCCCGATTATTGCCCCGATTTGCGGAAGCAACGGACGTCCAGAAGGAAACGGTGAAGGATCTCCATCCGCAGGATTTTTGACCAGAAAAGCAAGATCATTTCCTGCTTCATCTGTTATGCCATATCTAATCCACTCTTTTATCTTTGGTATGAGAACCATACATCCGGTCTTTTTTAGGATCCCCTCCACTCCCTCAGGTGGTGATGGTAGTGTATATCCCATTGGTGCAAGTTCCAACTCCATTTGCTTAGGAGTCAAGATCTGCAGTACCGGATTTGAAACAGGCATCCAGTTCAAAAACTTAAACTCCTCTATTGATGTGTCCAATCCGATTTGCTTAAACTGATCTGCAATGTAGTCTGCTGCTTTTGCTTCCTGTTTTGTTCCCGCAAGGCGCGGGCCAATTATCTCTGACAGGAAAGCTGCATGTTGATTATGTGATATGCTGTTCATGTTATTGTTCTTTTTCTCCATTAGCTCTAAGGATTGTGAGTATCTCCTGAAATTCTTTTTCAATCCCTACTCCAGTCAGAAATGAAAGTGCGGTGTAGATAGGACAACTGATATTTCTCTTTAGAAGAGTACTTGTCACTATAAGATCAAAATCAGGGTCCGTTCCGAGGTCACCAACTCTGGTTACTGTTATATCTGCGGCTATTTTCTCCCTTTTGAAGAGATCTTTAAGCTGATCCATGATTAAGTGTGAGGTAGCCATTCCAGAAGCGCACGCTACACAAATACGATACTTTTCCATAATATTTCTCCTAGTAAAATTACTTCCGTAAGCTGAGGTTTGTTCACAGTTCCTGCAGTACAGCGAATCAGTTAAATACCGGTAAAGAAATGTGTTATCCATGCGAAGAAGTTCGACCACATGTATCCAGAAGTACTGCAACAAATCTGAGTTCCGGCTGCCACGGTACCTCCTGCCTGAACATATGCATCTGTCAGAAGTGGTGCGATCCAGGTCTCCATATAAAGCGTCGGTATCATCAGAATCAATGCGTATAAGACGCCTTTCACAATATTGTTATCAAAGTAAGGCATTGCGGATGCAAGAGCAAAGCCGATCCCAACCGCTACACCTGCCGCTGGAAGTATGCCGACTCCAGGCAGGAACAGTGTGAGAATAACAAAGAACGGTATGGCAATAGCATTCGCGACAACATTTGCAGGCTGGCCAACACCAATCGCACAATCGAGACCGATATAGAATTCGCGATCGCCGAAACGCTTCTGAAGCATTGTTCTTGCCGCATTTGAGATAGGTACAAGACCTTCAACAAGAAACCCGATTACCGTAGGGAAAAGCATGATAATACCAGCAAAGATGACGCCATACTTAATGCTCTCGCCGAATCCAAAGCCTCCCAGCAGACCCATAACGAAACCAACAGCTGCACCAATTACAGTTGTATCTCCGGCAGCTCCGAGCTTCTCCTGGATTGTATCCGGATCGGCCTTGATCTTATCAAGCCCCATCAAGTTAAACAGTTTATTAAAAAGAGGTGCTGGTAACGCATACCATGTTGAGCAAGGATGCGGGAACGAAATACCTTCGATTCCATAGACTTCCTGCATTTTTGGTGCCTGTATATCTCCGAGCTTAAGAGATACAATACCTGTGAGAAAGAAACCCGCCCATGCAGCCACATAACTTCCTGTCAGCATGTATATAAATTGTGCTGTAAGGAGCCAGCTCCAGAAATTCCAGACATCCACATCCAAGGTTTTAGTAAATTTAAGTAAATATAACTTTCCCAGTCAGCGAGACTATACAATAAACCTATAATCTCATCTGACAATTAACGATTTGATCATCCAGCATCATTTGAAGCTCTGAGAACCGCTATTTTGCTGGACTTCAGGCGCTAACAACCTGAAAAAATGCCGACATTTTGTGCATGAATTTCCTTGAATATAGTCTAATTATATGGTACAATTAGACTATATATGGAGGTGATCTCATGCCAATACCACAAGATATACTGGCTGTCAGCCGACCGAAAAACACAGTAGTCATTGCCTATGGCAAAAACAAGAACCTGTACGCAGTCCGTCAGCGGGTCGGATGTCGTCGCGTCAATGGCGGGAATAAGCCGATAAACGGACCGACCATAGGCCACATAATAGATGGTATATATGTACCGATCGACAGCGATGCCCCGTCCAATGTCTCTTCATTGCCTATAGATCTTAAGGACTGGGCGAACGTTGTACTGTGTGACAATCTGTTCAAGGACATCCAGAAGGAACTTCTGGCAGTATACAGTCAGTCAGATACGATGAAGATATATTGTATCGCGATCCTGCGTGTCTGCTATCCGGGCATCAAGGATAATGAGCTGAAAGAGGCCTACGACAACAGTTTTCTCTCAGAACTCTATCCGGGCGTTGCTCTGTCGAAGAACACAGTGGGCAAGTTCCTGAACGATATGGGAAAAAGTTACTCCAGGATCGTTCAGTACATGCGCAACAGGACAGCTGCTGTAGCGATGGATCATCATCTTCTCATAGATGGCACGCTGAAATCTGATGAGTCCATAGTCAATTCGCTCTCGGATTTCTCCAGAAAAGCCAGGACAAAGGGAACTCGCGATATATCTGTCCTGTATACGTTCGATCTGGAAGCGATGGAACCTGTCTGCTCCAAATGCTTCCCGGGCAACATGCTTGATGCTACAGCTTATGAAGAATTCATCTCCGAGAACAGGATCACCAAAGGGATCATCGTCGGAGACAAGGGCTTCCCGGAGTCAGCAGCACATGACTATTTTGAGGCTAACCCGGATCTTCATTACCTTAATCCGGTAAAACGCAATTCGAAACTGGCCGAACGTCATAACATGTATGATTTCACCGGTATCCTTCCCGGATATGAAGGAATCACCTTCAGGAAGGAGAAATGCACCGGAACCGATAAATGGCTGTACTCGTTCCGTGACAGCAGCAAAGCCGCCAAAGAGGAACGGGACTGGCTGCGCCGTGCGAAGAAGAACAAGACTTACAGTCTGGATGCTCTTCGCAAGAAACAGCGTACATTCGGCACTATAGTACTTGAATGCGACATGGATCTTCCACCGGAAACAGTCTGCAAAGCATACAATTCCCGCTGGGAAATCGAGATCGTCATGCGCTTTTACAAGTCTGCCTGCGAATTCGATGAGACCCGTGAGCAGGATGACTACTCTGTTTTGGGCAGTGAGTTCTGTGATTTTCTGTCTACAGTACTGACATTCCGTCTGATCAAGGCGTTCGATCAGTCAAAACTGCTCGAAGCCAGGACATACAAGAAGATAATATCCATACTTGTCAGAGCCAAGAAGGTACGCCGTCCGGATGAGGACTGGCAGCTGGTTCGTATGAATGCGTCACATATTGAGCTTCTGCAGACACTTGGACTTCTTCCAAAGCCGGAAGAACCTCCTAAAAAGAAGCCGGGACGCCCTAAAGGCAGCAAGAACAAGCCGTCATCCAAGGCTTCCATCGAAGCAGCACCTGCCGAAAAACGCAAGCGCGGTCGTCCGAAGGGAAGCAAAAACAAACCAAAAATTGTTACTGATCCGCCTGGCGCTGACTGATTCACATCAGTGCCAGCGGATAAAACATTTCAAACAACCACGACTATTTACACATATAGTCTAACTGGTTGGGAAAGTACTAAGTAAAAGTAATACTATATTCAGCAGAATTCCTGCAGGGATCATAAGGCTTGCGTACTTGAAGTTAAAGGCCGCAAGGATCTCTACTCCAACACCTCCGTCTATAATCGTTTTGGTCAGGCCAATATTCGCAACCAATCCGTCTGAGAGAGGCTGAATATAGGTACAGGCAATCGTTATCATTTCGTTAAGGCCCCATATACCTATGCCTACCCTTATAGCAGATTTCAGTGCTACACTTGGTTTTACTCTGAAAATAAGAGCAATAATGAACATGCATATAGGAAGAATTGTCGTGGAACCTAAAGAGTAAATACTGTCAAAGAATGATGATATAATGTTCATCTTTTCCTCCTTTCCATATGATTCATTTGTATGTCCACTATTTCAAACGAACCCTTAGCAAATAAACATTTATAAAATAGACTGACTGCCGGCTATTGTGTCGGCAGTCAGATAATATGGGAAGGTTACTAATACATCAGTCATGAACACGTGCAAAGAGATTGTCACCTTTTCCGTAAATTCCCCATACATCAATTGCAGCGGCAAGTTCAGGTTTCTCTTTAGCGTATTCTTCGAGGTCAATCCCTGCCATAACAGCATCGATTGCCTGACGCATAGCCATTGCACCTGCACGTGCACCCATCGGATGCCCATGAACGGCTCCGCCGGCGCCCAGAATTATATTCTCGCCAAGATCTGCCATTATCTGCGGAATAAGACCCGGATTTGTACCAGCTACAGCATTAACCATGGTCTGTTTGATGTCATAAAAATCACACATACACATTTCAAACATCCTAATATATTTCTCTTTTGAGAACGGCATTTTGCCATAAGGTACGCAGTCATTTATAAGATCACAACCTGCAAGCCTCTGGAATTTACCGTTATATAGTTCAGCAGATATTCCATGAATCGGACTATCGGTAAACCCCGCCGAAGCTGTTCCATGGCCCAATATAGGAACATTGATCTTTGGATTCTCAGCAAGCATACGAACTGCCCCAAGCCCGACAGCAAAGGTGTTTACCATGATTGCATTCGCACCAGCATTGATCGCTCTCATCGCATTGTCCTCGAGTTTATCAATTCGGTCTGTAATGTTTACGGTAAAGAGAGTCTTTTCTCCGGTCTCTTCTTCAGCTCTCCTGGCTGCCGCCATATACATTTCTACGCGCTTTTCAAGTGGAGAATACGGGCGGTCTGCTCCCATGAGCTCATCATCCTTAATAATATCTACTCCTCCAACTGCTGCCTGATAGAAGTATTCAGCGCCGTCTTCAGGTGCAGCTCCGGCACAAGGCTTTATCATGTTGTTCACGAGAGGACGGTCATATACACCGAGGATTTCTCTGATTCCCTGAAGTCCGAATTTCGGACCTTTGAAATCCTTGACAAAGCTTCTCGGCATTTCTATATCAAGCACTTTGCAGTCACTGCCGGCAATATTGCCCGGAATTGCGGAAAGCATCTGTGCGAAATCCGGTCCGAAATTATCCCATGGAAAAGCCAGTCTCATTACAAAGTAACGGTCTGCATCCGGGATATGATGATCTCTTGTATAATCCGGAACCTCGAAAAGGCTGACTACTTTAGCTCCATGATTTTCAATCAGTTCAGGCGTTTCTCCCGCAACATCAAGCCATGTCCCGGTAGTCTGCTCTATTCCCATTCCTGCCGCACGCGCTACAAGATCCGCATTGCGTCCGGCTCTTACCACATAGTTTGCGATAACATATTTCTCCGGATCGATAGATTCCGGCATGCACACATAACGATAATCATAGAGTCTCTGCATAATTAGTACTTCCTTTCTTTAAATCCTAAAACACAACACATTTTCTGAGACCTTTTGCGTTTTCTACATCAACGAAGGCCTTTTCCAGATCCTCAATGCTTATAATTTCGCTCTGTAAAACATCAACTGCGAACTTACCTTCTGCAAGCATTTTGATGGTTTTCTTAAAGCCTGAAGCTGTATAGCTTACAGAGCCCAGAACTGATAACTGTTTGTAGTGGATAACATTAGGATCGATATTAACGGTCGTTCCATGCTTTGCGCCTCCAAGGATCACGACTCTGCCTCCTCTGTTAAGTACAGACAGCGCCTGCCCAAGCATAGATTGTGTTCCTACAAGGCACATAACCACATCTGCTAAAGACCCCGCATTTAACTGCTTCAAAGCCTCCGTCAGATCTGCTTTATTTGGATTGACTGTAAGATCTGCTCCAAGCTGCTTCGCTGTTTCCAGTCTTTCGTCCAAAAGATCTGTCACTATTACTGTCGCCCCACGAAGTTTTGCGAGCTGGAGCTGTACAAGTCCCATAAAGCCACCGCCGATGATTACCACTGTTTCTCCAAACTGAATATCTGCTTTTTCGATGGCATTGAGACAACACGATATCGGTTCAGTCAGTGCCGCTATATTATCCGGCATTCCGTCAGGCATCTTCTCCATGATGGACAGTGGCATTACTGTGTATTCGCGAAATCCGCCATCTACATCGACACCGAATACCTTTTGGTCCTCGCAACTTCCGAGGCCAACTGTTTCGAGTTTCCCCGATCTGCAGCTTTCACAGCACCCGCATGTGATAATGTTTCCTCCGATCACCCTGTCACCTACACGGAAATAATTCTGATCCCCTGTTTCCGGTCCAAGCTTTTCTATTACTCCAACAGCCTCATGCCCCAGGATAAAAGGAAAATGCGGAGGGGTTGCTACTCCCGTATATCGTTTTACATCCGTCGGGCAAACTCCGCATGCTGTTACCCTTACGAGCGCCTCCCCAGCGCCCGGCTCAGGCATGGGGGTTTCCTCGATCCTAAGATCTCTTTGCCCATATAGAAGTGCTGTCTTCATTCTTTTGATCCTCCTTAAAAAAACTGATTCGCCTTGCTTTTATTTTCAGACTGTACTGCCACATATCAGCTTTACTGCTCTTTCCGTTGTGGTACATGAACAAATCCTCTGAAACAAATCTGTAGATTGAAGCTTCTGTATCAAAGTCTTGAGGGCTTCTAAATGTTCTTCCGGTTCAGTGAGTGCAAGCATTATTACTATCTTTACGGGAGTTGTTTTATTCGGATTATCAATCTTCCTAAACTCAACAGGTTCTTCCAATACGCCCATCGCAACTGCCGGACGGTATATAGTTCCTCCAGAAGCATGAGCTATTGCGAAATTGTACCCATTATTTTCGATTCCGGTAGGATACTCCTGCTCGCGTTCCCATACAGACTCGACATATTCGTCATCTACAAAATCATTCTTAATCAGAAGCGAGCCCAGACTTCGGATAACGCTCTCGTCTGTTTCTGCTTGCATCTGCAGTCTTGTCAATTCTTCATTCATCAAGTCATCAAGCAACATCGGTATCTCCTCACAGTTTCTTTCTATTTTTTTGATTATTTGCTTTTTATTTTTTTATGTGGTAAAAATCAACTATCTAATAAAGCAACTTGCTATGATCCTTTTCTTGTTAATGTATGGTTTTTTGATGTACCAAGTATAGCAATGGGAAAAAATCGCTGTCATCGTCCTCATAGGACAAAATAATCAGCCGGTTTTTTTCATTAACAGTAAGGGAGGATGAGATAATGAGTATCTCTGTTTCAGAATTGTTTTTATTAGACGAGTTTAGTGATGCCAAAATTCTCGCAGGTTCAGATGGTCTGGAAAAGAATGTGTACTATGTAAGCATTCTTTCTTCCCGTGAAAACCTTCAGAGCACAAAAGCACATGATTTTGCCATTATTTATGATCGTGCACTGCTTTCAGATGAAAAGTTCCTTTATGATCTGATTGCACACTGCTCTTACTTGAAAATCTCATGTATAGGCATTTGTTGTGCCCACGAAGAAGATGTTCCTTCCTGGTTGATCAATCAGGCTGACCAGATTAAGACCCCACTTATCCTTTTCCCTGACATAAATAGTCTTTCCAAAATAGTAAATGTCTGTATCGGCCATGTTATTAATACACAGATGCTGCAACTACAGACGGTACTGAACAGCACATATATGTTTATTGACATTGCAAAAAGAGGCGGAGATATCACTGAACTCGCCAATGCACTGTCACGCAGTATTAATCTTCCTGTCTTAATAGAAAATGAGAAATATGAGCTGCTATCGTTTGCCAATGACCAGGAACATTTCAACCCAAATATCAGCGATATGGATATTTTGTCCATGAACAGAGCCATCAAGAAGCACTTATATGAGCCGGCATTATCAGAATCGTTGCAGTCTATATACCACTTTACAGGAATTAAAAACCCTTTGATTTCCTTCATCGTGGTGCCGATACTTTACGCAAATCGTAATTTGGGAAATATTACAGTTGTTTCTTCACTAAATTACCCTGTTAATGAAATACTGCTAAAAAATGCAGCCGCTTATACCGCACTTTCCATGGCTGCCATAAAATCCCGCCTAGATAAGGAGCGTCTTATCCGTGATGATATTCTCATCAGTTTATTACATAATCGGAGAGATACTATAATTGAAGATGTTTCATACTGGCTGTCAGAACTGCACCTTTCTGACAATGCCCCATATATCGTTTTCATGATCTCACCAGATGTGCCAAACGACAGCGAGTTGTCTGAGTCATTCCAGCAGGTAGCTACAAGCTATATACGCGATGCTTATTTCTTCAAAGAGGAAGGGAAGCTTTTATTCATTCGCTCTTTCAGGAATCAGAAGGATTCTGAAATATCAAGGTTCTTTATTGATTTAAAAGAAATGTTTTTAAAGCGGGCACATGGGATCTCTTTCCAGATCAGTATTAGTAATTTATGCGAGGATATTAATAATCTCAATGATGCTTATCAGCAAGCATTGACAGCACTTGATATTTGTAAAAAAATCCTTCCTCCTAACAGCCTGGGCTATTATTCAAATATGGATCTTTTCTGTTTGTTTAACGAGCAGCATAATAAAGAACTGCTGATAAGATTCAGCAGCCATTATCTTTCAAATCTTATTAATAATACAAGCATGAGCTTTGATGCTATTGGAACATTGCAAGCATATCTTGACAACGGCCAATCTATAGAAAAGACGAGTCAGGTTCTTTATCTTCACAGAAACACCCTGAAGTATCGCATTCGTCGTCTGAAGGAAATACTGAACGAATCATTTGATAATCAGGAATATACTACAAAGCTTACTCTTGCTATAATAATTTATCGCCTTTTCCCAGACGCCATAGAAGCGTTAGTATCCTCTGATGAAAGCGCTACATATGATAATTAAATGCAATGAAATAGGGGAATGGCGGTTCTCTGGTTCATTCCCCATCGAGCGCATTTCTGATTATAGCTGGGTTGTTCATAATTATAGTTTTAATAATCTTTTCAGCGTCATGCAAGACATCATATTTTTATGAGTGTTCTTAACAATTCAGATATCATCTCTAGCCACTTTTTCAACCTTTTCTGCCTTTGTTTTTATAATCTAAAATCAGTGTAAACAAAAAGAACACGACCAGCAACTATGCGATAAGGGATCCACCACTTCGTGGTCCCCCTTTTCGCTAGTGTGCGAATCGTGTTCATCGGTGGGATGAGTCTGTCGCTGATGGGGGGAGTCGAACAAATTCGCAATTCTGAAACCGTTGAAATTTCACAATGCTGTTAACTTAACAGAGCAAGTAGCCAACGCTATATTATGCTTTGGAGAAATCGGTGCTGTGGATTTCAGACAAACGAAAAACGGAAGCTCATCTTTATCCAGATAGCTTCCATTTTTTTGGTATGGACGCAGATCTCCCGCAAAGTAATCAAAAGCTGCGTTTATGCGTGTTTGAATATTTGGCATGACGCATATTTGTGTTACGTTCATAATGTCTGTCAGGTCTGACCGGTACGATGTTCTCGCTTATCTCATCGTATAATTGTTGCATCAGTTCTTCTTTAACATTCGGATCCTCTTCCAGCAGTATGTAAATCAAATCACTTTTAAGCAGGCCTATGCACAATGAGCGGTTAACAGCCATGCGGTGCTTGTAGTCATTTTTCAGGTGTCCTTCCTGTTCCTGCTCTATATCTCTGGCTATATCCTCAGCAACATTGCTCACATAGATAGTGCTGTATATATCCTGCAGCAGTAGAACAGGCTTGGTACCGGTAAAGTTCTCTATTTGCAGACGGTCTTTCAAAGTTTCATAAGCTGTCTCTATCCGCCAGCGAAGCCTGTACAGTTCTTCAATACTATCGGCAGGGAAAGTCTCCCGTGGCAGATTGGTTGCCAGAATCTCGTATATCCCTGCGTCTTTGTCGAGCCATATCTTAACCAATCTGATGCTGAACCTGTCACGGCTCATAAGTATGGCTTCGTTATATGTGCCAATATGTTTGTGCCGTCTGGTGTTCGTGATCGCAATTTCCACATCTTCATCATCAGATGTCATGGATCGCTGTTCTTGGTTAAAGTCATTTTTCTTTAGTCTGGCAACGAACTTTGTATCACTGTCGATCATACGCATAAAGGCCGGTATTGACGGATAACCACGATCCAGCGTGATGAGAAATGGGTGATTGCCTATGGTCTCGCGCACATGACTAAGCTGTTCTTCTGCCATAGCCATCTCATTGAACTTCACTCTGTTGATCGTGGAGTCAATGATCATGCGATTCAAAGCATCATAGAGGCATGCTAACCCGAGTGCGGCCTGCTTTGTCTTAACTTTGCTGCTCGAGGTCCCGAATACTTCTAGTGTCTCAGGCGTTGTCGGTACATTCAGATTCGATCCATCCGCTGCAAGCACAAGGTAACCATTGAATGTATAGAGTTCCGCCTCAGGATCTTCATAGAAGTTCCGGTTGTGAAACTGGTAAAGAAATTTTATTGCTTCCGGATTGAGCTTCATGCGCTGCTTTAAATAACCCGGCTTTGAGATCTGAGTTCCTGGATGAGAAATGTTCATATAGCCACGCAGCTCCATTTTCAAGGTCAGCCCCTTCCTGTTGATCATAGAGAAGACAAGATCGTTTACCGGCATCTTGCGATTGCGGACAAAGACATTAGCCCTGTCTCCACGACACATGTCCGTAAAGAACTCGGAGCAGATCATGTCATTATCTGTTATGAATCGCTCGCCGGAATTTCTCACTACGTCACCTCTGCTTCATTCATCATCATAAACAAGGCGGGGCTTTTTTCTGGCATAGGCTGCTTTCAGGTATGGGATTTGATCCTCGGTAACAGGACCGAGATTAGCCTTAACTGTCTGCACTACCTTGCCGTCGATCCGTTTGTTTTCAACGAGACTGGCATAATACCGCTTCTCTCCCTTATATGTTTTTGTAAGTATCTTGATAAACATGCCAACCTCTTTTCTCACTACAAGTATAGCATATTTATAAAGAAAATAGTGAGAAACTTGTAAAAGCTTCTCACTACTCTTAAGTTAATGACATTGTGAAATTTCAAGGAAGGAGAGACGTCCCTCACGCGGTGTATTCAAAAGTGTATCCATTGGTCATTACCTAAGCCTTGTAAATGTGCAGTTAAATCTGCTCCTATCCTAGCAACGTACAGCCTGGCATCCTCTATGCGTACAACTTCTTTCATAGCAAAACGGCTGATCCAAGTTATGTACGCCATACCCGCTATACATTAAGCGGCCCCAGGCCTTATGCTAAGACCAGGGCCATTTCAGATGGAGAATAATGGAATTTGATTTGTAATTAATCAACGTAGATGTCAGCACCTTTTTTCAGAAACCCATAGTCTTCATAAATTCCATCCAGGATAACTGAGCAAGGACTTCCCGGCACGATGCCAGTAGATATTTCAACGGTGCATACACCATGATCCCTGAGGTGATCATTGAAATGTTCCCCCATTGCCACAACAACCAACTCTGTCGAACCGATGGAGATTATATCGTCTTCCTTGATTGGCTGATCAGGAAAGTCTCCCTTAAAATACACGGTATAATCTCTCAAGTCTTCCCACTTGCCTTCTGCAACAAGGTCAAACATATGCGATTCTTCCATTAAATCAATAACTTCACTTCCAACTTCAGTAATCTTTGCCTGCCACTTCATGATTATTTTCCGCCTTTCCGGCGAAAGGCACCAATGGGGTCATGAAAATCCCTCCCCAAAGTCTTTCGCCTTTTCCTTCCTCCTGCTAATCTTATCCTGCAGTGCTGACACACTACAGAAC
>Ga0310695_10009769_pt1 | contig 14301 bp, 7 predicted proteins | sample RumenRJG_04DNA_FD_203882 | JGI IMG/M metagenome (GOLD analysis project Ga0310695, IMG submission 203882) | Bovine rumen microbial communities from Lethbridge, Alberta, Canada - RJG_04 (v2) (version 2) | ecosystem: Host-associated > Mammals > Digestive system > Stomach > Rumen | place: Canada... | reverse complement strand
TGCCGACCAGCGGGTGGCCCAGACCGAGTTCATGGGCAGCATACCGCGCTACGGCAACTTCAGCGAGGTGGTGGACATCTTCCAGAAGATGGGCGGCATACAGCTGGTTCAGCATGGCAGCCGGGTGGTCATCTCGACGAAAAAATAACTATCAGCAATCAACCATTTATTAATCAATACATCTTATGAAAAAAATCCTATTCGCGATGTCGCTCGTTGTAGCCCTCTTGGTGGCCCTGCCATCAACGGTGAAGGCGCAGACCTACGACGTCAACTACAAGAACCAAACCATTGAGCAGGTGACCAAGGACCTGCGTAAGAAGACTGGCTATCAGTTTGTGTACAAGAAGGAAGATGTGCAGGGCGTGCCGCCCATCACATGTGTCTACAAGAATGCGACGCTCGAGCAGCTGTGCAACCGCATTTTCTACATGATAGCAGGTGTTGACTACGAGATCAGCAAGGGTACGGTCATCCTCAAGAAAGCCAGCAAAACCCACCAGTATTTCAAGAAGAACATTACGGGTATGGTGATGGACGAGAACGAGGAGTCGCTGCCAGGCGTTACCGTCAAGCTGAAGGGCACCGACGCGGGTGTGACCACCGACCTTGACGGCCAGTTCACCATCTTGGCAGAGGGCAGGGAGCCCGTGCTGGAAATCTCGTATGTGGGTATGAAGACCAAGACGGTGCGCGTGTCGCCCAAAGAGACCTTCCTGCTCATCAAGCTCGATGCCGACGAGAACCTGCTCGACGAGGTGCTGGTGACCGGTTATCAGAACATCAAGCGCGAGAACGCCACCGGTTCTTATCAGCTCATCAGCTCGAAGAAACTCGACGAGCGCCACACAGGTACCATCGTAGAGAACCTGGAAGGACAGATTCCCGGTCTGATGAGTTATAAGAACGGACTGAACGGCAGCGGTGAGAGCACGCTCACTATCCGTGGTATCAGCTCGTTCCAGGCCAAGACCAACCCATTGGTAGTTGTCGACGGACTGCCCATCGAGGGAAGTATCGAGACCGTCAACCCTTACAACATTGAGAACATTACCGTTCTGAAGGACGCTTCTGCAGCTGCAATCTACGGTGCCCGCGCCTCTAACGGTGTGATTGTCATCACCACCAAGCGTGCCCACCAGGAGAAACTCGAGGTGGACTTCAGCACCGACATTACCATCAGCGAGAAACAGAACTACGATAACTATAAATGGGCCAATGCCGCACAGTTTATTGAGTTGGAGAAATACAACTTCAACAGCATGAAGAAAAATGCCGACCAGACAGCCTTCGAGACAGTATTAAGTCAATATGACACTAATAAAAGAACACTTTCTCCTGTTCTGCGCCTGCTGGTAGCCAATCACCTTGGCACACTGAGCAGCAGTGATATGGAGTCTCAGCTCAGTCGTATGGCACAAAACAACTACCGTAAGGAGTGGCAGGATGTCTATGAGCGTACGAAGGTGCTGCAACAGTACAACCTGGCATTGCGCACTCGTGGAAAGTACCTGAACTCAAGCATCGTACTGAACTATAAAGGCGACAATCTGGGTTTGGTGAAAGAACATAACAATGCGCTCACTTTCAGCTATCGTGGTGATTTGGATGCAACGAAATGGCTGAAACTCTCTTTTGGAGCTAACATCATCAGTGAGCGTGGAAAGACACATACAACGGGTATACTCGGAGAACTGACAGGCCTCAACGGATTCCATCCTTATCAAAGCATGTTTAATGCTGACGGCTCTGCTGCCGGATTAGAGGCATATATCGCACTTGATGAGCCAACGTTATCTGATCCTACTATAGGATTGAAAGACGCTGCCTACTATCCGCTCAATGAGTTGAACATGAACTTTAGCAAAACCCGTCGCACCAACATTCGCTCGTTTGCCAGTGCTACGGCAACCATTCTTCCTGGTTGGACAGCCAGTGCCCACTTCCAATATGAGGATATCTATTACAAGAGAAACAGATTGTTGGAAGCCGGCTCTCATGAGATGAACTATCTGTACGACCTCTACACGCAGAGTACCATAGAGATGGTGGAAGACTATGATGAGAACTGGGAACCCATCATGGTACCCGTAAATGTTATCAAGCACCACATTCCTGAGGGAGGACAGTTGAAAACCGATACCAGCGAAGGTGCTTATTATACTTTCCGCGCTCAGACAGCTTATGAGCATACCTTTGCCGGAAAACATGCCGTTGAGGCATTGGCAGGTTTTGAGTTCCGTCAGTCGAACACAAAGACATATGCTAACCTCCTCATGGGTTATGACGACCAGACACAAACCAACCGTTCCGGTCTGATGAACTATGCCGAACTTAAGGATTTGTATGGTGCAGGTTCTGCAGTGGGTAACCTCTACACCATGTCAGGTGCTCCCGACAGTGGAGACTTCAACACCTCCGATATCCTGCACCGCTTCTATTCGGTGTATTTCACGGGCAATTACACCTACGACAGCCGCTACTCGGCATCGTTCTCCTACCGTGTGGATAAGACCGACCTGTTTGGTGCCGATCCGAAGTTCCGCGGTCGTCCGCTATGGTCAGTAGGTGCCAGCTGGAACATTCATAATGAGGCATTTATGAAACAATACAACTGGATTGATGCCTTGAAGCTGCGCGCCAGCTATGGTCTGACTGGTAATATCGACTCGTCGGTGTCTTCCTACCTCACCGCAACACTTTCCAACGAGTTTATCTATGGCAATCTTGGCGCGAAACTCGACACCCCACCAAACGACCAGTTGCGTTGGGAGAAGACAGCATCCTATAACCTCGGTCTTGACTTCTCGTTGTGGAGCAACCGTTTGAGCGGTTCGTTGGACTACTACCTGAAGAAAGGTTCTGATTTGCTTACAGTGACCGACCTTGATCCAACCACGGGATGGAGCCAGCTTACCATTAATAATGGAAAAATGACCAACCGCGGTATAGAGTTGCAACTGAACGGACAGATTCTGAAGCCTGAGACACGCAACAGCCTGGGCATCAATGCTGCATTTAACATTTCCTACAACAAGAACGAAGTGACAAAAATAGACCATGAGGTAAGCTCTGGATTTGAATATCTGAATGTATGGACTCTGCATAAAGGCTATCCTGTTCACTCGCTGTTCTCATACAAGTATGCAGGTATCACGAAAGAAGAAGGTTCCAACATACAGGCTATCAACTGGTATGGAGCCGACGGTGAGAAGCACGCATCTGAGATATATAGCAGCGACTTCAAGATAGAGGATGCCGTGTACAGCGGTTCACTCGATCCTAAGGTGATGTCAAGCTTTACCCCTGAGATTACCTACGGCGGATTCTCTCTGTCAGCCATGTTCTCCTACTATGGCGGTCATGTGATGAGAGCCAATGTGGACCAATGGAGTGGATGGATAGGCAGTGAGTATGGCTATAAGGGCAGCGTCCCTGCCAGCGCTTTGAATTATTGGAAATCTGGAAGTGAGACAGAATACCTGGCAAACGGATATTTAGGAGGCTCAAATATTATCGGTGGATCGTATACTCAATACATGGATATCAATGTCGTACCAGCTGATTACCTGAAACTGCGCAACCTGGTTCTGGGTTACAGCTTCCCGAAGAACTGGTGCCGCAAGATTGGTATGAACGCTATCCGTCTGCGCCTGCAGATGAACAACGTATGTACGTGGGTGCGCAACAAGTATGATATTGACCCGGAGGCTAACAGTCCTACTGGAGGAACACCACTGAACAAAGCTCCTCGCAGCTATACCATGAGCTTGCACGTGAACTTCTAAAATAGTCAATGACTTTAATAGAACCATAATTATTAATGAATAAAGAAAAGAATATGAAGACTTCTATATATAACAAGGTATTGAAAACGAGTTTTGCTTCATGCCTCTTGCTGCTTGCCTGTGGTTCCTTCTCTTCCTGTGACGATAAGCTGGATATCATCCCGAAAGGAAAGACCACGCTTGAGAATGTGAACGATCTGGAAGCCCTGCTCAACACTGAATATCACCTGTATAAAGATCCTAACGAGGACATCGCCATCATCTGTAACGAAGTTCTTGGCCAATGGAGTTCTGTGCCCGAAGTGATTTCACAGAAGAACACTGTCGAGTATGCTAATATGGCCTACGACGAAAGCGTTGACCGTGCAGCTCTGACTACCGAAGACGGCCGGTACAACGATGCCTATAAGCATATTAATGCCATGAACGTGATTATCTCGAAAATGCCTGATGCTACTGGTGATGGTACCAGGAAAGATCAGTATATCGCAGAGGCCCGCATGCTGCGTGCTTATTTCCACTGGCTGATGGTTTGCATCTATGCCAAGCAGTACGACGATGCCACTGCCGAGAATGAAGGTGGTATCGCTTACGTTGACAACACCAATGTGGGTGAGACCAAAGAGAAACTGTCGCTGGCAGAAACCTACCGCCGTATTCTTGACGACTGTTCAGATGAGGTGATTGCCCAGTTGCCACAGAAGAACCCCAATGTGGAACGTGTCGACCAGGCTTTTGGCAATGCCTTCCGCGCCAAAGTGCTCATGCAGATGAAGCACTATAGCGAAGCTCTGCCGTACGCCCAGGCCTCACTGCGCATTAACAGCCTCATTCAAGACCGTTCGGAAATTATCAACACCATGAGCTGGTCACTGACTCAGGATATGGAAAACAACCTGCTTTATGTCGGTGGATCCACACGTGTTTGTCCTACGTTTATTAACTTATCTCTCGAGAGTGGTACGCTGTTCGAAGATGGAGACTATGTGGTGAACTACGACTTGATGGGCGGTTGGAATCCCTCATGGACAGCCGGTATCCCCGGTGTGCTACAGTATCAAGGTTGGAGCACCATGGGCAATGTATGGGGTATCATCAGCGACCATGTTTATTATGACGCAGCAGAGTGTCTCATCCGCACAGGCAAGATTATGGAAGGTCTGCAGCAGGTTGACAAAGTACGTGCCAAGCGAGTGGAGAACTACGTGCCGTTCGCTCAGGGAAATCCTTCAGAACAAGAGGCCATGGCCATGTTGCAAAGAGCCAAGTGGATCGAGTGTATCGGCACTTATGAGAATTTCTTTGACTGCAAGCGCTGGAACACCGAGGCCAACTATAAACGTACGATTACTCGTGACCTGGGTGAGTATGGTACATACACCCTAAAGCCGGAATCACCATTGTGGGTATTGCCATTCCCAAGTAACGTAACGCGCTACAACCCGTCGATGACACAAAACTATTAATAGTTCATAGTTATGATGAAAAACGTATTTAAGAAAATAACGATGATGCTTGTCGGGGCAGCCTTCGTGCTGCCCTCACAGGCACAATTGCTGAAGGTAACGGTTAAGGACAAGGCACTGCAGAAGCAGGCCATGTTCATCAACCACGGTGAGTTCATCAATATGGAATTTGATGAGAAAGGCGTATGGACTTACAATAATACCGAGAAGGTGAAGGCTCCTACCGAGGTGAACATGATGCTGGGCTCAGCTGGTTTTATCCCTGCATTCGTGGAACCTGGGAAAACAATTTCGGTAGAGGTTCTGATGAAGAATGATAAACCTCAAGCCAAGTATAAGGGCGACAACGTAGCTGAATCAAGATTTCTCTTTGAAGAGGGCAGGTTTACTCCCGAGCGTATGGCACCCCGCTCTTTCGATCCGGAAGATTTTGAGGGTTTAAGCGAGGAAGAGATTAATGAACATAAAGCATATTTGGAGAAGCAGAGACGTGACACCATTACCTTTGACGAGGCTTACCGCCGACTCGAACAGCATTATGCAGCCACGAAGAAAGCGGCCAATGCCGTGAAAGATGCCGACCGCCGTGCCGGCTATCTTCACCGTACTGAGGTGCGCAGTCTCTCCAACCTGCTCGACCTCACTGAGACCAAGGCACACGCATGGAAGATGGATCTGAAGAAAGACAGCTATTACAAAGAGTTGCTCGGCCGCATCAACCCCAACGACGAACTGGGTGTGGATCAACTCTATCGTCTGCCACAGCGCATCCTCGATAGTCAGCTCACCACCAGCAGGAGGGATATGGATCAGACAGCCTACGCTCTCGACTATATCAATATCGTAGATAAGAATTTCTCTAATGAAAATATTCGTCACCATCTGCTCAGCGACTTAGGTATGTTGGTGTTCAATAGCAGTTATAACGGTCAGGTATTCGAGATGGATAAGTTCTGGGAGGCCTTCAAAAAGGCATCACCCAAGCGCACGCTCGACTATTTCCAACCCATCTATGAGTCGCGAAAGGCTACTAAGGCTGGACAACCTTGCCCGGATGTCTCATTCTCTGACCCGCAAGGCAATCCCCACAAACTATCTGAGTATTTCGGAAAGGTACTTTACATCGACATCTGGGCTACCTGGTGTGGCCCCTGCTGCGCCGAGATCCCTCATATCGAGAAGCATGTGGCCCACTATAAGGATAATCCGAAGATCCAGTTTATCAGCATCAGCATCGACAGCAACAAACAGGCATGGCATAACAAACTGGAGAAGGATAAGCCCGAATGGCTACAGTTCCTCTGCAACAAAGAGGAGTATGAGCTCATCAGCAAGCAGTGGGGCATCACCGGCATACCTCGTTTCGTTATCATCAATGCAGACGGCACCATTAACAATAGTGAGGCGTTCCGTCCAAGTGCTCCCGACTTCCGTGAGCGTATCGATAAGATTATCGGAGAGTAATAATACTTACTGGAGGGAGTCCCAATACGTAAAACTGGGAGTCCCAATACATAAAACTGGGAGTCCTAGTACATAAAACTGGGAGTATTATGTACTAAAACTGAGAGTCCAAGTACCCCGGACTGTCAGTCCGGTATACTTGGACGAAGAGTCCGGTGTATCCGGACTCTATGATTTAACCAACTTCGCGATTCTCCGTTCATCGGGATTTGAATCCGTCAATAATTATGCACAACTATTTTATTTCATTTTAAATTATTATCTATGCAAAAGGACTTGTCAACCAAATCGAAGCTGTGCTTGCTGTTATTGGTAGTAGGCATGGTGACAATGTTTACTAATTGTGATAATGATAATGAAAATACCCCTTCTAAGTTAATTGTGGGCAGGTGGCAATTGATTCAACAACCAGGCTTACATCTAAGAGATTTAAATTATTACCTCGAGTTTCATTCTAATGGAACTTATATAGAAGATTTTAGAAATAATGTTAGAAAGGGAGATTATAATATAAAGAAGAATTGGTCATATAACGAAGAATCAAAGAAATATAAAGGTGTAATAATAATTAAGAGGTATAAATTAAACGATTCCCCAGAAGACACATTATTGAGAAACTTTATAGTTGATAAAGATGAAATGAGACTTTGGTACGATATACCAGATGGGTGGATACCTTTTATATCAAACGTTCAGAAGTTTGTTAGAGTGAAATGAAAAAGATTTGATTTATCATAAATATGTAACTATGCGAATAGAATCAGTTATTTTCACTTTATTGATAGCTTTGTCTTCTGTTACGGCACAGAATATAGACGATGTTGTCTATACCTTCGACAAAAATGTTCCTTCTTACATGTCGATTAAAGACATTGATTCGATTCTCACAAATAATATTACTGTTAATATAATTAAATAAGAAGACATGAAAACAAGAAGAATATTAGGACTGCTTACCCTTCTGTTCCTGACTGCAGGGTTTTCAGGATGTGGTGACAAGGATGAGAATAAAGGAGGTACTTTTGACGTAATGAAAGAACAGTATTGACATTCTGCATGATGCTCATAGGAATAATCGTCAATGGAAATACATTTACGGAAAAGATAATTATCAATAATTAATAAGGATATTAAATGAAAAAGTTGTTTTCAAAAATCCTCATGCTGCTCGTCGGAGTAGCTTTCGTGCTGCCCACACAGGCACAGCTGCTGAAGGTAATCGTTCCAGATAAGGCTTTGCAGGCACAGACCGCCATCCCCTGGCAGAAAGCATTGGTGTTTGACAACAAAGGTATTGCCGTTCTGGAAAACCCGGAAATCACCGAGCGGAAGGAACTGATCGTAGAATTAGAGGAGCGGAAAGAGTTTTTCTTCGCCATTGTTGAGCCGGGACAGACGCTCACCATCACCATCCAGCTGAAAGGCGATCAAACACAAGCAAGTTATACAGGTAAGTATGCCGCGGAAAGTATGTATATGAATGCTGACGCACATTTCTATCCTTCAACCTATATCCCCGTTAACCCCGTCAAGCCGATAGACTACATGGCGGCAAAGGCACAGGAAGAGGCTGACTACAAGGCATTGAACAAGATGATAGGCATTTTTCCGGCTGAGAAACAAGCTATGTTGTTGCAGAAAAATGAGCTTACCCATCTGAAGAACCGTATGACCATACGCAAGGCAGAGGTGACGGCACAGGGTGGCAACTTCCGCAAGGATCCTGAATACCAGGGGATGCTCTCACAGGTGGATATCAACGACCCCAAATACCGTGATGAATTTTTCCTGAACGCATACATCTATAATATGATGACCCACGACGTGAAGAAAGAGGGAGAGGTTACCGAAGAGACACTCGAGTATATCGATTGCGTGTGGAAGAATATTCCCAGTCTGGAGAATCGGCGCTCATTGATTGGCGCATTGTCGTTCTCCGCATTCCTGCCCGAGAAGAAGATTGATGCCCAACGGTTGTGGGATGCTGTGCAGCGTCTGGGCGACGAGCAGCTCAACAATATGTTTAAAGAGGTAATCGAAGAGAAACTGCTTGTCGCCAAGGGAAAGAAATGTCCTGATTTCACCTTCAACGACATGGATGGCAAGCAGCACCATATCTCTGAGTTCTACGGGAAGGTGCTCTACCTCGACTACTGGGCTACATGGTGTCATCCTTGTGTCTGGGAGATTCCTTTCTTCGAAAAGCTGTATCAGGAGTATAAAAACGACGAACGCATTCAGTTCATCAGCTTCTCGTTCGATGACAATGTGGAGAAATGGAAGGCCAAAGTGAAGAAGGATCATCCCGAATGGGCACAATTCATTCTCACCAAGGCTGACCAGCAATTCCTCCAGAAGGAGATGGGCATAGCGGGCATTCCACGTTTCGTCGTGCTCAATGCCGACGGCACCATCGCCGAGGGGGATGCCCTCCGGCCCAGCGACAAAAATGCAAAAGCTATGTTGGAAGACGTGCTTAGTGGAAGGAAAATGTAAAAGTATTGATTTATATGAAAAAACAGTTTATCATTTCATTGCTGCTGCTCTGCACAGCAACGGGCTTTGCACAGCAGCCCTGTAAAATCAATGGCCGCACAGTCGGCTTGGCCGATGGGAAAACAGTACGTCTGTCAGTGGCCTGGAGTGACAACATGCTCGACTCTACCGTAGTCAAGGACGGGAAGTTCCAGTTCGTCGTTCCCATCAACGACACCACTACCCAGTACCCGCTCGTCGTCTCTTATCCGGAGATGAATCATATCAAAATGCCAATACAGGTGCAGTTGTATGCTGAGCCGGGAGCCGAGTTGAAGGTGGAACTTTCGAAGGACCACATGAAGAACTATGCCGTCGGGTCGCCCCTGAACTGCATCTATAAGATGATGACCGACAAGTATCTGGACAAGATGCAGAAGATCATCGCCCTGCGCACGGCTGCAGACGACCAGAAACTGAGTGAGGCCGAGCGCGCTGAGAAAGAGAAGGAGGCCAATGTCGCTCAGTCGGATATCATCAAGTTTGAGCAGGAGTTTGCCGAGATGAACCTCGACAATATCATCGGCATCAACCTCTTTGCCGAGCGCGCCGTCGTCTTCGATAATGAGGATGTCGCCCGCATGCTCACCGAGATTCCCAAGAAGTGGGACAACCATCCCGATGTCATCCAGCTGCGCAAGAACCAGGAGATAGAGGCCAAGACCGCTGAGGGCAAGCCCTATATCGACCTGACCATGCCGAATGAGAAGGGAAAGAAGGTGAGCCTGTCGCAGTATATCAAGAAAAACAAGCTCACACTGGTCGACTTCTGGGCATCATGGTGCGGACCGTGTCGTGCCTCCATCCCCGGTGTGAAGCGCCTGTATGAGAAATACAAGAAGCAAGGCTTCGGAGTGGTGGGCGTATCGCTCGACTCGAAGAAAGAGGCCTGGCTCAAGGCCATCAAGGAACTCACCCTGCCCTGGCCGCAGATGAGCGACCTGAAAGGGTGGGAGAGTGCCGCCTCTGCTGCCTATAACATCAAGGGCATTCCCTTCACATTGCTCGTGGCGCAAGACGGAACCATCGTCGGCCGTAACATCTGGGGCGAGAATCTGCTGGAGGAACGCATTGCAGAGTTGCTGAAATGAGCCACCTTGTTGCATTCTGACTCGTCATTAAGATCCGAATCTGTGGGCTTCTGATGAATGCCCGTAAAAAAGCCCCATCGAACTGCGATGGGGCTTTTGCTTTATCTTTCTTTCAACCGGTTGATGGCCCGGGTGATGTCGGCCTGCAGGGCGGCATCAGGGGTGGTGATGCGGCTCAAGGCGCTGACGATGTCGTGGCGGCGGTAGCTGGTGTCGTACCATCCGAGCGTCTGTACGGCTGCTGTTCGCAGCTGCAGGTCGGCTCGCTCATCGGCGGCGATGCGCAGGAAGTCGTCTACCATCTGTGGCTGCGGATGGTTGCGATAGGCCAGGATGGTGCTGCAACGGGTGGTGATCTTCAGACTGTCGTCGGCCAGTTCTTTCCTGTCGGAGCTGAAATGGTGGTCGATGGCTTTCACTGAGTTGCGGAAACGGGTGATGAGCGTGTCGCTATAGAGGTAGCGACCTTGCAACTGGCGGTCCATCTCGGCGGTGAGGGCGGCGGCATCGAAGGCGGCCAGCGAACCTAAGAGGCGGAAGTTGAGACGGTTCTCATAGCCACGGGCAATGGTGGCAGCGACAATGCTGGGGATGAAGGCGGGCGAGGCGTTGCGCTCGGCCATCTCGCTGCCTAGGCGGCGCACCAGCTCGTAGCTGTCGTTGAAGGCTGCCTTGAGCACTTCGGTGGCCTGGTCGGGGTAGTAGAGTCCCAGCAGGCGGACGGCCTCCATGCGCACCACGAAACAGTCGGAGTTGAAATAGGTCTTCTCCAGCAGGGCGGGCAGCGAGGGAACACGCGCATAGTGCAACTGCCGCAGGGCCATGGCCTGCACGTCAGGCAGTGGGTGGTTGAGCTTCTTCTGCCAGAAGGCGGCATCGGCATGATGAAGGGCGAGGGCCTGGTTGATGTCGAATCCGGCCTGGCTGTTGTCGCTGAAACGGAAGGTGGGGTCGCCGATGAGATGGCTCTCCAGATAGCCGGTCAGGCGGTTGAACTGGCCGATGCGCATGCCGGCGGCCAGCAGTCCCACAAACTCGTCGGGCCATTTGTCTTGCAGGGCGTTCACCGTACCACCGATGGTTGCGATGGTCTTGCCCTTGGCAAAGATGTAGGCCCCGGCAATGTTGTCTTTCTCGTAGAATGAGCCATTATAGCAGGCATCGAAGAGGATGAACCGGGCGTTGGGATGCAGCGGATGGATGTCGTAGGTGTGGATGTCCATCATCTCGTTGTTGATGGAGTCTTTTCGCTGCATGGCCACGTCGAAGGCCTCCTCGCACCAGCTGCGGGGCACGTTGTAGTGGTTGGCATACTCGTCGATGGCAGCCTCGCGCCCTATTTTCCGGGCCTTGGCGGGAATCTTACTGCGCAGAAACACCTTGATGTTCTCGATGCTTGGCTCGATAGCCGACACGTTGGGATAGCCGTTGAGATACTGGGTGTCGGGTGCACCATGATGGTGGAAGAGCAGGATGTCGAGGTCGTCGGTCTGCACTTCGTTCAGATAGATTTTCTTGGCGGGGTACATCGTGTCGAAATCGATGAACTTCACCGTCATGCCCGGTCGGAAGAGCTGCGGCATCTGTTCGCGCAGGGCCAGTTGCTCACCGGCCCATGCGTTGCGGTCCTCGCTGTTGTAGCCGTGTCCTCGGGCCATGGTGAGACGGTCGACGACGTTGGCCTTGTTCTCGGTTTTCTCCCTTACCACCTTATTCAGATAGTCGCGCAGCATGGCATACTTGTCGACACCGTCGAGCTCGAGGGGCTTGATGCGGCCTGAGTAGATGGCGGGCGAGAGATGATGCCTGGAGTCGGGGCGCAGGGAGTAGTAGAAGTAGAGCGGCAGGTTGGCGTCTTGCTTGATGAAGTCGAACTTCAGCGAGAAGTCGTCGTAGAAGCGGTCGCTGGCCACGCTCGACTCCTTCCAGTCGCGTTTCTGGTTCATCTTGAAGGCAGAGGTGAGATACTGGCCGTCGCGAATCATGGGAATGGGGATGTCGCCCACGAGGACGCAGCCTTCGAGGGGCGCTTTCTTGTCGGCATGGTATTGCTGCAGCAGCTGGCGGATGGGCTCGGGCGAGCGCCAGTCGTCGATGAGCAGCCAGGTGCCCAGACCGTCGGCCTCGATGCTCTGTTTGTAGGCATCGACAGCAGCGCGGGCTTTCTCGTAGCTCACTTTGTCGATGACGATGGCGAAGGTGGTGGGTGTCTTCACCCCGGGCTTGACAATGGTCTGTGCCGAGAGCGCAGCGGTGGTCAGCAGCAGGCAAATAGCAGAAAGTATTCTTTTCATAAGATGGGTTGTTGAGTTAGCGTATGGATGGGTATCATTTCAGTCGGTTGATGGTTTGAGTGAGTTCGGCACGCAGCAGCTCGGGCAGGTCGGGGGTGTTGAGCAGCTGCTGGCATCCCTTGATGATGTCGGCGCGGCGATAGGAGTAGTTGAACCATCCGAGAGCCTCGGCCATAATGACGCGCAACGGCTCGGGGTTGCCGTCGTCGGCAATGAACTGGAGGTATCGGTCGATGCCGCCCGTGCGCGGGTAGTTGCGCAGCAAGCGGATGCTCATCATGCGGCTGTCGTCCTTGGCCTGTTTGTTGAAGATGACCTGCTCGCGTTTCATCTTGTCGGCAAACTCCTTGCGGATGGCGTCGACGGCACGCTTGCGCTCGTTGTCGATGTCGGTGCGGTCGGCGGTGTCGAAATATCGTTGCAGGGCATTGATGATGGCCTCTTCGTCGAACATGAACAGCGTGCTGTTGAGTGCATATTGGGCGCGTACCCGTTCCTCATCGCCTTGCAATACGCTGATGACATCGTCGACAAGCACCGGGTCGGCAATGCAGCCGGCATAGGTGGCACAGCTGCGGGCAATGCGCTCGTAGGGGTCGTGCAGCCCGATGCGCACGGCCTCGGTGAAGTCGGCGTTGGCATAGCGGCTGAGCAGTTGCAGACATTCCATGCGCACTGTGTTCAGGCGGCTCTTCTTGAAGTGACTGAGGAAGAACGCCGACTGCTGGCGCAGGGTGTCGATGTCGGCCAACTTGCGCAGGGCCAGGCACTGAATATCGGCATAGGGGCTCTGCAGCTGTTGGTGCCAGTAGGCGGCATCGTGGGCGCGCAGTACCACATCCTGCGAGAGGCTGTTAGCCTGGATGGGCGAGAAGTGGACTGTCGGGTCGCCCACCAGATGGCCCTCGAGGGTGGCCACCTGACGGTTGTACTGTCCGACACGCAATCCGTGCGACAGCAGACCAACCATCTCGATGGTCCAGCGGTCTTGCAGCACATTACGGGTGTTGGCCTGGCAGACCAGCGTCTTGCCGCCGTTGAAGAGATAGTGGCCGGCCACATAGTCGGAGTCTTGGAACGAACCGTTGTAGCAGGCATCGAACATCACCATGCGGGCATTCGTGGTGCGCCCTTTCAGGTCGGTGGTGCTGATATACACATCGGCGTCGGCAATGGAGTCGTTCTTCCAGAAGTCGGGGTTCTTATAGTCCTTGAAGAACGCCGGCGTGAGGTGGAACTTCTGCTGCATGGCCAGCACCAGCGAGTCTTCGTTGAGGTGCTTGCGCTCTACATGGCTTCGGATGGCACTATAGATGTCGCCCTGCAGTAGCTGGTAGCGGCTGGTGGAACTGTTGCCCACGAGGTGCTCGTTGACCAGTTGTTGGTTGGGGGTGCCATGCTCATGAAACATGAAGAGGTCGAGGTCGGTGCGCTGCAACTCGCTGAATATCTTGTATTTCATGGGCTGGTTCATGCGGAAGTTCCAGTGCTTGAAGCTGGTGCCGCTCTGGAAGGCCAGCGGGAAGTTCTCGCGGTAGGCTTTCTCCTCGTCCATATAGACAATGACACAGTCGTAGTTGTACGACCCGCCATTGTAGGTCACCACCTGGTCGAGTGGATTGGCGGCGGTGTCGTATTTGGCAAGAGCCGCCTTCTCCAAGAA
>Ga0310695_10009766_pt1 | contig 14307 bp, 15 predicted proteins | sample RumenRJG_04DNA_FD_203882 | JGI IMG/M metagenome (GOLD analysis project Ga0310695, IMG submission 203882) | Bovine rumen microbial communities from Lethbridge, Alberta, Canada - RJG_04 (v2) (version 2) | ecosystem: Host-associated > Mammals > Digestive system > Stomach > Rumen | place: Canada... | reverse complement strand
TACTGGTGCTCCTCGGTCCTTTGGTGGGTTTCCCATGCCCCCCCTCTGCAGCATCGTTGCAGCGCACCTCACGGCCCTTATAGCGCTCGCCATTGATGTATTTCATGACACGTTGGGCATCTTCCTCTGGAACTTCAAAGTACGACATGGTCTGCAGCAGGTCAATATGTCCCACTTCTACATGGCCGTGGACGTTCTTATTGAGAAACTGCATCAGTTCACCAGGATAGAAACCGTCCTTCTTGCCCAGGTTGATGAATAGTTTGGTATAACCCTCAGAGGCTTGGACCTTACGATCTGACTTGCCGCCTTTATTGTCGTTTCGCCGTCCCCGTTCTTCCTTTCTCGAAGTGACTGGCTCTATCTCTGGCGCATTCTTATAATACTCCAGGAACTTGCCAAACTCTAGCGAGACAATCTTCTTGATGAGGTCATCCTTGTCAATATACTCGAAGTAGCGGCTGATGTCCTGCATAAAGGGGGCAATCTGTTCCTCGTCCACGTCGGCTTTGACAATCTGGTCCATGACCTTATAGAGCTGTTTCTTGCAGATTTCCTCGGCCGAGGGGATGGTGCCTTGCTCGAACAGCTTGCCTATCTCTTTCTCGATGTTGCGGATTTTATGCTTCTCGCGGCTGTGGACAATACTGATAGAAGTGCCTTTCTTGCCGGCACGGCCCGTACGGCCAGAGCGGTGGGTATAGTTCTCAATATCGTCGGGCAGTCCGTAGTTGATGACGTGTGTCAAGTCGTCCACGTCCAGTCCGCGGGCTGCTACGTCAGTAGCCACCAGCAGTTGTACGGTATGCTGGCGGAACTTCTGCATAGTCAGGTCGCGTTGCTGCTGCGAGAGATCGCCGTGCAGTGCTTCGGCATTGTAGCCGTCTCGAATCAGTTTGTCAGCCACCTCCTGTGTCTCTATCTTGGTACGGCAGAAGATGATGGCAAAGATGCGTGGGTTGTAGTCCACCAGTCGTTTCAGTGCCAGATACTTGTCCTTGGCATTCACCATGTAGTAGATATGGTTCACGTGCTCGGCACCCTCGTTGCGGCTACCTACCACAATCTCCTTGTAGTCGTGCAGATACCCCTTGGCTATGCGCTCTATCTCGCGACTCATGGTGGCGGAGAAGAGTAGCGTATTCCTATCCTCGGGCACACCCTCCAGTATGGCATCGATGCTCTCCGAGAATCCCATGTTCAACATCTCGTCAGCCTCGTCGAGCACTACATTGCGTACATCATCCAGCTTGGCCACACCGCGCTTCATCAGGTCGATGAGTCGGCCAGGGGTGGCAACAATAACCTGTACGCCCTTGCGCAGTGCACGTATCTGTTGCTCAATGGAGGCACCTCCGTAGACGGCCTCGATATGGATGCCCTCCAGATATTTCGAGAAGTCGCGCATGTCGTCGGCTATCTGCAGACAGAGTTCACGGGTAGGGGCGAGGACCAGTGCCTGTGGCAGTCCTCTGCCTATCTCACCCATGATGGGGCGTGGCTTCTCGGCTATTCGCTGCAATACGGGGATGCCGAATGCAGCAGTCTTGCCCGTACCCGTCTGGGCCAGGGCTATCACATCGTTACGGTTACCTAATAGATAAGGTATAACTTCCTCCTGTACGGGCATGGGCTGTACGAAACCCATCTCCTCAATGGCGCGGCGAATCCCTTCGCAGACACCAAGTTCTTCAAATGTCTTCAATATCAATAACTTTTCTAATTCGGTTGCAAAGTTACGATTTTTTTTCGTAACTTTGCAAAAGATATGAAGATATGTGTATTTTGTTCGGCAAATCAGCAGATTGACCCAGATTTCTTCGGGCTGACCAGCGAGCTGGGGCGATGGATGGCGCAAGAGGGCCATACCTTGGTGTATGGCGGTGTGAATTGCGGTTTGATGGAGTGTGTGGCCAAGGCGGTTCATGAGGCTGGAGGGCTCACCATCGGTGTGATTCCACAGATTGTGGAGAAGAATGGTCGCATCTCGGAGTATGTGGATGTCGAGATGCTGTGTGACAACCTGAGCGACCGCAAGCAGCTGATGCTCGACCAGAGTGATGTCTGCATTGCCCTGCCTGGAGGCATTGGCACAATAGACGAGGTGTTCACCGTAGCAGCCTCGGCCACTATCGGATACCATGCCAAGCGCGTCATCCTTTACAATATGAAAGGCTATTGGGACAGCCTCGTAGCCCTGTTGGATGATCTTCAGACAAAGGGGGCGATACGTGGCGACTGGCACAGTTATATTGGTGTGGCCAGTAGTCTTAATGAAGTTGGAAAACTGTTAGCGGAGGAGCTTTAGTGCCGCATTTTCGGCAGCTTCCATCAGTTCGCGCTCACCGGGACCTTTGTCGTTGATGCCACAAAGGTGCAGGATGCCATGAATGATGACCCGATGCAGTTCCTCGTCATACTCTTTGTGGAAGAGTTCGGCATTAGAGCGAACGGTATCTAACGAAATCACCAGGTCGCCATTCAGCGTGTCGCCTTCATCGTAGTCGAAGGTGATGATGTCTGTATAATAGTCGTGTCCCAAGTATTCGCGGTTAACCTCAAGGATGTGTTCGTCGTTGCAGAACAGATAGCCGACCTCGCCGACTTTCTTGCCGTAGGTGGCAGCCACACGGCGAATCCAGGCCGTGGTTTCGCGGCGCTTAATGTTGGGGAACTTGACGTTTTCAGCAGAATAAGTGATCATTTCTATTTATATTTTTACAGTTTACGCTGGGGCAGATAGGGCGTTACATCCACGCCGAAGTGTTGCAGCTCGCGCACCATGGTAGACGAGATGGATGCATATTGTGGCTCGCTGTAGAGCAGGATGGTTTCCACACCGCTCAACTGGCGGTTGATGTCTGCCTGTTCGCGCTCATACTCAAAATCCTTCACCGAGCGGACACCCTTCACAATGAAATGGGCATTTTCCGCTTTGGCAAAGTCTACCGCTAAGCCATAGTAAGCCTTCACCTCTATGCGCGGCTCGTCAGCATATAGATTAGCGATGGCCTTGACACGCTCCTGCGCTGATGGCAGATCAGGTTTGTGTACCTGTTCGCCAACCACTCCAATAACCAGTCGGTCGAACAGCGGCAGCGCCCGAGTCACGATAGAATCGTGACCTATGGTAAACGGATTGAAACTTCCAACGAATATTCCAGTTCTCATATCACTCTCAACTTTCAGTTTTTAACTCTCAACTTACTCAAACAGCGACGGCTCCATGATGTTGCCCGAATACGGGTTGCGTCCGAAGTGCTTGTAGGCCAGCTCCGTCACCATTCGGCCACGTGGGGTGCGCTTGATGAAACCCTCCATGATGAGGAAAGGTTCATAGACCTCTTCCACCGTACCGGCATCCTCGCCAATGGCTGTGGCAATGGTAGTGATGCCTACAGGACCGCCTCGGAACTTGTCGATGATGGTCAGTAGGATGCGGTTGTCTATCTCGTCCAATCCGTACTGGTCGATGTTCAGCGCCTTCAGGGCTATCTTGGTGATGCTGGAGTCAATACGCCCCGAACCTTTCACCTGGGCAAAGTCACGCACGCGGCGCAACAGTGCATTGGCAATACGGGGCGTACCACGTGAACGGCGGGCTATCTCCAGCGACGCATCCGTCGTAATGGGTACGCGTAGGATGCTGGCAGAACGCTCTATAATCCGCTGCAACGTCTCAGGATCATAGTATTGCAAGTGCATATTGATGCCGAAGCGTGCACGCAGGGGTGCCGTCAGCAGACCACTGCGTGTGGTGGCCCCCACCAGCGTAAACGGGTTCAGGTCTATCTGGATGCTACGTGCCGACGGACCTTTATCTATCATGATATCGATACGATAGTCCTCCATGGCCGAGTAGAGGTATTCTTCTACTACAGGCGACAGACGGTGAATCTCATCAATGAACAGTACGTCGTTCTTTTCCAGTGATGTCAGGATACCTGCCAGGTCACCCGGCTTGTCCAACACCGGGCCGCTGGTGATCTTGAATCCTACCCCCAATTCGTTGGCAATAATATTCGACAGCGTCGTCTTGCCCAGTCCTGGAGGACCGTGCAGCAAGACGTGATCCAACGGCTCACCACGATATTTGGCAGCCTCGACAAACACCTCCAGGTTCTCCACCACCTGCTGCTGGCCGCTGAAGTCGTTGAACGACAACGGTCGCAGGGCGTTCTCGAACTCCTTTTCGCCCGAACTCATCTGTTCCTGCCTGATGTCAAAATCTTCGTCCATGGATACTTTTTATGAATTTGTTTGCAAAATTACGGAAAAATTATCAATTATCATTGCATCGCCACACTTTTTCTTAGAAAAAGAATTATCAATTATCAATTATTTTGTACCTTTGCACTCGAAACAACAAGAACCTACTTATGAGACGTACTATCCTTATTTTTTTAGCAACATTCGCTGCTTTAGCAACACAAGCCAGCACTACACTTCCTTTGCAGGGAACAGTCATCAAACCTACAGACAAGAATATCCAGTATATCGGGCGCATCTGTTTTGACAATCCCGAGCAGCCGCGCTTTACCTTCCCCGGCACACAGATCAATGCCTGCTTCACGGGAACCAGTCTGAAACTATGGGCCAAGCCCAAGAGTGGCTACTTCATGGCACAGATAGACCAGGCAGCACCCTTCAAGATCAGCGTGATGGGCGAACGTGACTCGGTGGTAACCATTGCTACAGCCCTGCCACAAGGTTGTCATACCGTCCGGCTGATGTACGTCATCGAAGGCTATGAGCTGAAGCCCGACTTCCGAGGCTTTGTTCTCGACAAGGGTTGTACGCTGCTTCCTCCCCCCGCCCTGCCTCAGCGCACCATTGAGTTCATCGGCAACAGCATTACCTGCGGCTATGGTAACGAAGCCATCGTGGCCAGTGATCCTTTTGAATATGAAACCGAGAACCACTATCTGACCTATGCTCAGATTTGCTGTCGCGAGTTGGATGCAATGGCTCATGTGGTGGCCCGCAGTGGCATCGGAGTCTATCGCAGTTACGGCGGACCTAAGGCAGGAACACCTGAGAACGTGATGACTACCGAATACGAGTACACCAACCTCTACGACCGTAGCGAGAAGTGGGATTTCAGCCGTTACCAGCCCCAGTTAGTGTGCATCAACCTCGGCACCAACGACCTGTCAACCAACAACTACGACGTGCGTCTGCTGAAGGCGGCTTATAAGAAGTTCCTGAAGCAGGTGAGAGGGCATAACCCGAAAGCAAAGATAGTCTATCTGTGTGGCTCGATGCTCAGCGGAAAGGAGCTGGAGATAGCCAGGAATACGCTGAACGAGGTGGTCGGCGAAGCCCGTCAGGCTGGCGACAACGAGGTGTACCGCTTTGACTTCACTCCCCAGACTGGTGACATCGGCTTTGGTGCCTCGTGGCATCCCAGTAAGTGGCAGCACCAGAAGATGGCTGCCGAACTGACAGCCTATCTCCGTTCGCTCATGCAGTGGTTCTAACGCAGTTGCTCGCGGCAACGCTCAAGGATGGCCAGCAGGTCATCCTTTTTTTCGGCCCTGAGCATCTGGATGCGCGTCTCGCGGAAGTTAGGAATGCCCTTGAAGACCGGTGTGGCTGCCAAGTGGCGGCGAGTGTGCAGGATGCCGCAAAGTTCGGCAGACTTCTTGTTAGCCCTTATATCTTCAGTATCGCATCGTTCGATATTGATGCGCAGCTGTTCCTCCAGCACGTCTATCTTCTCATCCAGCGTCAGCTCCTGACGGCTGAATATCCACGGACAGCCAAAGGTGGCACGGCCTATCATGACGGCATCCACCCCGTAGGTGTCGAAAGCACGGTCGGCATCCTGCAACGACTTGATGTCACCGTTGCCGATGATGGGGATATGGATACGTGGATTCCGCTTCACCTCGCCTATCAGCGTCCAGTCAGCCTCGCCCGTGTACATCTGGCTTCGGGTGCGCCCATGTATGGTCAGCGCCTGAATGCCACAGTCCTGCAACTGTTCGGCCAGCGAGGTGATGCTGAGCTGCTCGTGATTCCAGCCTAAGCGGGTCTTGACGGTGACGGGCACCCGGACGGCATCTACTACTTTACGTGTAATCTCCAGCAGTTTGGCACTGGGGTCAATGCTACCGTCGGGTAGCATGATGTTCTGTAACATACCGGCTCCGGCACCCTTGCCCGCTACCTTCTTCACGGGACAGCCGAAGTTCAGGTCTATGAGGTCAGGACCCGCCTGCTCCACTATCTTGGCGGCTTCTACCATGGCATCCACGTCGCGACCGTAAATCTGTATGCCCACAGGACGCTCCTCGTCACTGATGACGAGTTTGTTTACTGTCGACTTGACGTCGCGTACCAGTGCCTCAGCACTGACGAACTCAGTGTACACCATAGCTGCTCCGAACCGCTTGCAAAGCATTCGGAAACCAATGTCCGTGACATCCTCCATCGGAGCCAGGAATACAGGACGGTTGCCAAAATCAATACTGCCAATTATCATTTCGCTTGCAAAATTACAAAAATATTGTGAACTATAAAAACTTTTTCGTACCTTTGCACTCTGTAAACCAATTATTGCCAATTCAGATGAAACATAAACTACTGACTGTTCTGTCCTTGCTGATATTGTTGTTGAGTATAAGCTGCACGCCCGAGAAGCCGCGCTACGTGATAGGCGTCTCCCAGTGTTCTGCCGACATCTGGCGTGAGAAGCAGAATGCCGAATTGCGCATGGGGGCCTATTTCCAGGATGGTGTAGAGTTGCGCTTTGCCGCTGCCTACGACAGTGACGAGCGGCAGATAGAGCAAATAGACAGTCTGGTACGTACTGGCATCGACCTGCTGATTGTGGCACCCAATCAGGTGCAGACCATCTCGCCTGCCATCGACCGTGCCTACGACAGTGGCATACCTGTCATCGTATTCGAGCGTAAGACCAACTCGCAGAAGTTCACCGCCTTTATCAGTGCCGACAACTATGAGATGGGCCGGCAGATGGGCTTCTATGTGGCTGACCGGCTGAGACACCACGGCCACGTGATGGTGGTCAAGGGACTGGAAGGCTCGTCGCCAGCCATCGAGCGCCACAAAGGTTTTGTGGATGTCCTCAGCCAGTATCCCGACCTCCATGTGGCGGCAACCCTTCAGGGTGACTGGACGGAGCAGACCGCCTATCGCACCGTCCGCGAGTGGAGAACCCAACATCCCGACGAAACCATCGACCTGGTCTTTGGTCTCAACGACCGTACTGCCATGGGGGCCCGCAAGGCCTTCCGGGAGGTCGGGGGAAGTGGGCTTCCCCTCTTCTGCGGCATCGACGGCCTGCCGGGCGAGGGCGGAGGCATCGAGCTGGTACGCGACTCCATCCTCGAGGCTTCCTATATCTATCCGACCCACGGCGACAAAGTGCTCCAGTTGGCTGTTGACATATTGGACGGCAAACCCTATTCCAAGGAGTCCCGACTGCAGAGTGCACTCGTCACCCGTGACAATGCCAACGTGCTGCTCATGCAGACGGAAGAGCTGAAGGAGCAGGGTGAATATCTGGACCGTCTGCACAGGAAGGCCGACTCCTATCTGCAACAACTGGACACCCAGCGCACCATCACCCTGTTGTCGCTGGTGGTGATTGGTCTGTTGGTCATAGCCATCGTACTCTTCTACCTCTACCACATCGGTAAGATGACCCTCCGTCAGGAGCGCGTCGTCAACACCCTGTGGAACATGAATCCCGAAGATTACGCACCACACTCCGACCAAAAGGTGGAGGAAATACAGGAAGTGGCGGAAGCGACAGAGACACCGAAAGCGGCGGAAACTCCTGTGGTTCAGCAATCTGACGCGGAGGAACCAGTGGAGCCCCAGCTGGCATCAGTCTTTATTACCCGCTTCAGGGAGGCCGTCGAGGCCCGTCTGGAGGACAGCGAGCTCAGCGTGGAAGACCTGGCTGCCGACATGAACCTCAGCCGTGTACAGCTTTACCGCAAGGTGAAGTCCCTTACCGGCTCCACGCCCGTAGAACTGTTGCGTACCGCCCGTCTGAAGCGCGGCTATCAGCTGCTGCTCACTACGGACAAGAGTGTCAGCGAGGTGGCCTACCAAGTCGGATTCACCGCCCCCAGCTACTTCACCAAGTGCTTTAAGGACGAGTACGGCAAACTACCGGGAGAGTTAAGGAATTAAGTCAGTGCGGTAGCAATCGGCCTCACTGCCCTGAAAGACATCCTGTCTTGCGGGTCAATCTTCCAGGATGAGTCCTTTGAACATTGACCATTGACTTCCGCAGCGGTAGCAAATGTTCAATGGTCAATGTTCAATGATTACACCCGAACTGATGTTATAAAGCGGTTATGGAAGGAGTTGTTGCGTATGATTAGGTCTGATGATACGTATGATTGTCTCCGTTCATCTCGGCCTCACCGATTGCGAGCATACGTAAAATCCCCGCACGTTGTATCTACGTCGAGCCATTTTCGCGCAAGATTTAAACTTTTTTGTCCATTCCCGACGATTATTTGCGGAAAATTCGTATCTTTGCAGCCGTGATTCTAAAACGAGTCACTGCTCATCTTTCACGGACGAATTAGCACCTCACAAGCGAAAGCGAGCAACATCTAACAACTTGAGGAGCATGCGCCACAAGCGCAGGCTGCTCCATAAAGTTGTTAGGGTCGTGCTAAACCCGTCCGTGATATGGCAGACAGTCTGCGCTTTCCTTGTGTCATCAAGTTAGTGCCGGCTATTGAAGAAAAGGTAGTAACTTAAAATATTTGACGGTTTATGACAAAGAGAAATTTACTTCAATTATTGACAATGTTGGTGATTGTTGTTCTGATGTGTAGTTTTTCGTCATGCAGCAAAGATGATGACCACGGTCCAATGATTACAGTGAAAAATCTGTCAGGTGTTGACTGGTATGATGCTTCCATCATATTCAAAGAGTCGAAGGATGCAAGTTCCAGTGTCATCAAGACGGTAAAGGTTGGCGATATCCCTGTCGGCCAATTCTTTACTACGGGCAAGGAGGGAACATTCTTTTATATTGATGCGAAGAACAGGCGTGGTAAGATTTTCATGTCTGACATTGTTTATGCGTCTGAAAACACCTCCATAACGAGCAGTGATATTTTGGTTAACTTATAAAAAAAACGTAAAATGAAAAAGTATTTATTCCTTTTGCTGCTGGCCATGCCGTTGATGTTTGCAGGCTGCGGCTCAGACGATGACGACACACCATCGGTATCGAAATCCGAGCTCATCGGTACGTGGTACACGCTTGACGACGACTGGGTGCTTGTGTTCACCGAGTCGACCGTCACGCAGTATGAAATCTGGCATACGGGCGGTACCTACTCGCTCAACTCGTATACCGTTTCCAACCGCTACACGCTCAGCGGAAACAGAATTACCTTCGAGGAAGGTCTCAGTGGCACCGTCGCCATCAACGGCAGCAGACTGACAGTAAGCAACGGCAGCGAGACTCTGGTTTACACAAAGTACAATGGTACGCCCCAACAACTCATGGATTATCTGAACAATTAAATTCAGCAGTTCTTCAAAATTTTCGGGACGCCGAGCCGGCATCCGTCGGCTCGGCGTCCCGCTCTTTGTTTCTCCACATTATTATATCTTACAGGCCATGGATTTCTTCAACCGTCAGTCTGTCCACTTGATAGTAGCCGCGAACCAGATGGAATCAGACGAAAATAAATAGAGGAAGTATAGAGAAAGTGGCAGGAACCTGTGTCGCGCCATTTCACCTAAATATATTTAAAAGATGTAGGTGAAGCGAACAATTCTCAATAAAAAGTCGTATATTTGCATCTATTATACTAATTGACGGCAATTATGACTGAGATTCACAAACGATACAGGCTGACCTCCACGGAAGAGCCGACAGACGAGATGCTGCAGGCACTGATGGAGGACGTGGCAGCAGAAGCCCGCAAGTCAATGGCTAACGCTGAGGCAGAGCATCGCCGCAGGCTACAGGCTGTGGCTGATGGAATTTCTGCATGGAGGGCCGCGCAATGAGCATCAGGAAGCCTACCCTATGCGTAGTGGCAGGACCGAATGGTTCTGGCAAGACTACTACAACCGTTCAGCTGCTCAATGATGAGTGGACGGCCGATAGCCTTTATATCAATCCTGACAATATCGCACAAGAGACTTTTGGCGACTGGAACTCTCCTGCGGCAGTGTTGAAAGCAGCGGAGATGGCCACACAACAGCGTTACGAATGCCTGCAGCAGGGACGGGATTTCGTGTTCGAGACGGTTTTCTCATCAGCGGAGAAGCTTGAATTCCTTCAAAAAGCTAAATCTGCAGGATTCTTCATCCGGTTATTCTATGTCTGCACATCAACACCCACCATCAATGCTGCCCGCATTGCCCAGCGCTATCTCAACGGTGGTCATGAGGTGCCTATCTCCAAGGTCATCTCACGCTATTACAAGTCGTTACAGAATGCAGCCAAGGCTATCGCAATCGTTGACCGCGCCTACATCTACGACAATTCTATTGATGGTCAGTTGCCTCGCCTGCTCTATCGCACCGTGGACGGGACGGTTTTCAAGAAATATACTGACGACATTCCCGAATGGGCGCAGACTATTTGCCAATGGAGCAGGTAGCGATTTATGCTTCTACCGAAATAGGAATCTTGTAATAAAGCAGTGCCAGCCGCACGCTGACGTTCTTCGCCGAGATGCCCACGATGGCGCCAATCTCGTCGTAACTCATGTTCTCCAGCCACAGCAGTACGATGGCACGGTCGATAGGCGGCAACTGGTTGATGCGCTGGCGCAGCATCTCCATCTGGCGCGAGTTCTGGTTCATTGTCTCAATGTTTTTGTTCGACATTTGTCCTTTAGTCGCTGCAAAGGTACGATTTGCTACACAAAAAAGCGAAAAAAGTTCATCATTCAATACATTATACAATGCATTATTTCTTACCAAAAAAGATAAAAAGGAGGGGCAAAGATGAATCTCTTTCGGATTATTTTCGTAACTTTGCGGCGTTAAATCATATATGAGTATATGGACATCGCTTTTCTGTTAGACAAATATTTCAAGGGAACAAACAACGTCTCAATTGATGTGTTTGATTCACAAGAAGAATTGGAATCCCTATGGTAGAGTTTAAGTTTATAGAATACGGAACAGATTTCGGTACCACCGACATGGGCATGAAACTCCGCGAGAAGTTGTTGCCACTCATCAAGGAGAACGACAAGGTTGTTCTTGATTTCACTGGTGTGAATGTTGTTTCCAACAGTTTTGCTGATGAGTGTATCGCCAAACTGCTTTTGGATATGCCGCTAAGCGAACTCAAGCAGCACACCACCTTCCGTGGGCTCAATCCTATGGCTGAGCGTAGCGTGCTCGTGGCCCTCCAGCGAAGATACAAGGTGCTGAAAACAAGCTGATTCATGATTTGGGAATCAGTATTGGAGTGTGCTTTCAGATTAATGGATGGTAGAAAATGAACACATTCAGAAACATGAAATTATTTATCTTAGCTCAAATACTTTTCCTTACCAGATTGGTGGGATTTGCCCAGCAGGAGGATTATAAGAAGTATTCCGTGATGTTTCCAATCGCCGAAAGAATAAGGGAACAGTTGGTTCAGGAAGAATAGAAATCCATAAAAAGATACTAATATTTTGGAACGTAATCCAAAAAAATGATATAATATTTTGGATTACATTCTTTTTTTATTATCTTTGCCCCAAAATTGATAAAGTATATGAAGTTAGTCAGGCGAACGCTGCAAGACATGATAGAGCAGCATCTGTTTGGTAGGAAGGCCATTCTGCTGATTGGCGCACGCCAAGTGGGAAAAAGCACCTTGCTGGAGCAAGTAGTGAAAGACAGGACTGAGCAGATCTTGCGACTGAACTGCGATGAGCCAGAAGTGCGCGAGATGTTGACGAATATAAACAGTCAGCAGTTACGCTTGCTGATAGGCAGTCACAAGATTGTGCTGATAGATGAGGCACAGCGGGTAACGAATGTTGGACTGACGCTAAAACTGTTAGTCGACAATTTTCCGGATGTTCAATTGCTGGTTACGGGTTCGTCATCGCTACAGTTACGTGACACTATCAACGAGCCTCTGACGGGGCGAAAGTGGGAATACAATCTGTATCCGCTCTCTACGGGTGAACTGATAAACGAGCAGGGGTTGCTGGGAGTGAAACAACTGTTGGAAACACGCCTGATATACGGCTCCTATCCCGATGTGCTGAATCACAGGGATGATGCCCGTGCGGTGTTGTCAAACCTGTCGGGTAGTTACCTCTATCAGGATTTGCTGTCGCTTGAGGGCATCCGCAAGCCGGCTTTACTTGAGAAACTCTTAGTGGCTTTGGCCTTGCAGGTGGGAAGTGAGGTGAGCTACAACGAACTGGCCCAGACAATAGGGTCTGATCCTAAAACCGTCGAGAAATACATAGACTTGCTCGAGAAGTGTTTCGTCATATTCCGTCTGCCTGCTTTCTCCCGTAATGTCAGAACCGAACTGAAGAAGGGGCGCAAAGTGTACTTCTATGATAACGGCATCCGCAATGCCGTGCTGCAGAACTTCACCCCACTTGCCTTGCGCAATGACGTTGGTGCACTGTGGGAGAACTTCTTTATCAGTGAGCGCATCAAGCATAATCATTACATGGGTAATTATGCCAAGAGTTATTTCTGGCGAACCACTCAGCAGCAGGAGATTGACTACATAGAGGAATGCGACGGTATGTTCACAGCCTTTGAAATGAAATGGAATCCGAAGAAGGCTTCGGTGTCAGTACCCTCACCGTTTAAGAACGAATATCCCCTTCGTCAGTTTGTGGTGGTTACCCCCGAGAACTACTTGGAGTGGACTGTCTGAAAAAGATCGTTAGACTGAAAAGAGCAAATCAGACGCTCATTATGAAACAAACCATCATCACCGCACTGCTCGCACTCGTCACAATAGCTGGACAGGCTCAGACTTCGTTTGACCCAGAAGAAGGTTGCCTGAATGTCGTTGATGTTTCCTATTCGCAAGGCTTAGGCGAATATGGCGACGGGGGTATATCTGCAAACTACCTGCACGAAAAGTTCATCAATGATCGCTTCAGCATCGGAGCCGGTATTGGATACAGCTATCATCAGAAGTATAAGTTCTCGGCTATTCCCATTTACGTCAGTACGCATTATTTCTTTTTAGACCGTAAGTTCTCTCCGTTTGTTAATCTGCGCGCTGGAGGATTCATCCTACTTAATAAAAAGAATGTGGGAACCAATGAGAAATACTCTCTGTCAAAAGAAAAGCAGGGCTTCAGCCTGTTTGTCTCGCCAAGCGTCGGCGTGAAGATGCACATTACGCCAAACATCAGCATTATGGCTTCGGTAAGTGACGAAGCCTATCTTGTGAAAGCGTTTGATACCCAAAGGAACGATTATAAAAACAAGCTGATTCATGATTTGGGAATCAGTATTGGAGTGTGCTTTCAAATCAACGGATGGTAGGACATTGTCTCGGTGTTTTTGTTCGACATTTGACCTTTAGTCGCTGCAAAGGTACGATTTGCTACACGAAAAAGCAAAAAAAGTTCATCGTTCAAGGAAATCCTGTTAGATTTTGCTTAAACTTGACACACTATTCAGGAAACACCCCAGCCTCACTGCCCTGGAACGGGCGGTGGGGCTTTTTTATATCTAATTTTTTAATAAATCAAAAAAAACAATGAAACAGAAAAAGTATGAATCGCAGCTACGGCTGCAGTATGTGATGAGGGAAAAAACGTCAATTGTGTAGAGTTAGCCAACCGGTTGGGCATATCGCCTCAGGCTATCCGTCAGTTTTGGAGTGGGCGTAGGGAGCCTTCGCTATGGCGCTTGCATACCATAGCGGAGGCTCTCGGTGTTCGTGTACGTGACCTTTTCACGCCTTAAGCGAAACCTATTGCTTTCCTTTTTACGCCACGACGGAAAGTTGTGGCGTTTTTTCTTGCATCCCTGCCCGAAAAGCAGTAACTTCGTGGCAGAAATGTTTTGCGGTCACGGGGTAGACTCCGTGTTCATCCGTGAAATCCGTGCCAAAAAAGAGAAAAGCAAATGAGCAAGAAGAAATCAAACGCCGAAGAGCCCCGGAAGGAGCACAAGCAGCCGTGGCAGGAGAAGTATGCCTCGCCGGAGGAGATAGAGCAGATGCTCGACAGTCGCGTGCTGCTGCGCTACAACGAGGTGCGCCACCGCACGGAGGTGCACTGGCTGTCGGAGGGTCCGGTCATCGGCGAGGACGAGCAGGGCCTGCTGACCATCTTCGGCGGCGACGGCGGTGTG
>Ga0310695_10009764_pt1 | contig 14310 bp, 13 predicted proteins | sample RumenRJG_04DNA_FD_203882 | JGI IMG/M metagenome (GOLD analysis project Ga0310695, IMG submission 203882) | Bovine rumen microbial communities from Lethbridge, Alberta, Canada - RJG_04 (v2) (version 2) | ecosystem: Host-associated > Mammals > Digestive system > Stomach > Rumen | place: Canada... | reverse complement strand
GTTGGGGATTTCGCTTCCGTTAATATATAAAGGTCCTGAAAGCATGAAGGAATCGTCATGCATTACTTGTTCTTTGGCGTGATGCAGTTGTGCAAATCGTTTCATCCCTTCCTGCAATGAAAGACTGTCTTCGTTTGGCACAACACGCGTAGTCAGTTCTATTTGCACCCAGTTGTCCCAATAGCGAAACTGACTGAATCCTGGCTCGTCAATCAATGAGTCGGGCAGTTGCTCAAAGAACGAAGGGTATCGTACTTCGTAGTCGTAGTTGGGGTCGTGATAGGTGCGCATGCGACACAAACGGATGGCTTCCTCTAGTTTCTCTTGAAACTCCCGATGGTCTTCGTTGCCACGCCACACCATATAAGATGTCACGCTAACGGCAAGCAAAATAGCTAATACTGTAAATCGGCGTATCGTCATATCGTTCCATTACCCAGCATGGTTTCCAATGGGGTGGGGAATGGCGCTCCCTCAAGGACTACCAGCATTTCGAAAAATAATTATTTTGAGGCGAGGATAGCGTAGTTGATGCCGTCGCATTGGATGGAGGTACATTCCTCTGGCTGTGGGTTGGACTCCTTCACATCTGCCTTAGAAACCTCAGGCGTGGACATATACTTATTTACAATCCGTTCCTTTTCCACAACCTGCGTCAGATAGAGCGTGTCGTGTACGGGCTGGAAGATGCGAACGGTATCTTTGGACTGGGCCAGAGAGGCATCGGGATGGTTGCCCGAAAACAGATGCATGGACATCCCAAAGACAATGCCTACTACTGCAGCTGCGGGCGTAGCCACCCATCCCCAATAGGCGCGCTTCTGCTGCATGGGATTCTGCGGGACGTGCAGTTTGCTGTCTTCTTGATGGGCAAGGCGCTGGGCCGATGTCTGGAGTTTATCTTCGAACTGTTTCATGATGATTTGAGTTTTTGTTTTAACGTTTGGGTGAGTATGTGGAGCCTTGACTTCACCGTTCCTTCCGGCACCGCCATGACAACGGCTATTTGCGGAACGGTCAGTTCTTCTTCGAATCGGAGTGAGAAGAGTAGTCGGCTATCAGGCGGCATCTTTTCCAATAAACGGCTAAGGGTCTGGTCAAATGCCTGTTGGTCGAGCTGGTCTATGATATTGTTGTCGCCAGCCTCTTCATGAGTCTGTGTGGCAAACGACTCGTAGGCCTTTTCGTGTTCGCTGTGCCTGTAATGGTTCTTGAGGAGGTTGTAGCCGATGGTGAGCAGCCACGTATGGAAACTTGAACCTAAGAACCTGTCGCGTGCCGTCCAGACTCGCATGAAGGTATCTTGCGTCAGGTCGGCAGCCAGAGTCTCGTTGCCACCTGTCTGCCTGTAGAAAAAGCCCATCAGTCGGCGAGCATGACGATGATAGAGCTCGTCGTAAGCCCTATCGTCGTCCTTGCTGCCTACCCGCTGCATCAGTTCTTCATCCGTGAGTGCAGAGAGGGGTTTGAACAAATGGGTGATAATCATTGGAGTTGTCCCTTCAGCAGATTCTCGTAATAAGCCTTCCGCTCTTCAGTTTCTTTTGGATTCTTTGACACGCATCGCTCCACGCACTTACTGAGGATACGGTATAGACGTTCAGCCTGAAAAGCATCTCCATTCTTTCTGAACTTCGAAATCAGGTTAGCCAGTAACGTTACGTGGTTCATGTCAAGCATCTCGCTCGTCTCCCACGAGTCATAGACGAGGTCGGGCTCGGCCAGGTACTCCAGACTGTAAACCTCCTTCACATTATGCATCGCCACATCGAAGTTGTTATAGGGCTTGGGACTGTATTTCAGCACAAGCCCCTCGTTGTAGATGCTGTCTTTATCAAGTGCAGTAAGCGAAAGGATGTCAGTAGAGAAGTAGGTGGGCCGTTTGCTTTCTTTTATCAGATACATAATAATGTCCGACTCATAATGCTTGTACCAATCCTCGCCATACTTATCTCCATAATTCTGCACATTCAGGCTCAGCGGCTCGATATTCAGTCTTTTGCAGAGTGCTTTCATGAAGGATTCTACATGAAGATAGGAAATAGGGATAATGGTAACATCCTGACGTTCCTTTAGTGCTTCTTGAATCATCTTCATAGGAGCTGTGACCGCATCTCCGTTGGCAAAGTATAATGCACCAGACTGCAAACTCAATAGCATATTGCGGCTGAATTGCATAATGCGGGCAGGGAACCATCTTTTTTTATAAGCCCCGCTGAACAGGTTACCAACATCCTTGTTGTCAGGATCTATGCACCACAGACGACAAGCCAGATAGTTGATGTCTTCTGCGCAAGCATCCTCTGGCAGATACTCGATGGCTTTGTATATATTGTCACCCCGTCTGGCTGCTGAGTCGGTAGTTAGGCAGAAGCGACCCTTACTGAGATTCAGCACATAACTGTTGGGCAGCGTAGCCTCCATCTTGCGGATGATGTCGGCCGTTCTGGATTCATCTTGATTCTCCCCCCATCCGCCAGTAAACTGGTCGTGATAACAAGTGGCTCGGAACAGGTTTCGCCATGCCCATTGGTCCTGCGGATTTTCATTTACTCTCTTTTGCCAAGCCTCAGCCTGAGCCGCATACCATTCCGGTTCGTGACTGTTGGCGATGAAGGATTCTATGGTTTCAGCTTGCTGTGCTCTGACGGTCAGGTTGCACACCAGCGTCAGCATCATAACGATTGTCTTTCTCATTTTAGTTTATACCTTTTATGTTATACCATTTCTGAGGCGCTCTCATAATGATAAACACTCGAAAGTTGAAATCGTTCATTCTTTTTTTCTGATTCTTTCCAATCACAATTATACAAATCCGCCTCCAACATAGCAGAAATTCGGGGTGTCCACCAACGAAAGTTTCTTAGCCAATCACTTCGAGAAACGAAGGAAGGCGGAGCGGACAACGAACCATCCATGAAGGAGTACGGTTTGGACGTAGCCATAGTGGTCGGCCATCACGTGGAAACGTTCCAAGAGCGAGGCACGGTGGTGCATGGTGGTGTCGCCCCCTTCCTCGAAGTTAGCCACAAGCGTATTGACATTCACTAGAGGCAGACGTAGGCGTTCTGCCTCTTTCATGATGCGAATGCACCAATCGACATCCGCCGAATGGCGAAACTTCAGGTTGTAAGGGAAACTACGAGCTATGTCCAGACGGGCATAGAAGGCCTGATGACAGACGAGCATGCCTTTCTTGAAAGAGCGCCACGTAAGGGTCTTGGGAGGACGATGGCGACGCAGGTGCAGGAAACGGCCCTCGCTGTCGGTAGTAGCCGTATCGCCATAGACGACAGCAGGAAGCTTTGAGATGTCTGAAGGCTGAGGGCTGAAGGCTGAAGGCTGAAGGCTGGCGGCACTGACCACCTTTTCTATAGTATCCTCGGCATAGAGCGAGTCGCCTGCATTGAGAAACACGATGTAATCGCCGGACGCTTTCTGCAATCCTTTGTTCATGGCATCATAGAGCCCCTTGTCGGGTTCAGACTGAATGATGACCTGGTGAGGACTTGTTGCCTTGTACTGTTCTGCGATACGGACGGTGTCGTCTTTGGAGGCTCCGTCGATAATCAAGTGTTCAATGTGCGGATAGGTCTGACTGCGCACGCTGTCGAGCGTACGTTGCAGACTGCGCGCAGCATTATAGGTAATGGTAACTATCGATATGCGTATCATCTGTTCAACTCCTTTGGTTGCAGGGCAGCCTCATAAACCTCGATATAGCGGTTGGCTACGCTCTGCTGTGAATAGTTGTGTGCCACCTTCTGCACACATTGTTTGCTGAATTGTGCATAGTCTGCTTCGTCCAGGACATAACGGATACCAGCAGCCAAATCGTCCACATCACGGAAACGGGCTACATAGCCGTTTTGCTGGTGGTCTATCATCTCAGGGATGCCTCCAACTTGGAAGCCGACGCAAGGCACTCCACAGGCCATCGACTCCATGAGCGTGTTAGGCAGGTTGTCTTCCAAAGAAGGCAGCACAAACACATCGGCACTGTTATAGACCTGCACGATGCGCTGAGGCGTGCTGACATATCCCAAGGGATGAACAGGCAGAGCAATCTGGGAGGCCACATCATCCGCATGTCCGCCAAGAATAGCGACAACGGTGTTCTGCCTCATCTCGGGATGTTGCGCTACCAGCTGTTGAACGGCATCAACAAAGTAGTTCATACCCTTGCGAGGATCGGTGACACGCTGGGAAACAAAGAGAATAATGCGCTTGTCGCTAGGAAGGCCTAAGGACTGCCGAGCCTGCTGTTTGTCGTGAGGACGGAACAGCCGCGTATCGATAGGATTGGGGATATTGGTCACCACCTGACCTTTCAGCAAGGCACTCTTGCGAGCCTCGTCCGACAACCATTTGCTACAGGCGACATAGGTGATGCGCTGTCCTGCAAACACGCGCTGCTTGCGCTTCCATACCCGGGAAGCCAAATCGAAAGGACCAGACAGGAGCGGACAGCGACGGCATTCCGTATGGAAAGCCTCACAACCACGTGCATAGTGGCAAATAGCTGTTGCCGGCCAGATGTCATGCATAGTCCACACCACAGGCTTGCCGGTTGCCAAAATCTGACGGATGTTCTTCAACGACAGCATGCCCTGGTTCACCCAATGAAGGTGAATCACATCGGCCTCTTGAAACTCGGGCAGTTGGGTAATATCTACTCCACTGTTGGCAATATCTATCTCGAACAAGTGCTCACGCTGGAAATGAAGGTGCAGCCAGATGACAAAACGCTCCCAGAGGAAATTCCATTGCGTGCGCCACTTGCCAGCCAAGTCGCAGACCGTCAGCGAGTCGGTCTCTTTGTCGCGAACCAGCATCTTGGCCTTCACACCATTATTTATCAGTGCCTCCATCAGTCGGTTGGCAGCAACGGCAGCTCCACCCGTGCGCTCACTTGTATTGACTATCAGTACTCTCATACCTATATATAAATTCTATCTATGCCACAAAGTACGGGCAAAGGTACAAATAAAATAACAAATAAGGAATAAAAAAATGTAAATAAGCGCAGAAGATGTGTTAACAACTGTTGTTATCGCACACAATGGATTGATTTAGGTCAAGATAATTACACTTTTTACACTAAAAACAAGAAAAGTATTTGTAGGTTTGAAAAAACATCGTACCTTTGCATCGTCAAACAAAGACAACTTTGACTGAGTGAAGTCAGAGATTTGGTTAATAGATTGTTTTAGGTTAGTAGTAATATTTATAGTTTTAGGTTTTTAGTTATTGGTAAAAAGAAAGTTTTAAATGTGTGGAAACAGTGGTCGCCGTGAGGCGCTCATAACTTTCTTTTCTTTCGAAAAGGTTAGTATTAATATCATATTCCTGCCGAAAGGCAGGCCCTCCGGTTCAAAACCGGAATTTGTTTCAGAAAAGGATTTTTAGTTAAACATAGGCTTTTGGATGCCGCTGCTCGTTGATGAGTAGCGGTATTTTTTTGCTACTCACCGAAAGAGCGTCTTTCCATTTACTTTTCTATCAGCGCAACGGCATAAGCCGATATGCCCTCCTGACGACCTGTGAAACCTAACTTCTCCGTTGTCGTTGCCTTAATAGAGATTGCATCAACATCACAGCCAATCACCTGGGCCATACATTGCTGCATGGCAGGGATATGCGGATTCATCTTAGGACGTTCGGCACAGATAGTTGCATCGATATTAACCAGACGGTAACCCTTTGTTGCAATTAGTTCAATGGTCTTGCGAAGAATAATCTTACTGTCCATCCCATCCGTCTCGGCTGCTGTGTCCGGGAAGTGATAGCCAATGTCACGCATATTGGCGGCACCCAAGATAGCGTCGCATATAGCATGTATCAGCACATCAGCATCGCTGTGGCCCAACAGTCCTAACTCGTGTTCCAGTTTAATTCCGCCCATCCACAGGTCGCGCCCGGCAACCAACTGATGAACATCATAGCCCATTCCTACTCTAATCATTTTTTAAACAAGTCTTTAATGCCGTCCATATCGAAGGCAAGGGTGAAACGAAGTGTCTGATCCAAGGGGTTCGTCTTTGCCGTAGCAACCACGTAACCCACATCCAGCGAGAACACGCTCATACGGAAACCGCCACCGACGGTGAAATACTTGCGGTTACCTTTGTTCTCTGACTCATGGTGATAACCTGCACGCAGCGTGAACTGGTCGTGATAGACGTACTCTGCACCTATACTCCACTGTATCTCTTCCAACTCTTCCTTGAAGCCGCCAGGAGCATCGGTAAAACTCTTGAAGATACCCGCAATAGAGCCGACGTCATTATATTCTTTGATAACACGCTCTTCATAGTCTGCTGTGGACTCACCATCGTTCTGCTTAGGTACAGTAGGCACCAACAGCTTATTGGCATCCGCGGCAATCGTGAAGCGGTTATACTCATCAACAGGAACCATCAGCGAAGCACCGATACGCAGATTGGCAGGCAGGAAGTTAGAGCGGTCGTCGCCGAAATACTTGATCTTACTACCTACATTTGAAATGTTCATACCCAATCCCAACTGGCACTCACGATGTCCGATGTTGATGTAGTTGTTATAATAACATGCCAAGTCGGCGGCAAAGGCTGACGCAGGACTGGCATTTTCCGTATAATCATAACGCAAGTCACTATACAGCCAACGGATGACAGCAGCAATGGAGAACTTCTCGCTCAACATCAGCGAGGCTCCCACATCCAGCGACATCTCATATGGTTTTACCGTCATGGCATTTACATCGTCGGCTGTCATTACCTCGCCTAACGAGAAATAGCGCAACGAGCCACTGACGGCAGCATAATCGCCGATACGATAATAACCAGCCACATAAGCCAAGTCAATATCGTTTACCAACTTACGCAGCCAAGGGGTATAGTTGAGTGCGACACCGGCTCTGCTGATACAGAACGGATACTTTGCCGGATTCCAATACTGTGAATTCACATCGGGATCTGTAGCTACACCGACGTCACCCATTCCTGCCGCACGAGCATCAGGAGCAATCGTCTGCGAGATAACGGCATGCTCAATGGGGTTGAACTGGCTCTTCGTGTCTTGGGCATGAGCGGTCAATCCCAGAAACAGGCAAACTGCCATTGTTACTATCTTTGTTGTCTTCATAATCATTTTATTGATGAGTGAAAATAATCAGTTTATTTGTCTTCGAGGCATACGTGCTACCTTCTGAGCTAATACTAACCTTATATAAGTACAAGCCTGTATGCAGTCGTCTGCCACCATCTACGGTCAAATCCCAGTTGACGGTAAAGGTATTATTCGTGGACACTCCATTCTCTGAATGCGTCCATAGATGTCTTCCAGATGTGTCATACACGTCCAGCATAACATCCATTTGCGAATTGACACGGTCGTGTACAATACGGAAAGTAGTCTGCGTCCTAGCAGGATTAGGGTAGCAGTCCACATCCAGAAACAGGGGTTCCAGCGATTTCTCCACCTTGAAAGCCAACTCGGCTGTCGTCGGATTATTCAGGACATCCCATGCCGTGAAGCGCAGTTTGTGCTGTCCGTAGTCCAAGGCAGGAATACTGAACCCTACCCTACCTTTCTGATAACTTCCAAAGTCGAATTGGAAATAATCGTTCAGCGAGTAGGTCTTAGACAACTCGCCGTCTATCACCAACTGGAGGTCATGCCCAACGCCACTTCCAGAAGCGTTAATACCATCCTCGTCGCTAATCTCTGCTATGAAATAAGGCGTGCTGTTCACGCTGCCGCCATTGGAAAAGGCACTACTGTTCAGATAACAATAGATATTAGGTCCTACCGTACTCTGTCCCTGGTCTTCAGAACCATTCAGCACGAGATTGTCGCAGATGCCATTGGCCATGACGGTCTTATCCGTATTTACTGCATAGAGATTCATCAACGCCTGCAGGTCAGAATAGTTGATATCCTTCGGCACAGCAAAGGTGAATTTAAAGCGGCCGTTCTTCACATAGTCACTTCCGTTATATACCGTGTTCAGGCGGTCATAATAGACAAAAGGTTCATCGGCACCTTCGTCCGAAGGGTCGTTCAGCTTGCAAACCACCTTTTCCTTGACATCGCGCATCACAGCAGTCAGGACACCGTCAAACTCCTGGTCTTCTTCATGCAGGGTATTCTCCACGTGTCCAACCACAGTTGCTGTCAATCCAGCCTTCAACGTGAGGGTAGTCCCCTCCTCCATAGCAATGCCGTTGATAGAGTCCACCTTGATGTCGCGTGTAGGAATAGCCAGTCTGAGCGCAGGATCACCCAGCAACGTGTATTGCAGTTTGTTGGGTGTCTGGTCCAGCCTGGAAGTAATCAGTTCGTTCTTTGTCAGTCGCACGGCCTCGCCTATCGGCATGGGTTTTCCTGTCTTGTCCTGACTCAGCACAAAACGGGTGAATGCCATGTTCATCAGTCTGTTGTAACTCTGATAAACAGTTCGTGTCGTACCATAGAAAGCAATGGCTCCACCTTTATCATTGAAGAAAGCAGCCTCACCAATGTTCTCCTCCTGTCCGTCGTATGGCATAATGTCACACGAGGCCGTTACCCACAAAGGCAAGCGCAGCGAATAAGGAGCCTCAAAATCGTTCAGGCGCAGGACATACTCATGAGAGATTGCATCCGCACGTCCGTGACCCGAATAGTTCATCATCAGCGCACCTTGCTGCATCTGTTGCTTGATAAGCCTCGTCACGTCAGGATACGTATTACCCGTCGATGAAGTCACCCTGGTATAAGCATCCCACATGATGCGCTTTACCAGCAAGTTCGGGAAAAGCGTTTCAACCTGTCGGGCATTGGCATCGGCATCGGCCATGTGCTGGTTCTGATTACCGTCATCACCCATAAAACATAACGTATTCTGCCAGGAGCCCGCCTCCTCATTGTTCACATATCGCTCTATCTTGTCAACGGCAATCTGTGCCTCGTCAGCCGTTCTTGCCGATATGCGACCTACAGCAACATCGGCCTTGTCGCTGGATAGCAAATCGCCACCTTCGTTGTCGTCTAACACACAGAAGTAATCGTCCGACACATAACAACTGGTCTCGCTATACGAGTTCTCACTCTCATAGCATAGCAGGAAGTCACTGGGTGAACAGCCACTCCACGTACTCAGCAACATACGGTTGTCCCAGGCACCATCGCCCAACAGCAACAGATAACTGGGCATGTCCTCCTCGCTGTCGGCTCTGTCATAGAGCATTTTCAAATAGCGGCGATAGGCATTGGCATCAGGCGTACCACTGGAGAACTCATTGTACAACTCATCGGCAGGAACAATCTGAACACGCATACCATCCTCTTCCTCATGCAACAGTTTCAATCGCTCTGCCTGGCCTTTCAGCTTCTGACTCTCGGGTATGACAATCACCATATCCGCAGCCTCAGCAGCATGATAGTTCTGATTCGTAATGCGCCCTACCAGTTCCGGTTGTGCCCACGTCTGTGTCAATTCGGGTGCAGTCCGCGGGCGCGAAGCATAGATGGATAAATAATCCAGCCTTACCGTTCCACTTCCCGGCTGTGGGGTCAGCACTATCTTGTTGGCTGCTTGCAGGTTCGACACATCGAAGGTCTTCTTTGCCGTTCGCATCATCTCCAAGCTGCTATTCTTAGGAACCTGGACAGAACCGATTTCCACGTCATTAAGTGAGACCATGACCGATGCACCGCCTACTGCCGACAGGTTTACCGTCATTCTGCCATCCGTTGTAGTGCCCGTGGAACTGATATCATAAGAGTAATCCGTACCAGCCTTCATTTCCCGTGCATCATAGAGGTTCCGTCCACCATGATACCATGCGAAGTCATCCACCTCATACAGCGAACAATAGTCGTCGTCCAAAGGATAGTAGGTCTTCAAGAAGTCCTCCGTACTCAGGACATCAGCCTCCTCGTCATTCTCTGTCAGGAAATAATAGCCGAAATCAGAATAAGGATTACGCACACGCTGATGGTCTTTGTCCCATGTCACAGGTCCTATGCCATAGAACAGCTTCTTTCCATTCACCTCGCAGGTCGGCAACTCCTTCAAATCGTCCGTTTCTATCAGGTAGTCTTCTGTCAACTTCTCTGGTTGCAGCCCGCCTCCATAGCCGTAGATCTTCACCTTGTTTAAACTGGTGAAGCCTGCTTTTTTGATTAAATCGTCAGTCAGCTGATAAATTCCCGTCTTGGGAACACCTATCTTGATCCAGACACCTTCCCTTAAAACAGAGTTCTCTGCATAGCGTTCAGTAGCGTCTGCACGCCTGTTTCTTCTATTCACAAGACTTCTGCCTTTGATGTCCAGCATGAAGCTCACCAGTTTCTGATACTCCCCATTACGATAGACCAAAGGGACGAACGACAGATACAGCGTACCTTTCTTTCTCGACACCGTCATGCGTTGCTGGATGTCAGGCATGGCTTTCAATGGCTCTCCGGAAATCTTCTGGTAGCGCTTCACATCCTCCTCACTCATAGTGATGAACTCAGGATAGGCAATGCTGACACTATACACAGAGTCGGCATAATGGTTTCCTACAGGATAGGCGTAGGTAAATACAGGCAACAAAGAATCAATCTTGACCTCCTGGGCGGTCAGATTGAAAAACCGTTGGGCATTTGCCATCAGGCAGCACGCCAACAGTGCCATACAGAGTATATACCTTTTTATTTTCAAGCGTTATTTACAGTTAAACTCCAGCACCTTCCGGTCTTCCAACCAACCTTCCAGATGGTCGTCGATGTGTACTGGACCTACGCCTACTGGCGTTCCTGTGTAGAGCAAATCGCCCGTCTTCAGCGTAAAGAACTGCGAGATGTAGCTGACGAGTTCGTCCACTTTGTAAAGCATGTCACTTGTACAGCCCTCCTGCACCGTCTTTCCGTTAATGTCCAGATGGAAGTGCAGAGCCTGAATGTCTCTCAGTTTCTCTTTCTCCACCCAGTCGCCAATGACTGCTGAGCCGTCAAAACCCTTACAAATTTCCCACGGATGTCCGTCCTTGCGGGCTTTTCGTTGCCAGTCGCGTGCGGTAAAGTCTATTCCGACAGTCACCGCGTCGAAGTAACGGTGGGCAAATCTCTCAGGAATGCTCTTTCCCAGTCGGCAGATGCGCACCACCACCTCAGTCTCATAGTCCACCTGTTCACTCCAGTCGGGTATGAAGAAAGGCTTGTGGTCCTTCAACAATGCCGAGTCCGCCTTGGTGAAAATGACGGGTTGCTCTGGTTTATATAACGCTCCATCCAGCTCTTTATTGTGCTGAATATAATTCATTCCAACTGCAAAAATCTTCATAATCTTCTTAATTTTGTGGCAAAGATAATAAATTTTGATGAAAAACCACTATCTTTGCAAACATTATGCGAAAGATACTGATTGCCATATCGCTCTTCTGGATCACCCTTAGCGTCTATGCACAAGGGGACCCGCATAGCCTGCACCTCATGGGTACTGCTCTGGAAGGGGCTGTCGATAGCGTGCGTCAGCAACTTATAGCCAACGGTTTTAAAGAATGGGGACAATCGGACGACGGTGAAGACCTGTATTTTCGCGGTAATTTCTATGGCATTCGTGCCAAGCTCATTCTCAGCCAGTCAACAGAGACTCATCTTGTCACCTCGGCCTATATCACCGTAGGACCTTACAGTACAGAGGCCATGCTCACCAAGAACCTGCAATATTTTCTTTATAAGCTGCAGAAGGAACATGGCAATTTCAGCCAGCGTGACGATGCTTATTTCTTCCTTGACGACTTCGGCAGTATAAAGCTCTCCATTGCCAAGAATGACAATGGTTCCTGCGACATCCGCGTGTTCTACCTGCCCAGTAGCGCTTTCTACAAGGATGCTGTCAGTCAGGGCTTCCACGGCCCTGTGCAGGAGGTGGTTACTGAGAATGCCGTTGCCGAGGAGCAGTTTATGCACTTCCTGCAAAATGGTCAGCTGGAGAATCCCGACCTTACCCATCGCCAATACAATCGCTATGGCTATCTGACAAGTGCTCAGATGACCGAACAGACGGGACACAGTACCGTGCAATACGAATACGACGACGACTTCCGGCTGAAACAACGCATCTTGACCAATACCGAGGCCAACATCACCTATGTCAACGAATACAACTACAACGAACAGGGTGACATTGCCTCTCAACACCAGAAGGTATACGACAAGAACAAGGAGTGCATCCTCACCATTACTATGCGCAACAACTACCTAACACGCGACCAGCAAGGCAATTGGACCAGCAACTCGCTCAGCCTGTCTTATTGGGAGAAAGGACAACAGAGCCAACAGACTACCGTTCTCCAGAAACGCACAATCACCTATTGGGAGTAAACCTCTAAACTTTTCCAGACAGCATATCGGTGTTTAGAAAGTATCTTTCAACACCTGTTCCACCACCTTTGGATAGTATTCCATTTCCAGCAGGTGCTCCTTCTCTGCTATATCGTCCACGCTATCGTTGGGCGACAATTGCGTCTTATATTGGGCTATTATCTCACCACTGTCGCAAACGGGAGTCACATAGTGCACCGTCATACCGGTCTCCGTCTCTCCGGCAGCCTTTACAGCCTCGTGAACATGGTGTCCCCACATGCCTTTGCCGCCATACTTAGGCAATAGCGCAGGATGAATATTGATGATGCGACGCGGGAAGGCGTTAATCAGGAAGTCGGGAACCAAGGGCAGAAATCCAGCCAGCACGATAAAGTCTATGCCGTACTTCTGCAACAGCGGCATCATCACCTGCTCATCGTTCAGTTCCACCTTAGGAGCCACAGCAGTAGGTACGCCCAGCTTCTCGGCTCTCACCAACGCATAGGCATCAGCCTTGTTGCTGACCACCAGCGCACAGTTAACGCTGTCCGACCCTTTGAAATACCGAATCAGATTCTCACAGTTCGTTCCTCCTCCCGACACAAAAATGGCAATGTTTATCATCGTTTCTTAGTTTGTTTATTCACTTCGTTCAACATGATTTCCACGAGTCGTGGCACCCCATAGTCGTCCCACTCCTCTTCCCGTATCCAGCTGTAGTCCTCGGGCAACGCAGGTTGCTCGTCAGGTTCCCACAGCCAGAAGTCGGCATAGATCACCCTGTGCGTCAGCACGTGCTTCACATCCTTCCGCATCAATCGGGCACCTTCAGGTACCTCGTCAACCAGCCAGGGCTCATACAGCCCCTGCCAGATGTCGCCTTCGCCACGACGATGAATGGCAGTCATCCCTTTATACCTTATATATATATAGGTAAGCCTGCGTTCTTTCACCTTCAACGTCTTCTGCTTCACAGGCAGTTCGTTCACCCTACCCTCCCGCAGCGCCACACACGTCTCCTGCAGAGGACATAACATACATTGCGGCGACTGGGGCGTACACTGCACGGCACCAAAGTCCATGATTCCCTGGTTGTAGGCAGAAGCCTCGTTCTTGGGCAGCAGTTCCTGAGCTAGGGCCGCGAACTCCCGCTTGCCTTCCGTCGTGTTAATAGGCGTAGCAATGCCATAGTGGCGCGCCAACACCCTATATACATTACCGTCCACCACCGCAGCAGGCAGTCCGAAAGCTATCGAACCGATGGCCGCTGCCGTATAGTCGCCCACCCCTTTAAGGCGTTTGATGTCTTCCAGAGTCTGTGGAAATCCCCCCATCTCCACCACTTGCCGGGCAGCTTTATGCAGGTTCCTCGCTCTGCTGTAATAGCCCAGTCCCTGCCACTCGCGCAACACCTCGTCCTCCGACGCTGCAGCCAAAAGTTCCACCGTTGGCCAACGTCTCATAAACCGCTCCCAGTAAGGTCTCCCCTGCTCTATGCGGGTCTGCTGCAAGATGATTTCCGACAGCCAGATGGCATACGCATCCTTCGTCTCACGCCAGGGCAGCGCCCTTCCGTACTCCCGAAACCATTGCAATATCGTCGTGGTGAAACTCATAATCGCCACAAAGGTACGAATAAGAAACGGGACTGCCAAACGACAGTCCCATTTTTCTTTGTTTTCTATGGTCCAACGCGCAAAAACGCTACCCGATGCAATTCATCAGGAAGTCAACAGCACCGTTGACACCAAATTTCCGCACATCCAGCGAGATGTCGTAGTTGGTAGCATCCAGCCAGTCGCGCCCTGTAAATGTCTTGGTGTACAGCTGGCGACTGTAGTCGTTGTCCACTATCATAGCTGCTGCGTCATACTCGCTGATGTCGTATTTCTCGGCAATGCGTCGTTTACGGCAGTCAATACTCGAGTGGACGAAAATCTTCAGCGCATTGGGATGGTTCGCAAAGATGTCGAAGCCACAGCGTCCCACGAT
>Ga0310695_10009763_pt1 | contig 14310 bp, 7 predicted proteins | sample RumenRJG_04DNA_FD_203882 | JGI IMG/M metagenome (GOLD analysis project Ga0310695, IMG submission 203882) | Bovine rumen microbial communities from Lethbridge, Alberta, Canada - RJG_04 (v2) (version 2) | ecosystem: Host-associated > Mammals > Digestive system > Stomach > Rumen | place: Canada... | reverse complement strand
CACACCTGCCGGACAGTGGACGAGCATTGATATTCCCCTGACTGCTTTTAACGGCTATGATTTTGCCCACATGCAGGTGATGCGCATCACGATGACCAAGACGAACGGCAACATCTTCTATATGGATAATGTATATTTCTATACCAAGACTGTTGCTGAAAGTACAGTGCCTACTGTTGCTGCTCCGAAGCCTACCGCTGATGCCAGTAAGGTCCGTTCGATGTTCAGTGATGTCTATACGCCCTATTACAATTTTGACATGTATAACCACAGCGGAATACAGAAGAGTGTCAAGACCATTGGTGACGGTGAGACAGTATTGGAGCTGAAGGGTTTCCGCTGGGCTCACTTCGCACTGGGTGAGGTGGCTGGTACTTCAACGGTTGACCTGACAGCCGTGCAGGATGGCTATCTGCACTTCGACGTGTATGTACCCGTCAATCCTGTGACGACCTCCGTGCAGCCGGGTATGTTCAAGGTATCCTCAAAGACGGAGGCATTTAGCGGCAAGCAGGAATTGACCGGTGGTCAGTGGAAGAGTGTCAACCTGAAAGTGAAGGACTTCCAGGCTGTAGGCCTTTCTGCCGTCAACAACCTGACCTTCAAAGACCCTGCCAACAAGACGGGTATCATCTATCTGGACAATGTCTATTTCTATATGGATAGCGACATTCCTTCAGGTGATCCGACTCCCGATCCTGACCCCGATCCTGACCCCGATCCCGATCCTACTCCATCGTCCGGTCTGAAGAGTGCTCCAACACCTACGAATGCCGCTGCTGACGTCAAGTCCGTCTATAGCGATGCCTATGCACCCTTCTGCACCTTTACCAATGCCGGTGGTAATAGTGGCATCGCTGAGGAAGAGATTGCCATTACCGAGACCGATAAGGCCAAGAAACTGACAGGTTACACGTGGGTGAAGTACAGCATCGGTACCGTCGATATTTCTGACATGGAATATCTCCATGTGGATGTCTATACGCCCACAGATGCTGCCTGTGCCACCATCCAGCCCATTCTGGTAAATGGCAACACTTCTCAGTACACTCTCAGTCCTACACTGGCTGCCGGTAAGTGGACCAGTATCAATGTCAAGATTGCAGACTATACTGCCAAAGGACTTAACGCTACAGCCGTCAACGAGATACGCTTCAAGCACAGTGGTACTGGTACCATTATCCTGGATAACATCTACTTCAGCAAGACAGCTGGAGCCGACGGTACCAGCGATGGTGGCGGCGAAAGCGGTGGCGATACACCTGGTGGCGGCGACACTCCTTCTATTGACATTCCTCTGGCTCCCACACCTACTCATGTTGCCAGTGACGTGAAGGCCTTCTTCTCTGACGAATACACGCTGTTTGGCAAGTTTGAGCCAACGACCTATAGTGAGGCTACCGTGGAGGTTATCGACCATGACGCCACGCACAAGGTGTGCCGCATGACCAACCTGAACTGGTGTGCTGTCAACTTGGGTCAGCGCGACGTGAGCGACAAGGGTTATGTGCATATTGACCTCTATACACCTTCTTCTGACGCAGTGACTTCGTTTAATATCGGCTTCCAGCTGTGGTCGGCCCCGGTGCACTTCGAGATTAGCGGCGAAGAATTCAACTACCGTCCTTTGGAGGCCGACAAATGGATGTCATTCGATATTCCTCTCTCTGCCTTCGTGGATCAGGACTTCAAGGAAGGCATGGCTGGCTTCCGCATCCGTAAGTCGGGCAAGGGTACGCTCTATCTGGATAACCTCTACTTCTGGGGTGCTCCCGAGGGTGGTGGTGACGTCAATCCTGACGAGTTCCCGCCCATCCAAGACAAGACCGACGGCGTGCTGCCTCCGATGACGGAGCCCATGCTGGGTGTGAACCTCAGCAGTGCCTCTGGCGGCAAGGTTCCTGGCACTTTCGGTACCGACTACATGTATCCGCGCATGGAAGACCTCTATTACTTCAAGGCCAAGGGTGTGAAACTCATCCGCTTCCCGTTCCGTGCAGCCCGTGTGGTGGAGGATCTCAACAACATCAAGGTTGACGCAGATGCTGCCAAGAGTGATATCGCCGCTATGAAGGCAGTAGTCGCAGAAGCCGAGCGCTTAGGCATGTGGATTTTCCTCGATGCCCACGACTATGCCGAGCGTACCATCAATGATGTCCAGTACAAGCTGGGTGAAGGTGAGTACACTATTGAGAAGTTTGCCAAGATGTGGGGTGCCATTGCCAATGAGTTCAAGGATTACACCAACATCTGGGGCTACGATCTGCAGAACGAGCCAAAGGTGACCGCACAAGTGCTCGTAGAGGCCTATCAGGCTGCCATTGACGAAATCCGTAAGGTGGATCAGAACGCACAGATTATCGTCGAGGGAACCAACTGGGCATCAGCTTACGAGTGGATCTACGGTGACCGCTCAGACAAGCAGTATCCCGAATATTCTACCGAGGTGGCTTGGGCGTACAAGGCCAATAGTCCTTGGCTGCTGAAGAACCTCGTTGACCCGCAGGACAAGATTGTCTTCCAGGCTCACGGATATTTCGATCAGGACAACTCTGGAACCTACCAGAAGGCTTACTCAGACGTTGACTGGCGCAAGCGCTTCAAGCCCTTCCTGGAGTGGTGTAAGACCAACAACAAGCGCGCCCTCTTCGGTGAGTTCGGTGTTCCGTACAATGGACATTCCACAGGCGATGAGCGCTACATGACAGTGCTGGACGAAGCCTTACAGTTCTTCCGCGAGTATCAGATTAATGCCACCTACTGGTGTGCTGGTGCCATGTACGAGGCCAACTCACTGAGCTGCCAGCCCGACAAGAGTGCCCTCTACGGCAACTATGCCAAGGAGAAGTCAACCATGAAGGTGCTGGAGAAATACTTCACAAACTGGGCTAATGGTTCAGAGACAGGTATCAGCACGGTGAAGACTGGCAATGATATAACCTCTGGCATTACCTATAACATGCAAGGCTTACAGGTAGATTCCAACTACCGCGGTATCGTTATCAAGAACGGTCGTAAGTATATGCAGAAAAAGTAAAAGATTCTAAAAAGAAACAGATTCACCCTCTTAGCGGTGGGTCTGTTTCTTTTTTTTATTAACTTTGCACCATGAGAAAAATACTTTTCCTACTTGGACTGTTGATTCCTGTGACGGTGATGGCAGACTTCGAGTCGCTGCGCCAACAGATACGCCATGATTATTTGACGCCCATTCCTTCAGAACAGACGGTACTGTGGAACCAGCATATTCGGAACGACGGAACATGGGGAGACATTGACTATACCGACCGTTCACGTTCACTATGGCAATTGGAGAAACATCTGGATCGTCTGGTAGATATGTCGCTGGCCTACGAACAGTCAACAAAGAAAGACCGCAGACTACTGAAAAATATTAAGAAAGGCTTGCATCATTGGTTTAAGAAGGGCTACCGCAATGACAACTGGTGGTATCAGAAGATTGGTGTTCCCCGTAGGATGCTGGCATTGGCGTGGATTCTGGACGATGATCTGACACCTGAGTTGCGTCGTGAAGTCAGTGAGGCTCTGACTGTCATTAACGCAGACGACTATCCAGCGCGTCCCGGTGGTGACCGCATCCAGGTTATTAGCAACCATGCCAAAGTCCTTCTGTGGCGACGTGACGTAGCGGGTGCTTCAGACATGTTCCGTAAGATAGAGGCAGAGGCGCAGGTGGCTCCCATGGAGGAGGTGATGTATGATGCGGGAGGTGGTCTCGCTGTGCGTAACGCGTTCCGTCCGTCGGGTAGGGGCGTGCAAGCGGATATGACCTTCCATCATCGTGGTGACCGAGTAAATTCAACGCTCACCTATGGCATGGAACTGCCTGAATTTTTTTGTTGGTGGGCCCAACTATTACAAGACACACCATGGCATTTCTCAAAGCAGCACGTGCACTTTGTGATTGACTACTACCTCGATGCTGTATGCCGCCATCTTGTCAGGGGACGTTATAAGGAACCTGCTGCCTATAACCGCGAACTGTCCCGTCCGCATGAAGGGGTGATGAATACGTCTGTAGCTAAGAAACTGCTTCAGTTGTCAGACGGTTATCGCACAGCTGAACTCCAGCGGTATGTCGATGTGCAGGAAGGGCGCTTGGAATATGACGGGACGTATGCCCACCACTTTTGGCAGTCAGAATATTTTGTCTTCTCACGTCCTCAGTATCAGACGGCTGTCCGTTTGCATTCTGTACGCAATGCCAATCAGGAGGCGGCCCATAATCAGGAAGGACTGCGTAACCACTTCAGAGGTGATGGCGCCTGTCATCTCTCTGTCAACGGACAGGAATACAATGGTTTGCAGCCCGTGTTTGACTTCCGTAAGATTCCTGGCGTGACATCTCTGTTACTGCCTTACGAACCATTGGAAGGATGGGGTAGTGTGAACGTGCTCACTTCAGAAACGATATTTGCCGGTGCCGTCTGTGACTCGCTATATGGTGCCGTCGGCTTTGACTTCATCAGTGAACGTAGTGACTTGAAGGCCCGTAAGTCATGGTTTTTCTTCGATGAGGGCTATGTCTGTCTGGGTAGCGATATCAGTTGTACGGCTACTGACACCATTGTTACAACCATCGAACAATGCCGTCAGTGCGACGAGATACGTCAAGAGGACAACTGGTATTTCCATGCTGGCAATGCCTATCACATTTTGGAAGGTCAGCCGCAGGCAACGGCAACTCGTCGACATGGCAGTTGGCGTAATTGTGTAGATGGCGTAGCCTATGCTAATGATGCCTTGTCGGCCGATGTCTTTTCGCTGAGCATCCAACATGGTGTGGCACCCAAGCATGCCAGCTATGCCTATGCCGTCATGCCAGGCGTTTCAGCATCTGTCTCTCCATGGTTTCGCATCCTACAGAATGGAAATGGTATCCATGCGGTGGAACATCAGAATGGCAGGATTGTCTATGTGGTGTTCTATGAAGCAGGCAGTATACAGACCTCAGCAGGCGTTATCGGTGTTGACCACCCGTGCATGGTGATGATACACGACGGTGTTATCTATGTCAGCGATCCATCACGACAGGCAACCGCCATACAGCTCACTACCGCCTTAGGAACTCAGAAAGTAGTATTACCATCTAATCTTTTTGTAGGTTCTACCGTTAAAGTGGCTGGATTGTAGTATTTTTGCATTCAATTAAAATATTCTCATATTAAAAGAGGCTGATTACTTGTAATTTTGCAGTCAGAAAACAAAAAAAACAAGTAAGCATGAAAAGAATATTTCCATACCTGAAAATCCTTGTGATAGGTTGTACGCTGTTTTTGCCCGCAACAACCTGTCATGCAAAGGAATTGTCATTGTCATGGGTGGACAGTCAACTGGCCTATTGCCATAGACAAATAGAAAAAACCCTTCGCGAGTTGCCCAATGACAGTGTGTTGCCCAGAAGTATCGATGCAGACAAAAAAGAGTGGTACACCACTAATATATATGATTGGACCAGTGGCTTCTGGCCTGGTATCCTGTGGTATAATTATGAGAATAGCCAGCAACTGGCTGACGAACTCATTGCCATCAGTTATACAGAACGGCAACGCCCCCTGGTCAGTAAACAGCACCAGCCTGACCATGATATTGGCTTCCAATTGTATTGTAGCTATGGTCATGCCTGGCAGCATACTCGTCGCGGAGAGTACCTTGAGATACTGCTGGAGGGAGCAAAGAAACTGGCCGGCCTCTATAATCCCCAAGTGGGTACTATTTTGTCGTGGCCCCATGCTGTCAAAGACCAGGGATGGCCTCACAATACCATCATGGATAATATGATGAATCTGCAACTGTTGTTCTTTGCCGCCAAATATGGCGGTTGCAAGGAATATCGAGACATAGCCATTAGCCATGCTACCCAGACGATGCGACATCAGTTTCGAAAAGATTATACGAGTTATCATGTTGCTTTATACGACAGCATCACAGGAGACTTCCTGGGAGGACGTACCAATCAGGGTCTTAACGACAACAGTTTCTGGGCTCGTGGACAAGCATGGGGCATCTATGGCTTTACTTTCGTCTATCGCGAAACGGGTGACAAAGCGTTTTTGCGCTTCGCAGAAAAGATAACCGATGCCTATCTCAAGCGATTGCCCAAAGATAAGATTCCCTATTGGGATTTCGATGACCCGAATATTCCGCATGCCACGCGCGACGCTTCAGCTGCTGCTATCGTAGCTTCAGCGCTCATCGAACTGTCGGGGCTGGAGGACAATCAGAAGAAAGCGAAGAAATATTTGAAAGTCGCGGAAGAAATGCTTCTTTCGTTGTCGTCTGAAAATTATCAGAGCAGACAGAAGAACAGTGCCTTCCTTCTCCATACCACAGGTAACCTGCCTGCAGGCTATGAGATAGATGCATCCATCAATTATGCCGACTATTATTACATAGAGGCTCTGACGAGATATCGTCAATTATTATTGAATTAGAGTAAGTTTTTTTTTCATAAGTTAGTTTATGTAGAGTTAGTTAAGTAGTTAGTTTTTTCGCAATGCGAAGGACGGTCTGTGACAAATCATCCTTCGCTCTCTAAAAAGAAATGATGATGAAAACAAAGATATTACCACTATTCCTGATGCTGTTGACTGCCACTCCAGTTTGTGCGCAGTCAGTAGCACCTGCTGACGAAGTAAATATGTTCATGGGTGTCCGTGGCGGCAGTAACTGTGTCATTGGTCCACAGCTGCCACATGGCTCAGTCAATCCGGCACCGCAGACACCTAATGGTGGACAGAATGGTTATGACGAAAATGATGTCATCCGCGGTTTTGGACAACTTCACGTGTCGGGTATCGGCTGGTCACGCTATGGACAGCTGCTGCTATCTCCACAGGTGGGATTCTCTGCCAAGGAGAACGGACACGACTCGCCGAAGTCGGAAGAGGTTGCGACACCCTACTATTATAAGGTGAAGCTCACCCGCTATGACATTACCACTGAATTGACTCCCGCCCGACATGCGGTGGCTTATCGCTTCTCCTTCCCCGACAAGAAGGACAAAAACCTGCTGTTGGATATGTGCCATAGCATACCCCAGCATATCGTGCCCATCGTCAAGGGACGCTTCCTGGGAGGACATCTGGAATATGATGCCCAACAGCAGTTATTGAAAGGATGGGGAGAATATGCCGGAGGATTCGGCAATGAGGCCTCTTATAAGGTGTTCTTTGCCTTGCGGACAGATGACAGTGACGTGAAAGTAACTATCAGCGACAAGGGAACCAAGGAACTTTTTGCCCGTTTGCAACTGACCCAACGAGTGGTCAACGTTGGCATCGGAGTATCGTTGCGTAGCGTGAAGGATGCCGAGAAATACCTCTGGCTGGAGTTAGGACATCAGACATTCGAGGAAGTCAGGGAAGATGCCTGCAACCAGTGGAACACCATGCTGGGTACCATACAGGTCAAGGGTGGTACGGCTGCGGAACGGCAAATGTTCTATACCGCCTTGTACCATTCGTTAGTCATGCCTCGTGACCGTACGGCAGACAATCCTCATTGGCAGTCGAAAGAACCGCATATTGACGACCATTACTGCATTTGGGACACGTGGCGTACATGCTATCCGCTACTGACACTCATCAATGAGAGCTTTGTAGCTAAAACTGTCCGGTCGTTCATCGACCGACTGGAACATGACGGCAAGTGTACGCCGACGTTCACTGCCTCGATGGAGTGGGACAGCAAACAAGGAGGTGATGACGTGGACAACGTCATAGCTGATGCCATACTGAAAAACGTGAAAGGCTTTGACCGCCAGAAAGCTTATGAGGTGATGCGCCACAACGCACAATCTGCTCGCGACACCGCTTATCTCCGATATGGCTGGGTGCCTGGTGAGCACCAGATGATGTCGTGCTCCTATACCATGGAGTATGCCTATAACGACGACTGCTGTGCCCGCATAGCCCGCCTGATGGGCGATGAAGAGACGGCACGGCGCATGGAATTGCGCAGCACTCAATGGACGCAGATGTTCAACCCCAACTTGGAGAGTCACGGCTTTCACGGGTTCATCGCACCACGTCATGCCGACGGCAGGTGGATAGACATAGACCCTGCCCATGTCTATGGCTCGTGGGTGGACTATTTCTACGAGGGTAACTCATGGTGCTATACACTTTTTGTACCCGCGCAGACCGACCGGCTCATCAGCCTTTGCGGTGGCAAGCAGGAAATGGTACGCCGCTTGCAATATGGGTTTGACCACAAGTTGATTGACCTCAGCAACGAACCTGGATTCCTGACACCCTTCCTCTTTACACACTGTGACCGTCCAGACCTGACAGCCGACTATGTGGCGCGTCTGCGTCAAGCGGCGTTCTCCCTGCAAGGAGGCTACCCTGACAATGAGGATAGCGGAGCCATGGGGTCATGGTATGTCTTTACGTCCATCGGACTGTTTCCCAATGCAGGACAGGACTTCTATTATCTATTGCCACCGGCTTTCAATGAAGTGACGCTCACAATGGAGAGTGGCAAACAGATACAAGTTACGACTGTCAAGTCATCGCCAGCTGCCAGATATATCAGCAAGGTGATGCTGAACGGCAAGGAGCTCAACCGTTTGTGGGTGCGTCACGAGGAGATAGCACAAGGGGCCACCATCACCTATTACCTCAGCGAACAGCCTGTTCCTGCACTCGGTGGTTTTCCTGTCGAGGGTAGGTTGCCCTTCGGCGTGAATCTGGCTGGTGCGGAATTCTTCCACAAAAAGATGGAAGACGTAGGACGCTTCAACAAGGACTATCACTATCCGACAACCCGTGAACTGGACTACTGGGCATCAAAAGGCATGATGCTCATCCGCCTGCCCTTCAAATGGGAGCGCCTGCAACGTGAAGTAAACGGTCCGCTCAGTACCGATGAACTGGAATATATCCGTTTCCTGCTTCGCGAGGCTGACCGTCGCGGCATGCAGATATTGCTCGATATGCATAACTACGGGCGCCGCAACTATGAGGGTAAGAACCGAATTATTGGCGATACCTTGCAACCTGCCCATTTCGGACAAGGCTGGGCTACAATAGCACGTGCCCTGAAGGACGAGCCGGGACTCTACGGCTATGGGCTTTGCAACGAACCACACGACATGCTCAAGAGTTGTCCGTGGGTAGATATTGCCCAGGTGGCTATCGACTCTATCCGCAGCATTGACCGCCAGACGGCCATCGTAGTGGCTGGCAACACATGGAGCTCGGCTGAGCGCTGGTCCTATATCAATCAGGGACTGGAGAACCTGCGTGACCCGTCCGACAATCTTATCTACGAGGCCCATTGCTACTTTGATAACGATGGTTCGGGCATCTACCGCAAAGGCTATGACGAGGAACAGGCTTATCCCACCGTCGGTGTGGACCGTGTGCGACCGTTCGTAGAATGGCTGAAACGCTATCACAAGCGCGGACTGGTAGGCGAATATGGCGTGCCTGCTGACGATTCACGATGGCTGGAATGCTTGGATTTATTCCTCGACTATTTAGCTGAGAACGGTGTGCAGGGTACCTATTGGGCTGCCGGTGCCCGCTGGAATAAATATATCCTGGGTGTACACCCAGAGAAGGACTATACTGTAGACCGTCCGCAAGTGAAAGTAATGACCAAATATAAAACGACACGATGAAACTTAAAACACAGATTCTGATGTTGGCTCTGTGCTTCAGCCAAACGCTGTGGTCACAGAATTATGATCTGGTGATAGTTGGTGGAACTCCCGGAGGTATCATGGCAGCCATTGAAGCTGCCCGTATGGGGAAAACATCGGTTATTTTAGAGCGCACAGCTTATATTGGTGGACTTCCTGCCAATGGACTGGGGGCTACCGACATTGCTACACGTGGGGCTACTACAGGACTCTTCAGCGAGTTTACACAGCACATAAGGAATTATTATAGCAAGAAATATGGTAAAACGTCACAACAGGTAAAAGATTGTAGCGACGGCTTTCATTTTGAGCCGTCGGTAGCCGAAAAGGTTTTTCATGAGATGATTGCTGAAGAGGGAGCGCGGATCACCGTGCTCACCCAGCGGCAGTTTAATTTCTCGAAGAAGGACATCGAGATGCAGGACAATCATATCAACCGAATCCGTGTCGTCAACCGCCAGACAGGTAAGAATGAATATTATGCCGGTCGCATCTTCATCGATGCTACCTACGAGGGCGACCTTGGTGCTGCTGCCGGTGTGCCGTTCCGTATAGGCAGGGAGGCTGCTTCGGAGTACAACGAGCCTGGAGCTGGTAAGGTGTATGAATATTGGAAAAGTTTGTCTGCCGAAGGCACAACTGGCGAGGCTGACAGTGCCATACAGGCTTATAACTATCGTCTCACACTGACTGACGATCCTAAGCAGATGGTGCCTATTGAGAAACCGAAGGACTATCGCCGTGAGGATTATGTGTCACTCATCGAAGACGTATGGACAGGACGCACTACATGGAAAGAGGTTCGCGACCTGCAGGCTGATGTCTATGAGAAAAACCGCCAGCACTTGAAGAACGGCGGCAAGCGGAGTATTACCCCTTGGGACATGTGGGGTATTGACCGCTTGGTCAGCAACAACAAGGTGCCTAACAACAAGGTGGATGCCAACAATCAGCATGCCGCCTTCATCTCTACCGATCTGCCCGAAGAAAACTGGCCATGGCCGACGGCTTCGTGGAAGTGGCGTGACAAGTTTGCCCAGCGTTTGCGCGACTATACCTTGGGACTCTTCTGGTTTGCCCAGCATGACGAAGCGTTGCCTAAGCAGTTTCGCGAGGCTGTCAGCAAGTGGGGACTCTCCAAGACCGAATACGAGGACAATGGCTATTTCCCACGTCAGGTCTATGTCCGTGAAGGGCGTCGCTTTGAGGGCATGTACTTCTTTACCGCCCAGGATGCGCTGCCTGTCAGTGAAGGTCAGCGTCCGCCTATTCATGCGTCGAGTATCACTGCCAGTCACTATGCTTTGGACTCTCATGCCGCCCATAAGCGTGAGGAGGGGCGTGCCCATTTGGACGGTTTCATCAGCTATCCTACTGCCGTCTATACCGTCCCTTACGGTGTTATTGTTCCTAAAGAGGTTGACAACCTGCTGCTGCCCGTTCCCGTCAGCGGCTCACACATAGGTTTCTCTACACTGCGCATGGAACCCTGCTGGATGGCACTCGGCCAGGCTGCCGGTGCTGCCGCATCCTTAGCCATCAGTGACCAGTGTACCGTACAGACAGTGGATGTCAGCAAGCTGCAGAACCGTTTGCTGGACGAAGGTGCTACCTTATTGTATTATACAGACCTGACCCCTGCCGATTCGGAGTTCAAAAAGGCACAGCTGAAGGGCCTTCAACAGGAGGCAACCGGTTGGCAGTACAGAGAGCCTTTTCGTTCCGAGGCAGTCGATCGTGAAATAGTCCGTGTGCAACAGTTGTTAGGTGAGAATGAAAAGTGAGGGCAATAAGACCGACTTGCTCGTCCATTGTTTAGAATAAGAATAAGAAAAGAAATCCAGAGATGAAAACAAGACTATTCATTGCTTCTGCATTACTCTTTTTGACAGTAGCAACCCATGCCTCGCGTTTCGTGAAGGCCAGTGATCAGAACATCTCCTTCACGGGTCGTGTGCTCCATAACAATGACGGCAGCGTCAGCTTCGACTGGACGGGTGTCTATATGCAGGTGGCCTTTACCGGTCGCCAGGTTAGCGTGCACATCGCCGAGAGCGATACGGCCTATTATAATATCTTCATCGATGGCCGCTGGAAGCGGAAAATCAAGAGTTCTGGACGTGACAGCCATGAGGTGCTGTTGGGAGAGCAGTTGCGTAGCGGACGCCATACCGTCTGTCTGCAGCGTTGCACCGAAGGGCAATATAGCCGTACCACCATTTTTGGTATCAGTGTTGATGACAAGGCATCATTGGAGAAGGTGCAGCCCAAAAAGCGTTTCATCGAGGTTTATGGCGACAGCTATACCTGTGGCTTTGGCGTAGAGACAAATCGTGCGGAAGACCCGTTCCGTCTGGAGACCGAGAACTGCAACGACGCCTATGCCTGTCTGATAGCCCGCTACTTTAATGCTGACTATGCTTTGGTGGCTCATTCGGGTAAGGGATTAGTCCGCAACTACGCCCAGGAGCAGCAGACCAAGGAAAACCTGTTGACGCGTCATGACCGTCTGTTCGACGACCACGACACCATTGCCTATGACTTCAAGGCGTATAAGCCCGATTTGGTGATGGTCAACCTCGGTACCAACGATTACTCGCCCGGCGTTATTCCCACCGTCCAGCAGTATGTGGGCAATTATCTTAAGTTGCTTCGTTCCCTGCAAAAGCACTATGGCGATGTGCCTGTGTTGTGTATCACACCCCATTCAGCTAGTGAATACCTGTTGGCCGCCTTACAGGTGCTGCGCGACAGTGTGGCTGGGATGGCGCACGTACACATGGCACAGCCCATGCCCGGCATCATCCACTATGGCTACGACCTCGGTGCTTCGTGGCATCCCAACCGTCAGGGACAGCGAAAAATTGCCATGACGCTGATACCACAGGTGTCGGCCGTCACCAAGTGGGAGGTCAAGTCGATGGATGCACTGCTGAACTATACCGGTGACCGCGACTGGGCGCAGATAGCCCGCTACAATGCCGACAACGAACGTGTGAAAGCCATCAGTGACCCAGAGCGGGTGGTATTCCTTGGCAATAGCATCACTGATTTCTGGCCCCGTCGCCATGCCGAGTTTTGGCAAAACCATCCCCATTTCGTATGTCGTGGCATCTCGGGACAAACCTCTTCGCAATTTGTGACGCGCTTCCGTGAGGATGTTATCAACCTGAAGCCCAAAACAGTGGTTATCAATGCCGGAACCAATGATATTGCTGAGAATACGGGCATGTATGACGAGGATGTCACCTTCGGCAACATCGTCACCATGGTCGAGTTGGCTCAGCTGCACGGCATCCGTGTCATCCTCTCGTCCGTCCTGCCTGCCAAGCGCTTCAGCTGGCGACCAGCCATCGAGCCCGAAGAAAAGATAGCGCATCTAAATGCCCGTATCAGGAAATATGCCAAGGAACACCAAATTCCCTATGCAGACTATTATTCGGCATTGGTGTCACCCAAAGACCGTTCGCTGAAAGAAGGTCACAGTGTTGATGGGGTTCATCCTAATGCCCAGGGCTATGCCGTCATGGAAAAAGTAATTCTGCCTTTGCTGAAATGAGAATCTGAAATTACCTGACGATAAAGTTGTTCATCATTCAGTGCACGTTCTGCAATCGGCGTTTGAAGAATCTGTCCGATGTCATACATGTGTCTAGACATTCTATCAACTCTGATATTATCAGTAGATTTGCTGAACTCTTCATGTAGAAGAATGAAGCTTTTGCACCAAAAAGTTACTAATTTTAATGCTTATTTAACGTATAAGAGGCTAAAAGTCCTGTTTTCTGCGCAAAAAACAAGACTAATGTACATGAATCAATTCAGGACAGTCGTTTGAATACCCAAAACTGAGTATACTAAGATTTCATTCATTTGGGTGTAAATTCAAAATCTACACCCAATTTTACACCCAAAAATAGTGATATGGAAAGAAATTCTGTGATATTTCAATTCTTGATGAGTTTTAGTAAATGTTGATATATAGACACTTATATATTATATGATGCTCCAAGAAACAATAAGTTTGAGAGCCTCTCTCTCCGCTGGTAAATCCGCGTAACTAATTGTTTGTCAATAAGTTGCGCGGATTTTTTTGGGTTGAACCACTGGTAAGAGTCGATTTCACTATTTGGGTTGAACTCGCTGGCATCTGCAACGAATGCAGTGAAGTTGCACATCAATGTGTTTGACGGCTCAAAAAAGCTGGTGCGATTAAATCTCAGGTGGGTGACAGTCATTCCTGTCTCTTCCTTCACTTCACGGCAAACCGCATGTTCCAATTGTTCGCCACGATTGACATAGCCAGCCACAAGGATGAAATGCGGTTTCCCATACTGGCGGATAAGCAGAATCTGTCCCGTCTGCTCATTGATGACCACCATACTCACAGCCACATTGTACATCTGAAAACGGTACTGTTGGCACTGAGGACAGTAAGGCACTATACCCTCACCCTCTAATTCTCGTTCTGTCAGTGCTGTTCCACACTCATAACAATGCTTTTGAATCATACTCATTTCGATAATCGTTCTAATGCAGTAACATCCAGTCGATACACCGTACAATCGTCTATAGGAACGGCACCGAGTGAGCGATAGAAGTCATTGCTGGGCTTATTCCAGTCGAGACTCATCCACTCC
>Ga0310695_10009761_pt1 | contig 14314 bp, 14 predicted proteins | sample RumenRJG_04DNA_FD_203882 | JGI IMG/M metagenome (GOLD analysis project Ga0310695, IMG submission 203882) | Bovine rumen microbial communities from Lethbridge, Alberta, Canada - RJG_04 (v2) (version 2) | ecosystem: Host-associated > Mammals > Digestive system > Stomach > Rumen | place: Canada... | reverse complement strand
GGCTCTAAGAAAATGATATCATGCAGCGTGAGAATCAATGGAACCTTGCAGCGGATCGGTGCCGTGTTACTGGTGCAATGCAGCAAATCAAGATTCAATTGGTTGACAGCCCGTGGTAGAGAGAACTGTTCCCAGAGCGGATAAAAATTGTTTCCTATCTCTATGATATGCACGTTCTTGCTGTCTTTCAGGCAACGGTCCTCACCAGGTGCCACAAAAACGAAATACTCGTTTCTGACGTCAGATTTCTGCAGTTCCTTGATCTCTTCCAGAACCACATAATCCATTCCGTGTTTGTTTGTCCGGAAAATGCGTTGCGCTTCTATACCTATTCTCATATCTGTTTAATTACTTTTGCCGGCACTCCTGCCACGAGGGAGTGAGGGGGCACGTCCTTTGTAACGACTGCACCTGCAGCCACAATGCTATGAGTGCCTATCCTGACACCTGGAACGATAGAAACATTAGCGCCAACCATTACATCATCTTCTATAATAACAGGCTTTACAGAAACGCCTTGTGCATTGATAGGTTTATTTGTGTCATCAAAATTGTGGATGAGGGCAGTTATGATGGTTCCTTGACCAGTACAACAATTATTTCCAATAGTCACGGGGCCGATGATTGTCTCATGAAGTCCAACCCTTGTGTGATGTCCAATAATAACATCACCCACAGCATTATTGATGCATGTAAATGACTCAATTACACTATAGTCTCCTAAGGAGAACTTGCGATAGGGTGGTGTGTCCATTCTGACAGAACGATGAATCACTGAATGTTTGCCACGGTGTTGATACAATGGTGCCAGCATTCTGATAAACCAGCGTGGTCTTGTTTCCACTTGATTCATAATCACCCAATCTATGAACCTTTTCCATTTGGGATTGTTTTTGAACTTCTCTCTGATGGCTTCGTTATTCATGTCTTTTGCATTTTATGACTACAAAAGTACAAAATATTTTGTATAGTTCCAAATTTTTGCCTATATTTGCAGAAAAATCTGTGGATAAATGAATAAAACATACGATTATCTTATTGTTGGTGCGGGTATCTATGGCGCAACCTTTGCCTGTATGGCTCATCGTCAGGGTAAGCGTTGTTTAGTCATTGATAAACGCAATCATCTAGGTGGCAATATTTATTGTGAAAACATTGAGGGTATCAATGTGCACAAATATGGTGCTCATATCTTTCACACTTCCAATAAAAAGGTTTGGGATTTTGCCAACTCTATTGTTGAATTCAACCGTTATACCAATTCTCCTATCGCTAATTACAAAGGCAAACAATATAACTTGCCTTTCAATATGAATACTTTCTATCAGATGTGGGGCGTGCTGACTCCATCTGAAGCGCAGGCAAAGATTGAAGAACAGCGTCAGGAGGCTTTGGAACGCATGAAAGCCGATGGTGTTACGGAGCCGCGAAATTTAGAGGAACAAGCCCAGTTGTTGATAGGAAAGGATATCTATGAGATTCTCATTAAAGGATATACTGAAAAACAATGGGGACGTAAATGTAGTGAGCTGCCAGCTTTTATCATTAAACGCTTGCCTGTCCGCTTCGTTCACGATAATAACTATTTCAATGATCGTTTCCAAGGTATTCCCATTGGTGGATATAATAAACTCATAAATGGACTTCTCGAAGGGGTAGAGGTCAAACTCGATACCGATTTTTTTGATAATCGTCAGCATTGGGAACAGATTGCCGATATGATTCTTTATACAGGCAAACTGGATGAGTATTTTGATTATCGCTACGGTAAATTGGAATATCGTACAGTACGTTTTGAAGAAGAAATTTTGGATATGCCTAACTACCAAGGTAATGCTGTGATGAATTTCACCGATGCAGAAGTGCCTTATACTCGAATCATTGAGCACAAACACTTTGAAATGTTTGGTAATGAAGTCTATAAATGTCCAAAGACTGTCATCTCCCGAGAATACTCTTCAGAGTGGAAAGACGGCATGGAACCATATTATAGTGTCAACGATGAAAAGAATATGTCGCTATATCAGCGATATAAGGATTTGGCTGACCAAAAGCCGAAGCTCATTCTCGGTGGTCATTTAGCAGAATACAAGTATTATGATATGGCTCCAATTATGGAGAAGGTGATGGGACTGTTTGATAATTAAGAAAATGACATGAAAATACTTTTCCTTGTTTATCATGGCTTCTCAGAAGTCAGCGGCATCAGTAAGAAGATTCATTATCAAGTGAAAGGTCTTCGTGAGAATGGTTATGAAGTCCATCTTTGCTATTACGATTTTGATAGTCGGGGGCATCGTTGTCGTTTTATTGATGACAAGATCATTAAGGATTATGGAAAAGGGATGTTAGCAGGATTCCGTCAGCGTATTGATTTTGATTGTATATTTGAGTATTGCAAACAAAATGGCATTCAGTTTATATATGCCCGTTGTTTCCAAAATGCAAATCCTTGGTTAATTCGTTTTTTTAAACGGATCAAAGATTTAGGAATCAAATCAGTTACGGAAATCCCTACTTATCCTTATGATTCAGAGTTTGTCGGTTTCCCCTTCATGACAAGAATGGGCCTAAAAATAGATCAATTCTTTCGCCACCGATTATATCAACAGATGAATGCTATTGTTACGTTTTCAGATGCAGAACAGATTTTTGGTCAACGAACAATCCGTATCAGTAATGGTGTGGATATGGACAGCATTCCTTTGCATCAATATCAGGTTCCATCTGATGGCTCTGTTCATTTAATAGGTGTGGCAGAAGTTCATTATTGGCATGGCTATGATAGATTGATTGCTGGTTTAGGTGAGTATTATAAACATACCGAAAATCCTCGTCAAGTCTTTTTCCATATTGTGGGAGGTGTTCATCCTAATGAGCGATATAAGTCAAATGCTTTCCATCCAGGTATGCAGGCTATTATTGATAAGTATGCTATTCAGGACAAAATCATTTTCCATGGTCAGTTATTTGGTGAAGCTTTAGATGAGGTGTTCAATCAAAGTTGTTTCGCTATTGGTAGTCTGGCGAGACACCGTAGTGGTATTACTGTTATCAAAACCTTGAAGAATCGTGAGTATGCCACCCGTGGCATACCATTTATCTATAGCGAACAGGATAATGACTTCGACAATCAGCCTTATGTGATCAAAGCCCTGCCAGATGAGTCACCGATAGATGTACCACAAATTCTGGATTTTATCGATCAGTATCATTTCCAGCCGGAAGATATTCGTAAGACGGTGGAACATCTGTCTTGGAAGATTCAGATGAAGCGTGTCATAGAGGAGGCTTGACTGCTATTTGTCAAGAAGCGATTTCCATTGCTTGACAATCGTGGTTATGTCGAATCGTTTTGCAATCTCATAGGCTTGCTGTGATTTTGCAGCCCAGTCAATCATGGTGGCTTCTTCAAGTTTCTTAGCGAGTTCTTGTGCGTCGCCATTTTTGAAATAAAGCCCGAAGTCACCCATGATTTCCTCACTTGTGGGCAGGTCTGATGATACTATTGGGAGTCCATGAGCCATTGCCTCTACCAAAACGAGCCCGAAACCTTCCCATCTGGAGCTAAGTACATAGATTTGTGCCTCGGAATAGTAATCTTGTATGTGATTCGTAAAGGGATGGATTTTCACTCTCTCTTCCAGGTGATATTTTTTGATGAGCGATAGGTATAGTGGTCCTTCTTCGCCTTCACCTACAATGTCCAATTCCCATTCTTTGTTTCTCTGTGCAAACAGATGAAAGGCTTCTAAGAGTAAGTCGAATCCTTTATGTCTGCGTGAGAACCTTCCGACAGCCAGAAAATGCTTTGATTTACCGTTAGAAGGTGCTCCAGGTTTGAGGGTCAACGGATTGTAGATGACTGCTGGATGAAAATTAGGATCATACACTTGGTATGATTCTGCGTCATGATGACAGAGCACAACGACCTCATCCAATTTCTGGAATTGATACACATAATGACGTTTTCTACTAGCTCCTATATATAATGAGGTCTCGCCGAAAAGTGCTTCAAACGAGTTGTGTATCCATCCGATAAGTTTAGTGTTCGGCAGTTGCGCTCTAAGTGTTGCCAGTCTGGCAGCTAACGGTGCGTGTACACCGATGATGATATCATAATGCCCCTCTCTTAATTCTGTCGCCAATACATTCCTCAGTTCTGATGGGAAAGAACTTCTTGCGTAGAGGTTTGAAGCCCATCTTGATTGGGGTTGTAGTTTGAGGTAAAATCCGCTATAGGCCTTACAGAACTTATTCTTGATTGTTTTCTTAGGGGGGTAGGAGATAAAACGGAATTTGATATTTGCTTCGTTGAGATCATACAAAGAAGAGTCCTTCGCCTCTGGTTTGTCAAAGCTCAGAATGGTCACGTCATAATAAGCGGTCAATTGCTTGGCAATGACTGCTGTAACCCGTTGTACGCCTCCAATAGAGAAGATGGAGTCTGTAAGAAAGCAGATTTTTCTCATAATGATATGCAAAAATACAGATAATTATTCATTATTCCAAATATTTTGCTTAAATTTGCAGAAAATTATCTGATGTTACCTAATGTCTGAAAGCAAGTGTTATAAGATAGTCTATTGTACGCCAGCTCTCTATATGGCTGGTGGTGTGGAGCGTGTCTTGACGCTGAAAGCCAATTATTTTGCCGAACATTTTGGTTATGACATTACTATCATATTGACTGAAGGGAAAGATAAACCATTATTTTATCCTCTATCTGATAAGGTCAAGATCATAAATTTGAATATAGGTTTCGAAGAACTTTGGGGGTGCTCTTTTATAAAGAAAGTGCTCATTTATCTGAAGAAACAGCATCGTTTTAGAAAGGCATTGACGCAGGAACTCATGCGTCTTCGCCCAGATATGACCATCAGCCTTCTCCGGCGTGAGATAAATTTCATTACAAGTATTGAGGATGGCAGTAAGAAGATTGGGGAACTGCATGTAAACCGTGCAAATTATCGCAATTTTGAATCGGCAGAGTCAAACGTCATTAAGAATCTTTTTTCAAAATTCTGGATGAAGAACCTCGTTCAACATTTGAGAAGATTGGATGGTTTTGTAACTTTGACAAAGGAGGATTTGCTGCAATGGCCAGAGCTGAAGAATGTTGTTGTGATTCCTGATCCTTTGGCTTTTTATCCAACGTCTAAGAGTCCATTAGAGTCTAAGAGGGTTATTGCTGTAGGTAGATATGCTTATCAGAAAGGCTTCGATTTACTGTTGCGTGCATGGGAGAAGGTAGAGAAACAAACATCCGACTGGGAATTGGTGATTTTCGGGCAAGGGGATCGCTCCCCTTATGATTCTTTGATTGACGAACTGCATATAGATCGTCAACGTTGCCATCTGAATGGTCCGACTGAAAATATTATAAGTGAGTATTTGAATAGTTCCGTTTTTGTTTTCAGTTCTCGTTTCGAGGGCTTTGGTATGGTGCTTGTTGAGGCGATGGCATGCGGTCTTCCTGTTGTCTCTTTTGATTGCCCCTGTGGTCCAAAGGATATTGTTGCCTCGGGTGTGGATGGTATATTAGTTGAAAATGGGAATATCGATAAATTATCAGAAGCCATAGTATCTTTGATTCAAGACGAGAAACAATTGCGTAGGATGGCATGTAATGCAATAGATAATGTTCAAAGATTTAATATCGAACAAGTCGCTCAGCGGTGGAAGAGTTTGTTTGAAAGTGTTTAAACGATGCGGTATGAGGTAACAATAGGTATTCCCGTCTATCAGGCGGTTGACTACATTGCAAAAACAATGGAGTTGGCTCTTTGTCAGACTTTCTCTGCTATTGAATTCCTTATTGTTGACGACGCAGGCTGTGACGGCACGATGGATGTTATTGAACGCCTCAAATCAGAACATCCAAGAGGAAAGGATATTAGGATACTACGAAATCAGAAAACCCTCGGCGTTGGGACCTCACGTAACCGTATTATCTCTGAGGCTCAAGGGCGTTACCTTTATTTTCTGGACTCGGATGATACGATAGAACCGGATACAATTGAACTTTTAGTGGATGCGGTCCAACAACATCAAGCAGACGTGGTCTATGCTTCATACGAGAAAATTGATACGATACATCATGCACCGACGGAGACCTTTCAGTATGCCCGTCAGTTTTTCGAGGGACAAGATACTTTTGCGGCTCATGTCTTTTCTCATTATAGCCGTTTTCAGGTTTCGGTATGTAATTGCTTGATGGATATAGATTTTCTTAAGAGGAATAAGCTAAAGTTTATCGATGCAATATTCTGGGAAGATATGGCGTTTACCTATGATATGGCCACAAAAGTTGAGAGGGCGGTACTTCTACCCACTATCACTTACCATTATCAGTGTCGTCCCTATTCTTTGTCAAACTACCAGGATCGCGACATGCTTAATCGGGATGAGATTCTTAGGAATGTCTCAACCATTGACTATCTGAAATGGCGTTGCTATAAGCTCCGTGCAAAGCCCTATGCTCCAGATTTCAATTACGTTCTTCAGGTAAACAGTTTTTATATTGTCCGTCATGTGTTGAGGTATAGGGATCGCATCCGACCGCAAATCTACACGCGAGAGTTGCGGCAGGTTATACATTCCCCTTTGCGGTTAAGATACATTCTACAGTTTAAGTATAAGCGGATTCTCAATCTGCTCTTGTGGTTGATCCCTCATCTCCCAATTCCCCTATTTCTGTTGGTGGTATATGTAATCAGTAAAGTTAAAAATATAATCAGATAATTTATGGCTTACGAAGTGACAATAGGTATTCCTGTCTATAATGTCGAGAAGTACATTCGCTTGACAATGGACTCCGCTTTAGCACAGACATTTCCCAGCATAGAGTTTCTTGTGCTTGACGATTGTGGAACAGATGGCTCGATGGATATAGTACGCGAATATCAGCGGAACCATCCACGAGGTAAGGATATCCGTATCGTCCGACAACCCAAAAACGGGGGGATAGGTGTTGCTCGGAACAGGATTATTGATGAAGCGGCGGGAAAATATTTGTTCTTTATGGACTCTGATGACACGTTACCGTCAAATGCCATTCAATTCTTGTATGAAGCTATCATAAAAGATCACGCCCAGATTGCCTATGGTTCTAATGAACGAATCTATTGTGGACCGAATGGTCAACGAGTTGAGATAGAGGCTTGTTCGAATATGAAATTCCTGAAAGGAGATGAATTTGCTGATTATGCTTATGCCTCATTTGGCAACATACCTGCCAATGTGTGGAAGTATTTGATAGATATAAATGTATATAGAGATAACCATCTTCGTTTTCCTGATATTAATTATTGGGAGGATTTTGTCATGACCATTGATTTGCCAACTTATATCACTCGTGCCGTATTTATCTCAGACATCATATACCAGTATTATTGTCGTGTGGGTTCTTTGTCTAATTACCAGAAGCGTGACTTGATAAAAAAGCAGGAGATACTTGACACAATAGAGGCAATGAGAAAGGTAAAGCAGAATAGTGTTCGTATGAAGGACAAACATTATTTCCATAAGTGGATGTATAAGGTGATGATGGTTCATTTCTATATGGTCTGTGCAATATTAAAAAATGAGAATATTATAAGTCCTGGATTTAGGAAACGTGAGATCCGGGATGTAATGAAAACACCTCTTCGGTTTAAAGAGGTTTTGAGGTTAAGAGGTTGGAGAGTAAAAAATTTAGCGATTTATTTGCTGGGCGTACTACCACCCTCTCTCTCTTTGACAATAATTAGAAAAGTAGGAAAATATAAAGGTTTAATCTGATTCATTCCCTCTATGTTTCTGCCAAGTGACTTAATCGACTTGCTGCCATTTCAAGCTTATGAAAGTTTCTGCGGAAGAGAGGCAGCTTAATTAAATAGCAGAATGGTGGGTATAAAAGTAGCAGATATGTCGAAATCTTTTATTTCTGATTGTATATTTTAGCAGTTTACGGCGTATAGCCCGAAAGGAACTACTGTCTTTACGTGCTACAGGTGCGTTTACTATTAAGTCGATACACCTCATAAGAATATGTGTAATATATATGATGTAGTCAACTACTAACAATGGCGCTTTAGAAGAATTATTTCCTGACTTCGTCAATGATTCACCCTTGTTTACTCCAGCCCTAGGGCTGACAGTTTGAAGAATGGTTCAATATCCTTCTGCTGCTTAGTAAGGAATAATGTTTTGACATATATGTCCCTGTTCTGTGGCATGTTCACTTTTACTGTGATGATAGTCCTTGCTACCTTGAGTACATTACCTATGTTCATGTTGATGTCTGCCAGTTTGATGATTCTTTCCAGTTCCTTATAGATCTTATAGGCGACAATGCATATACAGACGTGTGCTTCTATCCTCCTTTCCGTGAAATGGAACATGGGACGCATGTCCAAAGTTCCTTTTGAGATGCGAAAAGCCTTCTCTACCACCCAAAGTCCATGATATTGGTCTACGACCCTCTCCGCGTCAAGGTCGGTATTGGTGATGTATCCCTTTAGTCCGTCCCATTTTGATTCCTCATTGATTTTGTCTTCGCTGATAGACACTTGTATGTCCATGCTGATTTCGAGGAACTTGTTATATCCCCTCTTGTTCACCTGAGTCTTGGTCAGTTTGCTGCTGCTGTACTACGCAGTCTGACCACACCACGTTCTCTGTTGTAGGCATCCTTCTTCGCCCGCTTATCGGAAATCAGCCGTTCTCCACTATCGCGATTGCGCTCAAAGTAGTGGCCGTCTTTCTTCTCTTGACAGAGAATCCACTCCTTGACAGCCTTGCTCTCGCTCTTGATTCTTGCACCTAATCTAGGTTCTATGGAATTGACTGGCAGAAAGGACAGGCGTAGTCACTATACCCTCTCAAAGATGGACGGTGACGGAAATTTTCTCTCAAAAGCTTCTCTGACCGTCTTTGCGGCATAGTCAAAATCTTCTGGACTACAATGAGGCGTGTCGTTGATGCAGATAGAGGTTGTCCGCTCCTCGATGATGACCTTTTGTAAATCGTCGACGATGTCTTTGTCGTAGCGATAATACATGATGCCTTTTTTCTTCATAGGATAGAACCTGTTGGTGGCAAACTGCCAGTAGCGCATAAAATACTGGTTGAGACAGGTTTCTATGCGGAAGCGTGTACAACTGTAGTCGAGCAGGTATTCTTCTTTCTCCCATGCCTCATGGAACACAGACTTGAGCATAGGCTGCTCGAAATGGAATAAGACAAAGTGCTCGAATGCCGTTCTTGGCAGCATGAGCAGCGACATGACTAACGGCTTACCCCATAGGTGGCGGCCATACCACTTCTTCCAGTCTTGCCGCACCACATTTCTTCTGTTGAAGTGCTTATTAATGGCTGCTACGTTGCAAAACATACTGACGCCTTCGCCAAACATGTTTTCACGGCTATAGGTGGGGTTGTGATAGAGCGACTCAAAATTGTAGTCGCAGGGTAATCCGTTCCTGAAATAGTATTCGGGTGCTACGGGTGCATTGATGAACATATCATCATTGAAATAGACAAAATGTTCTGACAGACTATCTATCCTTCCTAAGTTCAACTCAATAGTTTTTGAGTTGAAGGTTGGAAGATATTTCTGGGGGATAAAGTCGGTGTGCTTCACTATGACCAGTTTCTCACAGTCCGGATTTATCCAATCAGGGAACTTGCCGTTGGTAACAAGATAGACCTTGTTAACCCATGGCGCATACCGTTCTACCGACCGGAACCAATACCTGAAGAGGCCCCAGTTTCTAAACCTTGCATTGTCCTGAAGAGGTTTCTCAGGTCTGTAGTGGTTGTAGGATGCTATCCATTCCGGGTCGTTACTGTCAACCCATAAAACGACAAAATCTATCTTTGTATGATTCATTTCCTTATTATGATGAGATATTGATATTGGAATTTTTATTCTTTTGATGTGAATGTATCCACATCCAGTGATATCTGCGTATCAGCAGGTAAATAGCCGGAGTGTTTCGGAATAATAGAGATTCTACTCTTTGCTTAATACTTCCGGAGAAGAACATGTCGGGAGCAGTTCGTCTGAGTCGGACATCAGGAGATACTCTCCTTTGGCAATGGCCATTCCATTGTTGCGTGCCACCGACAATCCTTGGTTTTCCTGATGGACGACGGTGATGTTCTTGTGCTGTTGAATGATGTCCTGTATCACCTCCATGCTCTTGTCTTTCGTCCCGTCGTTGACAAGAATAACCTCGAATCGGTCTTCGTCAAGGCCTTGCCGGTAGATGCTTTCTATACAAGCCCTGACGTATTGTTCCACATTATATATCGGTACGATGATGCTTAAGTCCATGTCTCATATACGATTTGCGATGCAAATATACGAAATGATAATGAAACCACCAACTTTTTATGAGTTTTTTTGCAAAAAAAAATTATTCTTCGTACTTTGAAAGTACATATATGTGAATGCTTAAACAGGGAGTGGTTAGTGCAATAAGCAGAATTTGGTAAAAATCGCACAGTCGAATCACCTTTTTCCTTTTTTTTTGGTTAGTTCACTAAACTTTCGTATATTTGCACCCAAATAATAAAGTCGGAGGTCGAATGGAAACATTATTTAAAAAGCATCAGATTCTGATATCCCAATTCTGACATATTAGCAGATTCCATGGTATTCCCTATCGGGAAGAAATTGCCTATCTGGCTGATGGGATTCATGTACTAAATTCGATAATCAAAAACAATAAAGATGGCAAACTGGTACGAGAAATATCTTTCAATCTACGGGAAACCGTTCAGTGAAGTTCTGCAAGAGGTGATTGATGGGACTAGAGAACGATTGGCAAAGCTGCAGAGTCCAGAACCGTTAGCCAGTATTGTGGTGATAGGTTATAACGAAGAGACTCATTTGCAGGCTTGTCTGTGGGCAATCAGTGAGATACAGTGTAAGTATCCCGTTGAGATAATAGGTGTGGATAATGACTCAAAGGATCGTACGGCAGAAATCTATGAGAAGTCTGGTATCCCTTATTATACGGAGTATCAGCACAGTTGTGGCTATGCCCGTCGGTGTGGATTATGGCATGCCAAGGGTAAGTATTATTTTGATGTGGATAGTGATACGCTCTATCCGCCTCAGTATTTTGAGTTGATGTTGGAACAGCTAATGCGGCCTGGTGTAGTGGCAGTGTCTGCTACATGGAGCTATTTCCCTGATGCCAATCACTCAAAACTTGGACTGAGGTTGTTTGAGATGGCACGGGATCTCTTCCTTTGGATACAACATTTCAAACGTCCTGAGTTGAGTGTCCGAGGACTCGTCTTTGCTTATCAGGCAGACCTTGGAAAGAAAGAAGGCTATCGTGTTGACATTATTCGAGGTGAAGATGGCTCTATGGCTCTTTCATTGAAGAAATATGGGAAAATCAAGTTCGTCCGCGACAGCCGATGCAAGGCTATTACTGGCTATGGAACTATAGGCAGTCAGTCTTTGTGGCAGAGCTTTGTCAATCATGTGAAGATTCAGGGGAAAGGTATTACCCGTATTTTTCACAAGACAGATCATTATGAGGATGCCGAAGACAATCTGGTGAAGAATCATTGATATTGCCAAGTGAGGATATGAAGCTGATGTATGTTTGCAAGGTCTTTGCTGAATGGGGAGGCTTGGAGCGTGTGTGGACGGACAAGATGAATGCACTTGCCGAGACATCGGGTTATGAGGTGCTTTTAATAACCACAGACCAGGGTAACCATCCTGTTCCTTATCCTTTGCATCCTGCAGTGCGTCACATTGACCTTAGTATTCGCTTTGTGCAGCAGTATCGATATTCTGGCTTGAAACGGTATTGGGTGAAATATCGGTTACACCGATTGTTTCACCGTCGATTCAAGGCTTTGCTGAAAGAGAAATCACCTGATATCTTGATTTCCAATACATCGCTTTTTGCTGATCGGATCGTGAAGTGGAAAGGTGAGGTATCTATCATCGTAGAGTGTCATGGCACTTTTGATCGTCCTGTCCACATGGATGTTATGACATTTTCCAATAGAATTAAGAAATATTTCCATAATAAAGCCCTAAGTAAGGCTGATAGGATCGTAACCTTAACTCATAAGGATGCTGAGCGTTGGAAAGAGATTAATTCGAATGTGTCCGTAATTTCGAATATCGTAACGATGAACCAGACAGATGTTTTCAGCGACTGTGAGGCCAAGCGGGTTATCTTTGTTGGAAGAATGGATTCGCAGAAAGGCTATCAGTATCTGGATTCCATCTGGCGTATCGTAGAAAAACGTCATCCAGATTGGAGACTCGATATCTATGGCGAAGGTGCTGATTTGAAAGAAAACCAAAGATTGATTCCCCAAGGAGAGGATGTATTTCCTCATGGGCAGACGTTAGATATATTGGATAAATATAAAGAAAGCTCCATCCTTATCCTGACATCCGTCTATGAGCCGTTTGGCTTGGTGATGCCTGAGGCGATGAGCTGTGGCATCCCCGTTGTTGCCTTTGATTGCCCTTATGGTCCTGCGGAGATTATCACCAATGGCAAAGATGGCTTTCTGATTGATTGCTACGATGTTGAGGCTTTTGCAGATAAAGTTTCTTTGCTTATGGAAAATGAATCTTTGAGAAAGGAAATGGGGCAGAATGCTATTCAGTCTTCTCAACGTTTCACAAAAGATAAAATCATTCCCCAATGGATTAGCCTTTTTGAAAGTTTAATTATTTAATCTTTAATGTTTAATGTAAGTTATGGCTTGGTACGATAAATATCTAAGTATATATGGTAAACCGTTTAGTGAAGTTCCCCAGGAATGAATGGTCACTCCTGTTGTCATATCATATATATAAGGCTGTGTATCTTCGTTCAAGAAACTGTATAATGCAATCCATTCTGGATCATTAGAATCAACCCAAGGTACAACAAAATCAATTTTCTCCATCTGATTGTTTGTTTGATTTCTTTAGCTGTTATCTATATAATTGACTTATTTCATTTTCAATAACTGAACTATTTTGCTGCAAATTTAATAGTTTCTTGTGAAATATACAAATCATGTGTTTTTTTTATATTAAAAGCTGAGCCCACTTTTTAAAGTGGGCTCAGTAATTACTTTAATCCCCAGTGTTTGGATATTATTGTGAGATAAAGGCGGGGAGCCATCCGATAAAGCAAATATCCTATGCATTGATATATGTTACCTGTGAAGTGTAAGTCCGGAGCTTTTTTGGACAGGTCTCGTAATAATTCTATACGGACAGAAGGGTCGTCTGTGTATTTTAGGATACGGAATATATAATTGTGATAAGTGCCCAATAGATTATTCTTTATGGCTTCTTTGATGTCTGGTGCTATCTGCTTATTTTTTGATAGTTCCCATGTTGCAGCAATAGCTGTGCTAAGATCATGAGCTTTTTGGGCATTAAACGAGTTGGGATCAGAAGTTGAACTATGCCCTCTTCGATAGATGTTCAAGAGTGAGTTTGTCTTTAAACATCTTTGTGCTTTTATATAACACTCGTGTGTGAAAGGTATATCTTGGAAACGAATACCTGGTATGAATGAGAAATGGTTTTGAAGTAAGAAATCACGCCTATACAATTTGTTCCATACGTAGCATGCTTTTATTTCCTTAAGCAACTCTACTCCGGTCATCTCTTTTGTTGAGATATAGGGTTGTTTTATTTTATTATACTGTTGTTGGTCAATCTCGTAATTGTTCATCATAAGATAGTCGGCTACGATAATATCTACTTTTGTTTCAAGTGCTGTCTTTAGCAATGGAGGAATGCTGCTTTCTATTAGAAGGTCGTCAGAATCTGGCATCAGGATGTATTCACCTTTTGATGCAGCAATTCCATTATTACGAGCAACAGACAATCCTTGATTCTCTTGATTAATGACCGTGATATTCTTGTGTTGATTGATAATGTCGGCTATCATATCCATGCTTTTGTCTGTTGAGCCGTCATTGACGATAATGACCTCATAGTCATCTTCATCTAAACCTTGTTTGAAAATGCTTTCAAAGCAGGGACGTATGTACGGCTCTACATTATAAACTGGAACAATGATAGATAGTTTAAGCATGCTACACAGTTTTGTTTGCAAATATACAAACTATAGTTGAATTATGCAAATTTTTATTGTTTTTTTTTCCAATAAGAATAGGTATTCGTTTTAAGCTAATTAATATGATTGGATAGAGAATGGCAACTATGATGATTGTTGTGGGTAAGGCTTCATACCAATGATAGCAAATAGTGTTATGAGTATGAAATAAAGTCTCAAGTATATAATTTGTGGCTGTAATGGGTACAATGTGAAGCCCA
>Ga0310695_10009760_pt1 | contig 14316 bp, 9 predicted proteins | sample RumenRJG_04DNA_FD_203882 | JGI IMG/M metagenome (GOLD analysis project Ga0310695, IMG submission 203882) | Bovine rumen microbial communities from Lethbridge, Alberta, Canada - RJG_04 (v2) (version 2) | ecosystem: Host-associated > Mammals > Digestive system > Stomach > Rumen | place: Canada... | reverse complement strand
GGTAATGAAGAGCAATGACTCATTGGTAAGATAGTTTCCGAAATGTCCCCTGATGTATTCTTTTGCTCCACTGCTACTTTCTTCAACGTAGATGCAATTGATGTCTTTGCCATCTATGCTGACGCCAAACTTGGCCTGATGGAATGTCCTGCGGCCGCTGTCATCACAGAGTTTGATCTTGAGGTGAATCACGCCCGGTCCTTTGGAATACCAACTGAAAGCCTTGCTTGGATCATCATACTCTCCATTTGCAGCCTGAACAGGCTGAGCCAATAATGAAAACAGGAAAACTGTGGCCAGCATGATCACGCTGTGCCATTTAAGTCCTTTCTTAAATAAAGCGGTCATAAACCTATATGTTTTTGTTATTACCTTAAATCAAGGGAATCAGTAATCTAACAATGGAAAATGATCCCAAGAGTGATATGCACACATTTTACAAAGGTCTAAAAAAGAATTAAAAAACCAACTTTATGCGTTAAATAAATGATTTCTAAAAAAAGGCGAAGCCATCCCGCCTGGAAGGCGTTCTTTCGCGTTAGCGAAATAAAAAGTGGTCCTGGTACAGTAAAAAAGGCGGTCATCGAGACCGCCTTTTTTACTGTACCTCCGCTGGGAATCGAACCCAAATTTAAAGTTTAGGAAACTTCCGTTCTATCCATTGAACTACAGAGGCAAACAGGTTTTCAACCTATCCGGCCGCGAAGATACATCTTTTTTGCTTAAGTTTGCAAAAAATGGAACTAAACCGCTTATGAGTATGAAGACAATCATCAAATCTTCTATCGTATTATTTGCTTTCGGGCTCTCCTTTGTAGCTGCCAAGAAAGCCGACAAGCCCAGTTATCCCATAGGTAACGTACCGTTCACTCAGGTCAAGGTGGCACCCGAGACATTCTGGGGCGACCGCATCCGGCAGAGCCGTGAGGTAACCATCCCGCTGGCATTCAGCAAGTGTGAGGAGACTGACCGCTACACCAACTTTGAGCATGCCGCCGCCAAGATGGCCGAGACTGCCCGCGGAGACAACAGCAGCAACTACCGCCCCACCCAGTTCCCGTTTGATGACACCGATGTCTATAAGACCATCGAGGGTGCCAGCTACCTGCTGCAGACCTATCCTGACAAGAAACTGGAAGCCTACATTGACAGCGTGCTGGATATAGTGGCCGCCGCGCAGGAGCCCGACGGTTATCTCTACACCGCCCGCACCATGAACCCAGCACATCCGCACGATTGGTCAGGACCTACCCGCTGGAGTGCCGAGGAGAGCGGCAGCCATGAGCTCTACAACCTGGGGCACATGGTAGAGGGCGCCATAGCCCACTATCAGGCCACCGGAAGCCGCAAGTTCCTGGACATAGCCATCCGTTATGCCGACTGCGTATGCCGTGAGATAGGGTACGGTCCAGGTCAGAAGGTGGTGGTACCCGGCCACCAAATTGCCGAGATGGCGCTTGCCAAACTCTATCTGGTAACTGGTGACAAGAAATACCTTGATGAAGCCAAGCTATTTCTTGACAACAAGGGCAAGACCGCCCGCAAGGATAAATATGACCAGTCGTACAAACCTGTCATTGAACAGGATGAGGCCGTGGGACATGCCGTCCGTGCCGGTTACATGTACTCAGGTATGGCCGATGTAGCCGCACTCACGGGCGACAAGTCATACATTGACGCCATTGACCGCATCTGGGACAATATGGTGGGCAAGAAGATGTACCTGACCGGAGGCATAGGATCCACCGGTGGAAGCGAGGGTTTTACTGAGAACTATGACCTGCCCAACATGAACGGCTACTGCGAAACTTGCGCCGCCATTGCCAACGTCTATACCAACTACCGTCTGTTCCTGCTTCACGGCGATGCCAAGTATATGGATGTGCTGGAGCGTGCGCTCTACAACGGCGTTATAAGCGGCGTGAGTCTGGACGGAGGCGGGTTCTTCTACCCCAACCCGTTGGAGAGCCACGGACAGCATCAGCGTCAGGCCTGGTTCGGGTGCGCCTGCTGCCCTAGCAATATCTGCCGTTTCATACCGTCAGTGCCTGGATATGTGTATGCTGTTAAGGACAGTAAGGTTTATGTAAACCTGTTCATGTCCAATACACTGGCAACAAAGGTAACCGGAAAGAACCTGCAACTGACCCAGTCAACATCTTATCCTTGGAACGGTGACATTGAGATGACCATTGACAAGACCCCCGGCCAGTTCTGCCTAAACATTCGCATACCGGGTTGGGTACGCAATGAGGTGGTTCCCACAGACCTTTACCGATATACCGATGGAAAGGCGCTTAATTACTCCGTCAAGGTTAACGGCGAGCCCGTATCGGCCACACTTGATAACGGTTATTTTGGCATAGACCGCAAGTGGAAAAAAGGTGATAAAGTAAGCATCCACTTTGACATGGAGCCCCGCATAGTTACCGCTCACCGCCAGGTAGTTGAGGACCGAGGCAAGATTGCAGTAGAACGCGGACCTCTGGTATATTGCGCCGAATGGGCCGACAATGACTACAACATACTCAACACATCACTCCCCGCCAACTCCGATTTCAAGGTGATTCCGTTCAAGATGAATGTTGAGGGACGCGCATACGCAATGAATGCCCTTGAGACCACAGCCTATGACAACTATACAGGCAATGTGGCCCGCGCCAATCAGGTAAAGCTCCGCCTAATCCCCTACTACGCATGGGCACACCGCGGCAACGGCAACATGGAGGTGTGGATGACGCGCTACAATCCGCCGGTCCAGGCTGCACAGGCTCCTGCCGCTCCGCAGGTACCCGAGCCCACAGCCGTAATCAACCTTTGGCCCAACGGTGCTCCTACCGACAACGGTCTTACCGGCCCCGAGAGGGTAATGGATATGCACGTATCCAACGTGACACAGCCCACGCTCAGCATCTGGGCAGCCCCCAACCCCAACGGCCTGGCAGTGATTGCCTGCCCCGGCGGCGGTTACACCGATGTATGGAACGGATCGGAGGGTAATAACATGGCGCAGTGGTACATGGATCAAGGCATAACCCTGGCCGTGCTCAAGTACCGTCTGCCCAACGGCCACACCGAGGTTCCGCTGGATGACCTGCACGAGGCCATGCGTCTGCTCAAGGCCGATGCCGATAAATATGGAATAAAGAAAATAGGTGTGCAGGGATGCTCGGCCGGCGGACATCTGGCAGCCACAGCCGCCACGCACTACAACGGCCCGGAGCAGCGTCCCGATTTCCAGATACTGTTCTATCCCGTCATCACCATGGACAAGACATTCACCCACATGGGATCACACAACAACCTGCTGAGCCGGAATGCATCGCAGGAGCAGATAGACCTCTACTCAAACGAGAAACAGGTTACCCGCGACACCCCGCCCGCATTCATCATGGCCAATTCCGATGATAACCTGGTACCCGTGCGTAACAGCATAGAATACTACAACGCCCTGCAGGCCAACCGCGTACGCTCCGCTCTGCACGTCTATCCCACAGGCGGTCACGGCTGGTGCGCCAATGAGAACTTCATCTACCGGCAGCAATGGATGAGTGACTTGAAACAGTGGCTCTCCCAACTGGCCAAATGATATAAAAAAAGAGGGTTCCAATCATCAGGGAACCCTCTTTTTTCGATAAAGAATTTAGCGGATTGCAATCTCCTGAATGGGCTGCTGCGGGAGCAGGAGTTTCTCTACCTTCCAGCTTCTGGCCTTGCCGTTGAATGTTGCGGTGGCGCGGATATCGGTTGCGCTGGCTCCGAACTTTACGGTATATTTGCCGGCTGCGGTCTGCCACTCGGATGCCTCCTCGTTGAAGCTGGCCAGGGTGTATGCATCGGCCTTGAAGGTCAGGGTCTGGCTCTCACCTGGCTTGAGCAGACGTGTCTTTCCGAATGCCTTAAGCTCTGACTCGGGCTTGACAAGTCCGCCGCCGGGAGCGCTCACGTAAATCTCTACGGCCTCCTTGCCGGCTACCTTACCGGTGTTCTTTACGGTGATAGTTGCCTCAAAACCGCCGTCCTTGGCCTTTACAGTAGGCTTGCTGTACTCAAATGTGGTGTAGCTCAGTCCGTAACCAAACGGGTAAGAAACCTCCACGCCTGCGGTATTGAAATAACGGTAACCAACCCAGATACCCTCGGCATAGTTGGTATAGTCAATATCCTTGTTGCCTGCGTTACGGCCGCCAAAACCTCCACGTCCCTGCTGTTGCTGAACCTGACCGTTGTAGGGGAAGTTGGCCGATGACGGTATGTCAAGATATGATACAGGGAATGTCATGGAGAGTTTGCCGGACGGATTGGACTTTCCGGTCAAGACATCGGCAACTGAATTACCTACCTCCTGTCCGGGAGTCCAGGCCAGCAGGATGGCATCGGGCTGTCCCTTCCATGAAGCGGTCTCAATTACACCACCTATATTCATTACTACAGTGACTTTCTTGCCCACCTTGTGGAACTCGTTGCATACGTCACGCAACAGGGCGCGCTCTACATCGGTCAGTTCAAAGTCATCGACCATACGGCGGTCATCGCCCTCACCTGCGTTACGGCCTATAACAACTACGGCTGCATCATTACGCTGTGCGCATGCCTGAACTGCAGCACGGTTTATGGCAACCTCGGGCAGTACAGCCTCACCCAGCAAAACGTTGCGGCCACCGCCACCCATGCCCAGGGCGTTCTGGCTGGCCACGTAATCACGGTGCTTTGCATAGAAATCGGTAAGGCGTGAATCAAGTGTGAATCCGGCAGCCTCAAGACCTTCGCTGATGTTACGGATATAAGGTTTGTTCACGTTACCTGAACCTGTACCGCCGGCGATTGACTTATATGCGCTCAGGCCAAAGAGTGCTATATTACCCTTAGCCTCCATAGGCAGGTTGCCACTGTTCTTGAGCAGTACCATACCCTCGGCTGCTGCCTCACGGACCATCTTGGCGTGACCATCCAGATCAGGCTTGTTTGAGAACTTGTACTTCTTGAAATTGGGGGTCTTTACAATATATTCCAGCAGACGGCGTACGTTACGGTCCAGGTCTGCTATATCCAGAGTTCCGTTATTGACAGCCTCTATCACGCGCTGTGACTCTGAGCGGTCGCCCGGCTCCATAAGGTCGTTTCCGGCCTTGACGGCATCGACCGTACCGGCCTTGTTACCCCAGTCTGTCATTACGATACCGTCAAATCCCCACTCGTCACGCAGGAATCCGGTAAGCAGGTCATGGCTCTGCTGTGTGTAGCCTCCGTTCAGCTTGTTGTACGATGACATCACAGTCCAAGGTTTGGCCTCACGGATGGTAATCTCAAAGTTCTTGAGGTAGAGCTCACGCAGGGCGCGCGGGTTGATGCGGGCGTCGTTCTCGTTGCGATTTATCTCCTGGTCATTAGCTGCAAAGTGCTTGACCGATACACCCACGTCATTCTTCTGCACGCCCCTTACATAAGCAGCCGATATCTTACCGCTCAAGAGGGGATCCTCTGAGAAATACTCAAAGTTACGTCCGCACAGCGGGTTACGGTGCAGGTTCATGCCGGGAGCCAGCAGTACATCGACACCATACTCATGAACTTCCTGGCCCATGGCGGTGGTAAGCTGTTCCACAAGTTCGGTATTCCATGTGCAGGCCAGAACAGTACCTACGGGGAAACCTGTGCAGTAATAGGTCTGGCTGTCACCCTGACGGGTAGGATTGATACGCAGTCCGGCGGGGCCATCGGCCAATATGGTCTTGGGAATTCCCAGGCGGGCAATAGGCTGTGTTGAACCGGCAGCTCCGGGAACATTGGCAATGTCCGATGCTGTCATGGATCCGGCACTCATGCTACCCCATCCGCCACCTGCAATCAGAGTAGCCTTCTCCTCAAGGGTCATGGCTTTGAGGACTTCATCAATGTTGTCTGCACTCAGTTTGGGCTGTGCCCATGCCACTGCTCCGCATATCACGGCTGTGGCTGTCAATAAGGTTTTTTTCATATGTTCAGGTTAATAATCAGACTATTTGATACCATTGGGGACGGTTCCGTTTGGTACCGTCTCATTGGAAACGGTACCAAACGGAACCGTCCCCAATGGTACTATTTCTCACCGAAGCAGAGGTCACCGGCATCACCCAGACCGGGTATGATATAGGCGTGACTGTTCAGTTCAGGATCAACCGCTGCGCACCACAGTGTGGTTGTATCCTGCGGGAACATCTTGCACACATAGTCAACGCCAGCCTGAGCTGCAATGACTGAGCACAGATGAACTTTTGCAGGAGTACCCTTGAGCAGCAGTGCACGATATGCCAGATACATACTGTTTCCGGTGGCCAGCATGGGGTCAACCAGAATCAGAGTCTTGCCGTCAAGTTTAGGTGATGCCATATATTCAATGTGAACATCAAAGTTAACCTCATCCAAGTACTTGCGGTAGGCCGATACAAAGGCGTTCTCGCAATGGTCAAAATAGTTGTGAAATCCCTGATGCAGAGGCAATCCGGCACGGAATACGGTACCAAGCACGATATCCTCTTCCGGAACGTTAATTGTGGTTGTTCCAAGTGGAGTGGTAACCTCCTTGGTCACGTAGTTGAGCTTCTTACTGACCTCAAGAGCCATTATCTCACCGATACGCTCAAGGTTGCGGCGAAAACGCATCTGGTCTTTCTGAATGTTTACATCGCGGATTTCGGCGATGAACTGGTTCAGAATGCTGTTCTGTTTGTTAAAATCAATTACCTCCATATTGTTTGAATTATTACAACAATGTCCTGAACATCTTTGCGGCGAGCCGTCAAAGCAGGCCAAAAATTGGTCAAATATATAAAATTTGTAGTAAAACGTATCTTTCTTTGTTTATCATTTGCCCCTTTCCCAAAAAATGGTCAGGTAATGGATAAAGGATAATATTATTTGAGTAACTTCAACCCCCAAATTAAAACTACTAACGAGTGTCTTATATGAATTCTATCCTGAAAAAAGTGTCCTTTGTGATACTCGCCGTTTTTGGAGCCGTTTCTATGCAGGCTCAGGGCGGATGGTGGCAGCAAGCCCCGTCAACCGTTATCAATCCCGATAACACAGTGACTTTCAACTATCGTAACAATAACGCCAAGTCCGTCAAGGTCTGGACCCAGTTCAGCGAGAACGTGGAAATGACCAAAGGCGCTAACGGTGTCTGGACTGCAACGATCGGTCCTGCTGAGCCTGACATCTACCCCTATCATTTTGAGGTTGACGGCATCAGCGTAATGGATCCCCAGTGCGCTGAATGGTTCCCCAACGAGACCTTCAAGAACAGCCTGCTGGATATGCGCGCCGACAAACTGAGCGCCCTCAAGGATGTTCCCCACGGCAGTGTGGATTACCTGAATTACTGGTCACCCGGACTCAATATGTTCATCCCGGTAATAGTCTATACCCCTCCTTTCTATGATGACCCCAAGAACAAGGACAAGAAATACCCCGTTATGTACCTCATCAGCGGTACCACCGATACCGAGGAGGTATATTTCAAGGTAGGTAAGATGAACCTTATCCTTGACAACCTGATTGCCGAGGGCAAGGCTAAGGAGATGATCCTTGTACTCCCATACGGAAACGCTACACTGCTCAAGACCGAGCGTGAGCCCCAGCGTCAGGGCGGCCGTGGCGGCATGGGTGGCATGGGTGGCTTTGGCGGCATGGGCGGAGGCTACAACTTTAATGCCGATTTCACCGATGTATTGATGCCGTTTGTAGAGAGCAACTACCGCACCATCAACGATGCTGACCATCGTGGTATAGGAGGTTTTTCACGTGGTGGCAACCAGGGCTTGTCAATAGGACTGGCCAATCTGGACAAGTTCACATATCTATGCTCTTACAGTTCATTCACCGGTGCCCGCGACAGCCAGTTTGAGGACTCGGAAGCCTTTAACAACAAGGTTCATCTGTTCTGGCTTGGCATTGGTACCGATGATTTCCTTTATGGAAACTCAAAGGATCTGATGCAGATGCTTGACCGTCATAACATAAAGAACGTAAAAGTATTTACACACGATAAATACGGCCACACTTGGATGAACGCCCGCTACTGGTTGGAGAAATCGTTCCCCCTTCTGTTCCAGGATCAGAGCGTCATTGATGCAGCCGTTGCTGAGAGCATGAGCCTTGAGGAGGCCGAGAAGGTACGTCTGGAGAAGCTGGGCGGTGCAGAGCCCTCACGTCTTACCGGCTCACTCATGACAAGTCTCTTCCCCGCAGGCGTAAAGTCACCCGAGTACAACGCTGACGGTACAGTTACATTCCGTTGCCAGGCCGCCGATGCCCAGAAGGTTGAACTTGACTGCCAAATGTGCGGCCGTAAGCCCATGGAGAAGGATGACCGCGGCGTTTGGAGCATAACAGTCACTCCTCCCGCACCGGATATCTACCCGTATTCTTTCATCATTGACGGAACACAGACCGCCGACCCCAACAACATGCATCTGTTCCCCAATGAGAACTTCAAGAACAGCCTGGTTGATGTTCGCAGTGCCCAGCCCAGCGTCCAGGATATCCAGGACGTACCACACGGCAAGGTTGCATACCGCTACTATTTCTCAAAGGCCTGCGGCGTAGAGCGCCCCATGTGCGTTTACACTCCCGCCGGTTATGACCCCAACGGCACCGAGAAACTGCCCGTTCTCTATCTGATACACGGTATGACCGATACATACGAGACATGGTTCAAGGTTGGCCAGATGAACAACATTCTGGACAATATGATAGCCAAGGGTGAAGCCAAGCGCATGATCGTGGTAATGCCTTACGCAAACCCCTATCCCGAGATGATTGCCCAGGGCAAGGCCGAGGCATATGATCCCATGGACACCAAGCTCACCACCAAGGAGTTCATTGAGGAGGTAATACCTTTCATCGAGTCAAATTACAACGTTATCAAGAATGCCGATAACCGCGCCATCGCCGGATTCTCACTGGGTGGCCGTCAGACACTGGCTGCAGGATTCGGAAATCCTGACAAGTTCCACTATGTGGCAGCCTTTGCACCGGCTATCGGCATGCAGGACCCGCAGGAGTATGAGACCAACTTCAAGAATGGCACATACAAGCCCATTAAGAAACTCAAGAAACAGCTCAAGTTCATGTTCATCGGCACAGGCAAGGAGGACGGACTTATCACCGCATCAGAGGGACTTGACAAGTATCTGACAGACGGTGGCCTCAAGCACACCTTCTACAAGCCCGAGGGTGGTCACACATGGATGAACTGCCGTGACTATCTTGAACTGACCGTAAAAGAACTGTTCAAATAATGAAACGCTCACTTTTCCTGTCAGCTCTTATGCTGGCCGCGCTGCCCCTCATGGCGCAGCAGTCAAGAGTGAACATACAGTATGACCCTCAGCGCACCGAGCCTGAGGGCATACTTCCTTATAACTGCCGCGTACTCTCACCTGAGGTTCATGATGACCACACCGTGACATTCCGCGTGAATGCCCCCAACGCCAAGACTGTTCAGCTTACAGGCTCCATGTTTGTGGGCAACAACCGCCAGCGCCCCAACTTTACAAAAGGTGATAACGGTGTTTGGGAACTGACCATCGGCCCCTTGGCTCCTGAGATTTACCTGTACTACATCATCATTGACGGAGTTCAGAACATTGATGCCAACAATCAGTTTACCGGACATGCCGCCATGCCGTCATTCAGCATGCTCTTTGTGCACGGCGACGAGCCCGCATGGTATGACCCCAAGCCCGATGTACCGCATGGCTCATGGACAACCCATTACTATTACTCAAACGTTACCAACGGACTGCGTGACCTGATTGTGTACACTCCGGCAAACTACAACCCCAAGAAAAAGTACCCCGTACTCTATCTTATGGGCGGTTCGGGTGACCTGACCGAGACCTGGATTATGCACGGACGCGCCAACTGGATACTGGATAACGTGATTGCCGAGGGCAAGGCCCGTGAGATGATTGTGGTATTCCCAAATGACCAGATGGTAACCCGCAGTCATCCGCAGCACACCGAGCTGGCGTTCCCCATGATTGAGAGGGACCTGATTGACAATATCATCCCGTTTGTGGAGTCACACTACAGTTGCATCAAGGACAAGCATGCCCGCGCACTGAGCGGCCTGTCAATGGGTGGCCGTATGACACAGTATGTGGCATTCCGGAATCTGGACGTATTCGGATCGGCCGGTCTGCTGAGTGCAGCCATCGGTCTGGATGAGACTCCCGCCATCAAGGAGCCCGATGTAAATAGCAAGATTGACTATCTGTTTGTGGGCGGTGGTCAGTATGAGACTGGCATGATGGGCCGTCACACCACCCTGCACAATCAGCTCACCGAACTTGGCGTAAAGCACGAGTATGATGACGATGCACCCGGTGCCCATGACCTGGTAACCTGGCGTCATTTGCTATACTACCACTTCCTGCCCGGACTGTGGCGCAACAACTACAAGTGGAAGTGACACAATTGTGCAAACTCCGCTAAACACTTTTGTTATCAAATATTAAATAATGAACAAGTTGGAGTAAAAAGCCTTTCCGGATTTCTCTATACCTTAAAAAGGAATTACTTTTGTAGCCGGTTTACAAGGGTGCTTTCAAAAAGCCCTTTGAAACCGGCTTGATTTTGGAGGTTTAATAACAATCTAACTATAAACAAAAATGGCAAAAATCGATTTAAGCAAGTACGGAATCAACGGTTCAACCGTGATTGCCCACAATCCTTCTTATGAGGAGCTGTTCAAAGAGGAGACAAAGGCTGGTCTCGAGGGTTTTGACAAGGGTGTTAACACCGAGCTCAACGCTGTAAACGTAATGACAGGTATCTATACCGGTCGTTCACCTAAGGACAAGTACATTGTTAAGGACGCTCAGAGCGAGAATAAGGTATGGTGGACAAGTGAGGAGTACAAGAACGATAACCACCCAATGAGCGAGGAGGTTTGGAGCAAGGTTAAGGAGATCGCTATCAAGGAGCTCTCTAACAAGAACCTCTATGTTGTTGACGCTTTCTGCGGTGCTAACGAGGCTACACGTCTGGCTGTACGTTTCATTGTTGAGGTTGCATGGCAGGCACACTTCGTTAAGAACATGTTCATCCAGCCCACAGCTGAGGAACTGGAAAAGTTTGAGCCTAACTTTGTTATCTATAACGCTTCAAAGGCTAAGGTTGAGAACTACAAGGAGCTGGGTCTGAACTCAGAGACTTGCGTTGCTTTCAACACCACAAGCCGCGAGCAGGTTATCATCAACACATGGTACGGTGGTGAGATGAAGAAGGGTATGTTCTCAATGCAGAACTACTATCTGCCTCTGCAGGGTATCGCTTCAATGCACTGCTCAGCCAACACCGATATGGAAGGAAAGAACACCGCTATATTCTTTGGTCTGTCAGGAACAGGTAAGACCACCCTTTCAACCGATCCTAAGCGTCTGCTCATCGGTGATGACGAGCACGGATGGGACGATGAGGGCGTATTCAACCTGGAGGGCGGCTGCTACGCCAAGGTTATCAACCTTGACAAGGATTCAGAGCCCGATATCTACAACGCTATCCGTCGCAACGCACTCCTTGAGAACGTAACTGTTGACAAGGACGGCAAGATTGACTTTGCTGACAAGAGCGTAACCGAGAATACCCGTGTATCATATCCTATCGACCACATTGAGAAGATTGCCCAGAAGGTAAACGGCAAGAGTGCAGGTCCTGACGCAAAGAACGTTATCTTCCTGTCAGCCGATGCATTCGGCGTTCTGCCTCCCGTATCAATCTTGACTCCTGAGCAGACCAAGTACTACTTCCTGTCAGGTTTCACAGCTAAGCTGGCCGGTACTGAGCGCGGTATCACCGAGCCCACTCCCACATTCTCAGCTTGCTTTGGTCAGGCATTCCTTGAGCTGCATCCTACAAAGTATGCCGAGGAGCTGGTTAAGAAGATGGAAAAGAGCGGTGCCAAGGCTTATCTGGTTAACACCGGTTGGAACGGCACAGGCAAGCGTATTTCTATCCGCGACACACGTGGTATCATCGACGCTATCCTGGGTGGTGACATCCTGAACGCTCCTACCAAGAAGATTCCTTACTTTGACTTTGAGGTTCCCACACAGCTCAATGGTGTAGCATGGGGCATCCTTGATCCTCGCGATACATATCAGAACCGCGCCGAGTGGGAAGAGAAGGCTAAGGATCTGGCTGGCCGCTTCATCAAGAACTTCAAGAAGTACGAGGGTAACGAGGCTGGTAAAGCTCTCGTTGCTGCCGGACCGAAGCTCTGATGACTGCTCACAGATAAAACAAATTCAGAGATTCTCTTTCCGGCCAAAAACTGGAAAGAGAATCTTTGTTTAACTTTATTACTACTTCACGATAATTATTACAGCCAAATACTTTTAAGCACAAGACAATGAAAAAGCTATTATTTACACTCGCAGCATGCCTTGTGGCAGTTGTTGCATCAGCACAGCCCATGGGCGGTCGTCCAATGGGTGGTGGCCGTCCAATGGCAGGTCGTCCTATGGGAGGCCCGATGGGTATGGAAAAGCCCTTCTATGAACTGGAATCAGATTCTATCGCCAACGCGCGTATACAGGATGTTGCCGGCCGTCTGGACCTGAACGAAAAGCAGCTTGACAAAATGATAAAACTCTACGCTCAGGAATTTGAGGAGTTGTGCCGCAACCTGCAGATGTCAGTCAGGGAATTCCAGATGATGCAGAACGGAGGTTTCCGTGGTCGTGGAAACATGATGGGCGCTCAGACTCCCACCAACGTTCAGTTTGACACTCAGGCTGCAAAAAAGACATATGACCAGATTATCAAAAAGTTTGATAAGCGTTACAAGAAAGCCCTGAACGCCGAACAATACTCAGTTTGGCAGGAGCTGGCAGGAGCAAGACTGGACAACAAGTTCAGCAGCATACTTCAGCACGTTCAGGAGAATACCGAAAGCATGTTCTAAAATATGAAAATAGCACTTATAGGTTATGGTAAGATGGGCCACGAGATTGAGAAGATAGCTCTCTCGCGCGGCCATGATGTAGTTTGCAAGATTGATATTGACAATCCGCAGGATTTTGACAGTCCCCAGTTCAAGAGTGCCGATGTGGTCATTGAGTTTACAGCTCCCACCCAGGCCTACGGAAACATAATGAAGTGTTTCAAGGCAGGACTCAAGGTTGTAAGCGGCAGTACCGGATGGATGGCAGACCACTGCCAGGAGATGCAGGATCTGTGCAAGGACGGAGCCAACACCCTGTTCTGGTCAAGCAATTTCAGCATAGGAGTAGCCCTGTTTTCGAGAGTCAACACATATCTTGCCAAGCTCATGAACAGCTATCCCATGTATGAGGTCAGCATTTCCGAAACACACCACATACACAAACTGGATGCACCTAGCGGCACCGCCATTACATTGGCCGAAGGAATAATTGACCAGCTGGACCGCAAGAGCGGCTGGAGCAAGGGTATTCTCCTTAATGCTGACGGTAGTGTAAGCGGATCCAGCGAGTATAAACCTCAGGACGTGCGTATTGACTCCATTCGTGAAGGCGAAATAGCCGGCATACACGAAATAACCTATGATTCAAGTGCCGATTTCATAAAGATAATCCACTACGCAAAAGACCGCAGCGGTCTGGCTCTTGGTGCCGTACTTGCTGCTGAATATACAGTGAACCACAAGGGTCTCCTCAAGATGGATGACCTTATGGACTCGTTGTAATAAACTGTTTATGAAAAAACTGAGTGAGGTAAGCAAAAAACAGTGGATCAAGGCCGGAATATACCTTGCTCTATATATACTGTTCCTTATCTGGGTAAAGAGTTGGCTAGGCATAATAGTCATTCCTTTTCTGATTGACGCCATGACCACCCGCATAATTAAATGGGATTGGTGGAAACAGCTCAAAAACAAGACCCTGTATCAGATTATGGGATGGATAGACGCTATAGTCTTTGCCCTGGTAGCGGTATATTTTGTAAACATTTATGTTTTTCAGAACTACGCCATACCGTCTTCGTCGCTCGAAAAATCTTTGCTCATAGGTGATCATCTGTATGTAAGCAAGGTGGCATACGGCCCACGTAAGCCAATGACTCCGCTTACCATGCCCCTTACCCAGAACACATTCCCCAACGGAGCAAAAAGCTATTTTGACAAGCCTCAATGGCCGTACGAACGTGTTAAAGGCTTTGGCAAGGTTAAGCAGAATGAGATTGTGGTCTTTAACTATCCCGGAGGCGATACCGTGGTAACCAATCCCAGGGTTATTGACTACTATTCGCAGGTATACTCGGACGGCAAAGAATACTGTAACGAAGTCC
>Ga0310695_10009759_pt1 | contig 14316 bp, 12 predicted proteins | sample RumenRJG_04DNA_FD_203882 | JGI IMG/M metagenome (GOLD analysis project Ga0310695, IMG submission 203882) | Bovine rumen microbial communities from Lethbridge, Alberta, Canada - RJG_04 (v2) (version 2) | ecosystem: Host-associated > Mammals > Digestive system > Stomach > Rumen | place: Canada... | reverse complement strand
AGATGCGCTGGCGAAGGCCAATTACATCGGCATCCTGTTCTGGGCTGTGGTGCTCGGCATTGCGCTGAGGCATGCCGGGTCTGCCACCAAGACCATAATGGAGGATCTGGCCGACGCGGTATCCAAGGCGGTACGCTGGGTCATCAGCTGCGCCCCCTTCGGCATTCTGGGTCTGATGTACACCGCCGTGGCGACCAGCGGTTCGGAGATTTTCGTGCGCTACGGGCAGCTCATTGCGCTGCTGGTGGGGACGATGCTGTTTGTGGCGCTGGTCGTCAATCCGCTGATCGTGGGTCTCACCCTGCGCCACAACCCCTATCCGCTGGTATTCCGCTGCCTCCGGCAGAGCGGTATCACGGCCTTCTTCACCCGCAGCTCCGCAGCCAACATCCCGGTGAATATGCAGCTTTGCAAGGAGCTGGGGCTGGATGAGGATCTATACTCCGTTTCCATCCCGCTCGGCTCCACCATCAATATGGACGGTGCGGCGGTGACCATTACGATCTTTTCCCTGGTCGCGGCTTTTACCGTGGGCGTGCATGTGACGATCCCCATGGCCATCTTTCTGAGCATCGTGGCCACCTTCTCCGCCTGCGGCGCTTCGGGCGTGGCCGGCGGTTCGCTGATGCTGGTGCCCCTGGGCTGCTCGCTGTTCGGGATCTCCGCCGACATTGCCATGCAGATGGTGGGCGTCGGTTTTATCATCGGTGTGATTCAGGACTCCCTGGAAACCGCGCTCAACTCCTCCGGCGACGTGCTGTTTACCGCGACGGCCGAGTTCGCGGAGTGGAAGAAGCAAGGCAGAAAGCTCCCGCTGTAAGGAGGGGTTTGGATGAAAACGATCAAAAGTGTTTACAAGATCGGCAACGGACCGTCCAGCTCCCACACAGTCGGCCCCTATCACGCAGCGCAGATCTTTGCCCGGCGCTATCCCGATGCTGACGCTTACAGGGTCACGCTCTTCGGCTCCCTGGCCTTCACCGGTGAGGGACACGGAACCGGCAAGGCCATCCAGTCCGGCCTGCCCGGGGCACAGATCGTCTTTAACCGGACAGAGCAGAACCTGCCGCATCCGAACACCATGCTCTTTGAGGCATACAGGGACGGGCAGCAGATCGGTTCAAACCGCATTTTCAGCATCGGCGGCGGCTCCATCCGCATTGAGGGGGAAAGCTCCGAGGAGGAGATCGAGCTGTATCCCCAGAAGCATTTCTCGGAGATTCTGCTGCTGTGCAGGCAGCGCGGCATGAGCCTCCCGCAGTTCATCAGCCACATGGAGGACGACCGACTGCGGGATTATCTGAAAACCGTGTGGGAAGCCATGAAGGATTCCATTCGGCGGGGGCTTTCGGCGGAGGGTACGCTGCCGGGCGGTCTGGGCGTGGAGCGCAAGGCGAAGCTGCTGTTTGAAAAGCGCTGCTACAATGAGAGCGCCGACGTCACCATGAACCGCGTCATTGCCGCCTACGCCTATGCGGTCAGCGAGGAAAATGCCGACGAGCACATCGTGGTCACAGCGCCCACCTGCGGCAGCTGCGGCGTACTGCCGGCGGTGCTGTATTACATGCAGACGGATCGGGGCTTCCCCGAGGTGGAGATCCTGGACGCGCTGGCCGTGGCAGGGCTCATCGGCAACGTCATCCGCACCAATGCCTCCATCTCCGGTGCGGAATGCGGCTGTCAGGCGGAGATCGGCAGCGCCTGCTCCATGACGGCCGCGGCGCTGGCGTCGCTGTACGGACTGAATATCGACCAGATCGAGTACGCGGCAGAGATCGCCATGGAACACAACCTTGGCCTGACCTGCGATCCGGTGAACGGGCTGGTGCAGATCCCATGCATCGAGCGCAACGCCGTCGCCGCCATGAGGGCGATCAGCTCCGTGAACCTGTCGCGTTTCCTGTATTCCACCCGCAAGATATCCTTTGACGATGTCGTGACCACCATGTATCGGACAGGCCGGGATATGGACGAGAAATATCGTGAGACCTCCCACGGCGGTCTTGCACAAATCTACTGCGCACGCTGAGCCGCATATGGACAAACAGAAAAGACTCGATACTGGAGCGGCAACACTCCGATATTGCGTCTTTTGTAATCATTCGAGCAAGAAAGATGCTGCTTTTGCGGAAAGAACCACACTTTTTAGTGTGGTTCTTATGTCTAATCCGCACACTAAAGATGCCGCAATCTTAAAGTGTCGGGAAGGAAAATATTGTGAAAGAAACCCAGGAGGAGTGTCTTTCACGTACAATAACCCCGCCGCGCGGATCAGTTTGCAGAGCAAACTGCCACCAACAAAAAACGACGTGTCGAAACACGTCGTTTTTTGTTGGTGGAGCACAATCTTTCAAATCCGAACTGAAAGCCTCCTCGATTTCTGCCAAGGACAGCGTTTCCGTTCCGTTTTTATAGTTGTAGGTGAAAACCATCCGGTCATCATAAACATAGATTGAATTCAGGAAGGTGTCAATGATTTCTTTTTGATAATCTTTATCGTGAATGTTCCCATACTTATATCGGCTGATCCATTGAACGATCTCTTCTTTGGTATACTTTGGCCTCTCCATTTTTGCCTGAATAATCGAAACCTGAAGGTTTTCTTTTTGAACTTCCAACTGTTCCAGACGTTCCTTCGTTGAAGGTGTCAGGATGCCCGCCTGGATTGCATTCAGGAGATTCGTGATTCCTTTTTCGCACTCCCGAAGCTGATGCTCCAAGGCCGGTGTCATTGTGTCCTCTTCATTTTGAAGGATCACTATGGCGTCAGCAATACGGCTGATATTCGCATCCGCCAACACAGTAGTCACGGTGAGACGCACCGCCACCCGTTCGATCCAGTCCTTGCGTATGGGCTTTTTCTTACAGCCAAGATGCCGTTTTGCTCCACTGCATTTATAATACCGGTATTTCAAACCCTTGTTTGCACTGGTTCCGCTTTCCCCAGCCATCATGCGGCCACACTCTCCGCAGAACAGCTTTGTGGTCAAAAGATATTCCTCATCCGCTTTTGCTTTGGCCGGAGCTTTTCGATTCGCTTTCATTCTCAGGCTCACCCTTTCAAATATATCTGGATCTATGATTGCCGGAATTCCATCAGGGATTCTTACATTTCCATATTTATATTCACCGATGTACTTCCTGTTTTTCAGGATTATACTCACTGCTCCAATCGTAAACGGTTTCCCTTTTCTGGTTTTGATGCCTTGCAAATTAAGCCCGTCCTTTATATCACAGACGCGCTCTCCGCTGTCATAGAGGGAAAAGATTTCCTTCACGATCGGCGCTGTCATTGGATCAATAACCAGCACGCCACGCTCTTTGTCCACCCGGTATCCCAAGGGCGTATTCCCGCCATTGTTTTTGCACTTCATGGCGTTATCTTTTTGCCCACGTCGAATCTTCACCGCCAACTCGGCGGAATAGTATTCGTTCATGCCCTCAAGCATGGACTCAAGGATAATTCCTTCCGGGCCGTCGGAGATAGCTTCCTTGGCCGAGATCACCTTAACCCCGTTCTTTTTCAGAATGTGCTTATAGTGCGCACTGTCGTATCGGTCACGGGAAAAACGATCCAATTTCCAAACCAGGACGGCGTCAAACAAGTGCTTTTCACTGTCTGCGATCATCCTCTGAAAATCCGGGCGGTCAGCGGTGCGCGCGGAAAGCGCCCGATCAATATAAACACCCAGAACGGTGATATTCTCTCGCTCCGCGTACTCCTTACATTCTCGAATCTGCCCTTCAATGGATTCCTCCCGCTGGCTGTCCGATGAATAGCGCGCATAGATCACTGCTTTCATAGCTCCACTCCCTTACATAAATCATAATTCCTGATTGAAAAAAATCAAACGTATGAATATGTAACCGGGGGAGCTTTTGCTCACCCCAAGGGAGTTTTTTCAGCCATCTTCTGATTTTTGATGTCTTCCTGCATACGTGGAAGAAGGAATCGTGCGAAGCGACGGATCGCCTGATCCGGGATCTCCATATCTGTATTTTCCGGGGTCAATTCGACCTGCATGTCGCACTGAGGTTCTTGAACAGTAATTGTGTTCATATTCTTACCTCTCGATCGCAGCCCGTTTACGATATCGGGCCTCGCACATCTTCACGATCTCTTCCTCCATTTGCGCATTGGTGTAGCTCGCTGGGAAATACCTGCGGATGCGCTCCACAGGAATTTTCAACCGCTCCTTCTGATTGGCCTTCTCCTTGCACATCAGCGCGGCGATCGAATCCTGCGTGAGCTTTCCCGCCGCGCTTTCGGTTTTCATTTGAAACGCTTGACTGACCGAGGGTGTACAGTCGTTGGCCTCCATCGCCTCCACAAGCCAGAGCTGTTCCTGCTTGGACAGATACGAGAGATACACAGCCGGCGTCAATGCGATCTTTCCTTCGTCCACCTGTTTCAAAAGATCAGGGAGCAGATAAGTCAGACGGATATAGCGCTGCACCTGCCGCCCACTTTCTGTTTCGCTGACCTGATCGGCGCTCTCCGACTTCCCGACATCTTGTCGGGGCAATAGGTCTGTTCGTTTCCCCTGACACTTTATTGCCTCGAGTTTGAGCCTGTAGGCAAACGCTTTCTCACTCGGCAGCAGATGCTCCCGGTGCAGATTACTGTCCACCATTTTGATGACGGATTCCGCACGGTCCATTTCAGCGACGAAGGCGGGGACTATCTTCAGCCCCGCCTTCTCTGCCGCGTGTACGCGCCTGTGACCGGAAATCACCTCATACTCGCCCTTCCCGTTGTTCAGCGGCCGGACAAGAATTGGTGACATGATTCCGTTTTCTCTGACGCTCTCAGTGAGCGCCTCCATTTCCTCGTCATCCTGCACCTTGTAGGGATGATGCTCGAATGGTTTGAGTTTACATAATTCAATCTTTGCGAGTTGGGCTTGTTTCAAGAGATTCCTCCTTTTCCATTTTCTGCGGCAGTATGACCGCTTCTTCGATTTTCAATATGATGTCCTTCAGCATGCGGAAGCTCTCATCGTAACGCTGGGCGTCAATCACATTCAGCGTGTGGGCTTTCATGGCAATCTGATTCAGGCTTGTCCCTACATGATAGATCTGCCGCATCATGGCGTAGTAATCCGGCGGCGGAGCTTCCTTTGGGGCAATGCCCATGATCAGGTGCCGGAGATAGGCCGATTGCGACAGCCTGCATTTTTTCGCGCTGCGGGAAAGCGTCTCGGCTTCTTTCCGGTTCAGCCAGAGCTGAACATGTACGTCTCTTTTTCTCAAGGTCTAACCTCCTTTCGCAATGGGGTTACAGGGGCCACCCCTGCCTTTCTGCCTTTGTGGAATCACAAAGGCGATGCTTGATGGTATAATGCAGACTCATTCTCCTCCTCCTTCCTGGATTGCTGATCCGAGCTTGGCGTAACCGTCTTTCCCCGGCACATAGCAGAGCCGGTATTTCTTCCCGACGGCGAGATCATAGAAGCCGACGCTCCGCTGCCACCAGAACACCGGGGTGATGATTTTTCTACCATCCGAAAGAACAAAGAACAGACGCAGCATCCGATTGCGCGCGTCGGCCTTCAGGACAAGCGTTCCGTCCACTTCTTCCGCTTCGGTCATGATTGCGTAATCGCTGGTGTCAATCTCCCGCTCCCGCAGTTCCGCCCGGCTGTATACTCGGTTTTCAAATTGCAAGGCTTTCCCTCCTTTCCGTTAGTATTTATCTCTTCTCTTTCAGCTGGTTATAGTAGTTAGTTATATAGCTATATATAGGCCAGCGAAAACGAAAAAAGGCGCAGCATTCCCACACAAAAAATATGTATGGAAATGCTGCGCTTGTGAGCTTTGCACCGCATAAGGGAATACTCTCCCTCATCTATATACGAAAAAATCGGTCGAATTCGTAGGGAGAATTTTGAAAAAAAACAAAAAAGATTCAGGCGACATTTACGCCGCCCGAACCTTGCGCAAGATTTTGTTTTCGCTCTTTTTCCTTTTCTCGCTGCTTCTGCCCGTTTCTCGTCAGGGTTGGCTGATAATCGTGAGGAGATCGACACCTGAAGTCCGACACGCGGATGTCCTGTTCCTCCAGCTCACGGCGAAGCCTTATCAGGGTAGTTTTTATCTGCCCTCTTACAGCTCCTTCCGTTACGCCATCGCGTCGGGCGATTTCGGTATAAGAAAGCTCCTCAACAAAGTGGAGCAGCAATCTCCGACGAGCGGAATCACTCAGTCCAAGCAAAGCCCACACAAGTGCCTTCTTTGCCTCTTGCCGAAAGAATACTTTCTCTGCCGAGTCGCTGTTCGCTTTCGTGAAAAGGTAAACCATATCACAGAGCGCGCTGCCGGTATCATGATTGTTTTGCTTTTCTGCATCAAAGGCATGACAGCTGACGCCGTATTGGTACGCCTGATCTCTCTGCCGATTCAGCTCTCTGGCGTTCTCTGTGAGAAATTCCCTGACTTCCGGGGACACTGGAATATGGAGATAATTGTCATAGTTTTCTCTGTCTTTCATTTTGACCTCCAGTTGATAGTTAGGACTATGTAACTGGAAGCCCGGGAGCAGAACGGCAAAAGCTGCGGTATTGAATTGTTGGCGGAAAACCTATTCTTGCAAATTCATTATACCATAAGTGGGATTTACTGAAAAGCGCTTTTTAAAGACTGCTTTTCTAAGTGCTTTCAATGCCCCAAATTGCATTATCTCGTTGGGGATTTGACAAATCTCGAAAATTATGCTTTACTATACACACATTGTGGCCGCGATGTAACAACAAAACAAATACCCTATAAGAGTTGCGCGAGGGACAAGCCCGATGACCGCACGGCAACCTCCCGGAGAGAAAGGTGCCAAAGCTTGTACGATAGGTTTATACCAGTCCCGCGACTGGTATTTTTGCGCCTATTTTTCTGGGAGGACGGAGAAATGAGGTGCTTTTTTGTTACACGAAGAGTTTTATGATGTTCATACCCATTGGGGCTGGTTTCGCCTGGACGAGGGCGCATACCGCGATTATTTGGCCGGGAAGCTTTGGATCACCTGGGTTCCGGGGAAGCCGAATTCGCCCGAGATCCAAGGTCAAGACGCACAGGCGCTGCCGCCTGATGTAACGGAAGCGGCTGTGCGCTTACGGGATGCTTCCGCGAAGCAAGATGTTTGTCTTTTCCTGCGTGAGCACTTTCCCGGTGCAGAAGTTGATATTCCTTACAGGAGCAGGATGAAGGACGTCCCGATCGATGAAATGGCGCTCACAGTGCGTTCCTCCAACGGACTGATGCGCGCCGGAGCCAAAAGCTTCGGTGCGCTGCGTGAATTGATGCTGAGAGAAAACGGTCTGCGATCCGTCCGAAATCTGGGTCAAAAAAGTGAACAGGAGATTTTTCATAATTTCTTTAACGCCTGCTATGCCATGCTCCGTCCCGGAGAACAGGCCGCTTTCTGGCAGAGAATGTTGGAGGGAGAAAAGCAGAATTGCAATAATATAACTACCATGCTATGATTTCTATGGATCGCACCAGAGATATAAAAAAGCCGAAAGGATTTGGAAGAGTATGGCGCGCTTATTAAAAAATGAACGGAAAACATATGATGAGCTTTACTGGTTATATCGGGGATATGTTGTGCTCATCCTTAAACAATTCATGTATAAAGGCTATGACGAAAGTGCACGAGTTCTCAGTTTTATTCTGGGGTACAAGCTCTATGAGTCTCAAAATGGTATTGCCGCTGCAGGTCCGGACAAGGAAAAGATTATGCGCTACTTTGAGGATTACCATGTTAATTATGTCATTTCTGAATACGGAGAAATCACAGAATGCCGATCCTTTCAAGACAATCAATTTGAAAGGTATCTTTCATATTCTCAGGATCTTCCAATCAGCAGGGAAAAACTATCTGGAAAAGATGAAAAAGAAATGTTGGCGAGTTCCCCGGCAAAAGCAACGCGTATAGCGTGTCCAACTTGGCCTGCTCCGGGATTATGTGTTGTACACAATAAATATGGGAAAGGTACAGTAAGCACCGTTAGTGATGGAGATTATACTGTGTTCACGGTCAATTTTGACTCTGCCGGTGATAAAAAATTCTCATTTCCTTCAGCTTTTGTACAAGGTTTTCTTACATTTGCCGATTAAACAGTCAAGTCACAGCTCGTTTATCAAAGTTTGGTTTCTGTCAGATTCTTCGTTTTCTGCCTCGTCCACATATGTTTCAAACAACCCATAAAAAGGGTTTTGATGATTTGTGTCGTATAAGAGATAACGAAGACGTTTTATAATTTCGTTCTCGCACAAAGCTCCACAGGCAAGATGCTGTTAAGGAGGATTGATACATGCCGGTCTTTATTACGAAAAAGCCAATCGACATCCTGCCGGTCGATGCGAGCGTCTGCCCGGTCAGTTATGAAGCTGGCCTTGATGATGCACACGGCGTCCATGGCGCGGTTGTTCTCAATCATTCAAAACCGGGCGATGTAATTGTCGTTCCGCCCCTTGGTTTGGAGCAGCAACATGTGTTGTATGTCAATGCTGACGGAATCGAAAACGATTCCGTTCAGCTTGCCCGGAGCTATCGGGAAATACTTGAAAAGGCCGGGGAATACCATTTTCACTCCATCGCCATCCCCATGTTCCCCGCATATGAAAGCACGTCGCTTTCACCAGGACAGGTATACAGAATTGTCCGGCAAGAACTGAGAAGCAGACCCGCTGACGAAGATCTGGTAATCTATCTTGTACTGAAATGGCGGCAAAAGCTGCCTGCATCCAGGCAGTTGATCATGGATGTCAGAAGCTATCTGCGAGACGTGCAGAAAGAGCGTTATTCTCATCTGCTCAGTTTTTTGGATGATGATTCACGGAATGGCGAGCGCTTTCTACTCAGACAGAAAAGGATTTCAGCAGATACAAGCATGCCTGCCGCGCAAGAACTGCCCGCGGAAGAAAGCGAGGATGTCCAGACTTCAAGCAACTTCACCGATCAGCACGATCCTGCTTCTCTGATATCGGAATCAGAAGACATTGCAAATTATGGTATAAGCCTTGAGACTTCCTGTGTGCCGGATGAGAACGCCTGCTTCTCCATGCGCATAGATTCTGACGACACTCTGGAGCCCTCAGAAGCTGCGAATTTTCCCATTGATTATGAAAAAAGAGACGATCCTTTCTTTGATCCCGCCCACGATCTTTTTACACTTGAGGAGGGATTCGCGGAAACCGTCTTAAAAATGATTGATGAGAGGGGCCTTACAGATCCGCAATGTTACAGCCGAGCAAATCTATCCCGCGCTGTATTCAACAAGCTCAAGCAGAGCGCACTGACACCGGACAAAAGTGCCTATTCTCCCAGCAAAAGCACGGCCCTTGCGCTCACGGTCGCACTGAAGCTCAGCTTGGAGGAGGCAAACGAATTGCTGAAGAAGGCCGGGTTTGCCATCTCCCACAGCAACAAAAGAGACATCATTGTCGAGTATTTTCTCGTCCATCAAATCTACGATATCTACGCACTCAACGAGGTGCTTTTCCGTTTTGATCTGCCGCTGCTCGGCTCTGCGTAATGTCAATCGGCGATTGACCTGCGGCGTCCTTTTCTGTGGTATGCTCATGCTACCAACTTAGAAAAGGAGTGGCAATTATGCGATTCAATCCGTTTGCAGCGCCGAAAAAGGACAGCTTCGACAAGTATCTCTTCTACCGTGGTCTGGGGTACTCTGTACCGGCCGCTGAGGTTCTGAGCCGGCTTACATACGGGAGCATTGAAACCGTATCATTGGCAAAGCGTTTTCCGGCCGAAAACAGGGTGCAAAAGATATACGCCCGGATGAAGGACAGAAGAGAGTCGGATCCGGAACCGACCTCGGATTTGGAGTCTGAACTTGTGCTGGAAGGATACTGCCTTAGCCGCGATTTGCCTGAATCCATCGAATCAGCGGAGGAGTCTGCCTTCTTCGATGCAGATGCAGCAGACTTTGGCAGCACCACGCGAGGGGCGCGAATCAAAAGATCTGTAAAACGGAGTGCTTTTCTTGGCAGAACCTCACTGGAGACAGCAGAAGAGCCATTTATGGCAAGTGGCGTCTGTTCGATGAGGATTGCAAAGGAAGCCTTTCCTTTGGAAAATTTGCGCACGGATGCGTATGAGGCGATTGAGGAGCAGAAAGCGCGGGGTGTCTTTACTGCGCCGACTTCCAGTTTTCGCATGACGACCAGCAGCGCATCCATGGGGATCATCTTCAACCAGCTCCGCTCCGGCAGGCGCATCGATATGGACCAGGTGCGAATCGAAGAAGTGTTGAACTGCTTCGACTATGACTCTGAGATTCCAACCGACACCAAGTTTGCGATTCAGACTGAGCTTGTGCCGAAGAGTGAGAACAAAAAGTTGCTGTATATCAACGTGCAGGCCTGCGAGGAGCAGCGCGCGCATCAGAATATCATTGTCCTGCTGGATGTGTCCGGAAGCATGTACGAAAACGCGGAGGTTACCCAGGCCGCTGTCGCGACAATTCTGAGCAAATTACATGCCGGAGATACTTTCAGCCTGGTGACATACAGCACCCAGGATCGTACAATCGTTGACGGTTATCGCATCCGCGGCGATGAGGACAAGGAAATCCTGATGGGCCAGCTCCTGGGCATTGAGATCGACGGCTGCACTTACGGCTCTGCGGGTATCGAAACTGCATATGATCTCGGAGCAAAATACTATCAGGATAGCTGGAGCAATCAGGTTATTCTTATCACCGACGGCGATCTGAATTTTGGGATCACCGATAAAGGCGGGCTGAAGGATCTGATCGAAGAAAAGAAAAAGAGCAATCTGTTTCTCTCCGTCATCGGAACCGGGCTATGGAATTACAAGGATGACAAGCTTGAAGTCCTCTCCAAGCACGGAAACGGCACATACTGTGTCGTCAACGACCTGAGAGACGTGGAGGAGTCGATTGACCGGCGTTACATCGCGTTGACGAACATCATCGCGAAGGACGTCAAGGCACAGGTCGAGTTCAATCCCCGCTTCGTCAAGGCTTACCGCCTGCTCGGTTACGAAAACCGCGAGATCTCGCATGAAGCGTTTGCGGATGATACTGTGATTTCCGAGCCCTATGGCAGCGGCGGGCACGGGGTAGCGCTGTATGAGCTGGAGATGGGCGAGGCGGCGCAGGCCGAGCTGAAATACCAGGCTGCCGTATCGACCGGCTCCGACGAGCTGTGCACGATCAAAGTGCGCTACAAGGAACCGCTGGCGGATGTGAGCCATGAGATCGAGACCGTGGTTTATGATCGCGATACTTCCACGAGGAACGCTGAGCTTGCATGGTTCATCTACTGCGTTTCCGAAAAACTTCGCGGCTCTGACAAGCTGGACGAGGCTGACGAAGAATTCCTGAAAAACATGCTTGCCAGCAGGAAGTATAGGGAATTGTGCAGCAACAGTCTCAAAAAGCTGACACTGTTTGTTGAGGCGTTGCTGCTGAATACTCCGTGACAAGGCATTTTTTACAGGTTAAAGCGGATAAAACAGCCGGACATTCTAGTTTTACCGTCTTGAAAACAATCTGGCGGGAGATGTAATTCTCCCGCTCCTTTTCGCTTGAGCCGATAGTTCATACTCGAATCCTAAAGTTGCATATAAAGCGCATTTATGGTATTATAATCCACAAACGATACTTATCGAGGCACTTCTTAAAGCATTTTCGTATAAAGGGGAATACAAGCATGGCCGATTACACAACGAAAAACCTGTACACCCAAGGCCGGTATGAAGATGCCATAGAATATTCATCTAATACTGATGTCAGAGAAGGTTTTACTGAGTGGGACTATCTCTTTCTGTCAAAGTGTCTGTATAAACTGAAACGGTACTCAGAATACCTTAAGCTTTACAAAGAGTTTCATGCAAAGTATCCTGACTCTGATAAGCTTGACGATAACATGGGCTGGAGTTTGTATCACGTTCATGTGCGGAACTTTGATTTTGAGACTGGTGACCGGAAACAGTACTTACGGCAGATTGATTATATCCTGTCGCATTCTACTGATTCCCAGTATTCGCCAAAAGTCTGGGTCGCCAGGGTAGCTGCTGATGCTGTTTTCAAAAACAAGCTAAGCGTTAACCCAAACTATGAGCTTGGGAACAAGTATCTTTCCGTAATTGATCCCCTTACCCTCGATTTGACGGAACGGGAAAACACTGTAGACGGGCGAACCATGAAGGCCGCTTCAGATCGGGAAAAGTGGTATAACCGAAAGACTAAAGCTCTCGTTGAGTTGCAGCTTTATGAAGAATGCCTTTCCTCAATTGATGATGCCTTTCAGAATGTCGATCATTTTCACAACAACTGCAACCACTGGCTGAATTATAGAAAGGCACAATGCATATTTGGCCTCGGAGATCTGGATGGCGCAGAAAAGACAACAAAAGATATTCTCGGCCGTTTCGAGCACTGGTGTTTTTACGAACTGCTTTTCAACATTGCTGTCGCCAGGGGCAATACCGACGAAGCTGTCCGCTATGGGGCTATCGGCGCGCTTGTAGACCGGGAACACAAACTCCGTGTTTCTTTCTACGAAAACTATGCCGAGTTTCTTTTGTACAACGGTTATCCCAGAGAAGCCGCTTTGCATTACAAACTGGTCGAACAGATTCGTTTTGAAGAGGGATGGAAAGGGATACGGCTGCCAGAAGATTTTTCTTACCCCGAAGATGTTTGGAGTTTGGACAAAAAGGATGTCATCAGAGAGTTGCTTCCGTTCTGGAGGCAAGAGAAAGAACGCGGGATCGAGTTCTACGAGGGAACAATTGACCGCATTCTTCCGAATGGCAAATCCGGCTTTATTCGCGACGATAACGGAAACAGCTATTATTTCAATGTTCGTGATTTCACAAGAAGGGTGAATGAGTTACAAGAGGGTGCGCGCGTCCGCTATACGCTTGAAGAACGGCTGGATAGATCAAAAAACGTAATGAAGCCAAACGCTGTCCAAATCAGCTTTATTAGGTGATGAAGCAAAATGGCTAAAAAGAAGTTCTATGCGTGGATTGCTCCTGGTGGATCTGGAATTCATGAGACCTGGGAAGAATGTCAAGCGGCATGCTCCAGGTACAAACACGAACGGCATAAGGGTTTTGCCACATACGAAGAAGCCTGGCACTTTGCTTACCCGGATAAACCCTTCCCAAAGCCGACTGGCGAGATTCCCGCGGCTGCACCAGCTGACGCGCGTGCTGATATTAAAAGTCGAGAGGATGAAATGAATTCACCCTCTCAACCAATTGTGCCATTTACGAACACAGATATCCCAGTTTCTGAAGAGGTCAACCAGTATTGCTCCACTTACGGTTTCGAAAGACTAAGCGACCGACAGAGAATGGCAGTTCAGAGTGTTGACGGAAAGACTCTGTTGTTTGCTGTCCCTGGTAGTGGTAAAACGACAGTAATCATAGCAAGAACTGGGTTCATGGTCTATTCGCGTAAAAGCGACCCGAACAGCATTATTTCGCTGACTTTCACAAAAGCTGCCGCAAATGAAATGGTCACGCGATATAAAGATCATTTCAAGACTGAAAATGTCCCGGACTTCCGGACCATCCATAGCCTGTGCTTTTCAATTATCCTTCCTCGGCTTCGTAGATCGGGGTATAGTTGTCCTCCTCATTTGCTGGGTATAGAAGAAGGCCTTGAAGACGAAGAAAAGCCTCTTACTCCAACCGCTGTATACAGAGCCCTGTTTAAGGCTATCAAGCATCGGCCTACTGATTTTGAGTCAGCTATGGAGGCTGTTCAGTGTGTCATAACAGGTATTAAAAACAGTGTTATGCAGCCGGACGAATATGAGCATAAATGCATCAAAATTGATGGCGTTGAGCTGAGCGTTAGCCTCCTCTTCAATACATATCAGCAAATAATGCGGGATCTTAACTGCATGGACTTTGACGATCTTTTGATCCATTCGTTTAAAGGTCTGAAAAGATATCCGAATGTTCTGCAGTCGCTCAGGCGAAAATACACTTATTGGAGTGTTGATGAGGCTCAGGATACATCAAAGCTTCAATTTAAACTGCTGGACCTCTTGTGCGGACCGGATGGGAACGTGTTTATGGTCGGTGATGACGACCAAAGCATCTATAGCTTCCGCGGAGCAAATCCTGGACTTCTTCTTGACTTCGGCCACAGAGCAGGCGTAACCACCCTGCTCATGGGACATAATTACCGAAGCGATCATGAGATTGTATCGGCATCAAAGAGCTTCATCGAAAGCAATCAAAACCGCGCTGAAAAGGAAATGCTTGCATTTTCTCCTCTGCCTGGATACATCCATATCCCACAGGCATTTCGAACT
>Ga0310695_10009758_pt1 | contig 14316 bp, 7 predicted proteins | sample RumenRJG_04DNA_FD_203882 | JGI IMG/M metagenome (GOLD analysis project Ga0310695, IMG submission 203882) | Bovine rumen microbial communities from Lethbridge, Alberta, Canada - RJG_04 (v2) (version 2) | ecosystem: Host-associated > Mammals > Digestive system > Stomach > Rumen | place: Canada... | reverse complement strand
GGCTCTGTCCAAAATTGTCATGATGCAGAATTGATTTTTTGAATGTTTGTTTTAATTTTCATGTTTTTTTGGGTCAGGACATTTCGTTCTGTCCAGCGGATTTTTTGTAATCTGATCCATCTAATTAATCCATCACGTGTTCGGAATTTTCTTTTCATTATTTTTGGTAATGTTATATTGAAGTACCCTTCTATTTTATTGTTTGTTCTGGGAATGTGAGGATTATTGTAGAATTCTATTGTTTTGTCGAATTTTTTATCGAGATTTTTTAAGAATTTTTGTGTATCGTCATCAAATTGTTTTATTTGAGTGTAAATTGTTTTAAATCTTCTCATTGCTCCTTTTTGGTCTTCATGGTCATGTATATTTTCAATTCTTTCATTTATACTTTTTAATTCTTTTAATTCTTTTCTTTTTTCTCTTAATTCTTTTCTGAATTTTTTGTTTTGTTTGTCTAATTTTTTTCTTCTTTTTATCTTGCGTTTTCTTAATTTTTCATCTTCATTGAGTATATTGCTTTTTCCTTTGCTGAATTCTCTTATTTCTTTAATTTCTGCATTATTTTCTTGTATTTTTGTTTCTAGTGTTTTTATTCTTCTTTCTAGTTTATTGATTTTTTTGAAAGATTTGTCATGATGGTTTTTGATGATGTGAAAAATGCATAGTTGTTGTTTTATGCAAATTCTTTCTATAATTGCAGGATATGCTGGATGTCCATCAGTTATTAGTATTTTTTTAGGTAAACCCTCTAATGAGTATTTTAAAAAGATTTCGATGAATTCTTTATCGAAATCTTCCTGATAAATAAGTTGATCATTAATAATTAAATTGGTTACAGCATCTATTATGGCTAATCTAACTGTTTTTACTCCATTTTCAAATAAATACTCTTCATCATAGTGATATATCCCACTAGGTTCAATTTTCATTTCTTTTAGAAGTTTTTGAAGGTTTTCTTCCTTTTGTGTGATGAATGTATCTCCATAAGTTGATTCATGATAATATGCTGTTTGGCGATTTAAACTAATTCCATTTTCAAGTTTAATAAATTCTACCTTCTTTTGATATGATAAATAACCAATAGATTCATATTCAATGGATTTTTGACAAATGGCACGAGTATAATTGGAATACCTTTTGATAAAATTTTCTAAATTTGTATAATGTGTTTTTCCACATACTGGACAAATATATTGTTTTTTACGTATTCCTTCCCATTTATTTGGTTTGGCTCTTCTAGAGCCATTACTATTCATTGAATTTTCACAATTTGGACATGAAGGCCTATCATACTCGTAATAAACAATTTCATCATAGTACTCACCATAATACTCATCAAAAAAGCTCAGATAATCTGGATCAATAATATTGCTAACATTAAGTCGACCATCTTCCAAAAAATACAAAGGTTTATTTAAAATATCATTCATAATATTAAGTGTAAAGGGGTTTTTAGAGAGCATATATAATAATATACCCTTTACATTATTTATATTCTTTTATTTTCCTTATTTTCATTTAAAAACTATTATATTTACATATACTTGGTATATATGAAGGTATAAACATAAATAGTACGATTTATATCGTTAATTTTAAAAAGAAGTGCATTTAATTAAAATATATTTAACGAAAACTAATTTAATTTTAATGCGATTTCCATTGGTTTTAATTGATTTAAAATATTTGCATCATGCCAATTTTAGTATTAAGAAATTATATCTCTTAAAAATATGTATAAGATATTATTAAATTAGTAATAAAGAATTAGAGTACAATTTATCATGACAATTTTGGACAGAGCCTTAATATTGCTATTTTTTATAATTAAAGTTGAAATAAAAAATAAAATAATAAAATAATATTAATTAATATTTTTATTTAAAAAAAAACTAATTTTAATTTGTTTATATGATTTTAAAGTAATTTAATAAATTTTTTATAAAATAGTAAAGTTTATATACCATGTCATATAACATTAACATAAGTAATTATTTTTTAACATAATTACTTTCGTACTTAAATACTTTTGCAAAAGATAACGTTATTCAATGGGATAGTATGAAAACCATGATTAAATATTTAAGACAAGAGCTCAAAATGAGCCAGAAAGAACTTGGGGACAAAGTTGGTGTTACCCGACAAACCATTAATTCACTGGAAAACGGCAGATATAATCCTTCTTTGTTTTTAGCTCGAGATATAACCCAAGTTTTTAATAAAATGATGTTCAAAGGAGATCGAGAAAAGTATTTTTTCATAGAAGAAATATTCATCTTTGATGATGATTAGGAGTTGAAGAAAAATGATTTTAGATATTTATAAAGATTCACTGGAATATTCTGCTAAAGACTGGAAAACATTAGTGAAATTAGGAGTGATAGCTTTATTCAGCATCTTATTGATTCCAATTTTTTTGGTTGCAGGATATAATTATAGAGTTGTTAACACAGCAGTTCACGGAGTAATTAACGGAAGAGATCCCCTACCTGAATTTGATAATATTACTGGCATGTTTGTGGATGGAGGTAAAGTATTAATAGTTGAAGTACTCTACTCACTTGTTCCCATAATTGTATTTTTACTCTTTATAGTTATCGCAAACGCCCTTACAGGCATTTTAGCATCTGTAATAATGGTTATTGGAGCTTTAATAACATTTTTACTTGCAGTAGCTTCATGCTTAATGAGTCAAATGGGAATATGTCACATGGCACATAATGAAGGCGTATTCGCAAAAGCATTTAGAATTAAGGAGCTTAAAGAAGTTATTGGTGATATTGGATGGCTTAAATGCATAATGACCTATTTAGGTTTAATTATAATAACAATGGTCATCACAACTGTTGTAAATACAATCATTTATGGAATATTTACAGCATTTGGATTTTCCGGATTCATGTTAGGTGCTGATGCAGGTGCAATATTCCTTTTAGGAGGAATAATTAACATATTAGTTACAATATTCATTGTTGGACCTTACTTAAGCATTTTTAACGCAAGATCTATCGGATTATTATATGCCACACAAATTTAAGGCAATGATGTCTCTAGGCTGACTGATTGATTAGTTGGGCTATCTTAAATTCTAATATATGTCAATTTGCAGATAATCAATTAACCAAAGAATGTTTTAACATTCTACTATTCTTTTTTTAAGTTTTTAATAAAAATTATGGGAGATTTTAATATGGTAGAATACATTATCGAAACAAAGAATTTGTCAAAAATATATTACAATAATACAGTAGTAGATTCAATCAATATGCATGTCGAAAAAGGAAAAATTTACGGTCTTTTGGGAAAAAATGGAGCTGGAAAAACCACAACAATGTGCATGCTGTTAAATCTTGCATATCCCACCAGCGGAGAAATATACCTTTTCGGAAAAAACTCTAAAAAATATACAAAAGAAATATACTCAAACATAGGATCAATTATTGAAACTCCGGGATTTTACGAAAATTTAACCGCATACGAAAATCTGAAAATTATATCAAAGCTGAGAAAAGATTTTTATCCCCAAAATATTAATCTAGTTCTTGAAATGGTAAATCTAGAAAACTCAAAATCTAAAAAATTTAAAGATTTCTCATTGGGCATGAAACAGCGCTTGGGAATAGCTGCCGCCATTATGCACAATCCAGAATTATTAATTTTAGATGAACCGATTAACGGCCTTGACCCTTTTGGAATTAAAGAAATTCGGGCACTGCTTAAACGGCTATCACACGAATATGGAATAACAATTTTAATATCAAGCCACATCCTAAGTGAAATAGAAAACATCGCAGATGTTATAGGCATTATGGATAAAGGAATATTAATTGAGGAAATTGCAAAAGAAGAATTACACAATCGATTAAATAAATTTGTTGAATTTGAAGTATCTGACGGTTATAAAGCTGTCGAACTTCTTGAAAAAATAGGGCTTAAAGCAAATAAGGACTTTGCCATTACAAAAGAAGGAATAATTCATTTATACTCCAACTTAGAAATGCGGGATAAAATTAATGCATTATTTGTTAGTGCAGGAATTGATGTGAAAAAAGTAAATCTTTGTGAAGAAAATTTGGAAGACTTTTTTACAAGATTTGTATCCAATAATTAATTTTCAGGTGATTTCATGATAACATTTATTCAAATGGAATTTTTAAAACTAAAAAGATCAAAAATATTTTTGTTAAGTTTAATGGGAGCGATTCTTCCACCATTATTAATGTTTATTGCAGTTACTGCATTTGATGAAGGCCACAGCTTTGAAGCATTATTTACAAATGTAAATATGTACATGTCCGCAATGTTTGCAGTTCTCATCTTTGCAATAATCATATCTTACCTATTCGGCAGAGAATATAGCGAACATACATTAAAGACCATGCTGACTATTCCAATATCCAGGGAAAAATTCTTAATAACCAAATACATAATGTTTTTAGTATGGATTGTAATATTAACTGCAGTTACAAGCTTATCCACACTAATATTCGGTTTTATTGCAGGCCTTGAGGGATTAACTTTAAAACTAATTATAACTAGCTTTAGCCAACTTCTATTAGCAAACGTTTTGTTATTTTTAACATTTTCCCCATTTGTATTCATTTCATTATTAATAACAAATATGGTTCCTGCAATGGTTGGCGGAGCTACATTATCATTAATTAACTTAATGGTATACGGCCAGAATTGGGCTCCGTTTGTACCTTGGGTATGTCCATATCTGATTGCATCAGGCGAGATAGCAAAGTACGGTGCAAACATTATGGTGTCTTATGGTAATATTTTAGTAACATTCCTGATTGGTTTAGCCGTTTCATATATTTACTTTACCAAAAAGGATGTTGTAATCTAAAAAAAAGTTTTGTGAGTTATTTTTAAAATAACTCATGAAATTAAATATTAAGAGGAAGAAAATCTATTCTTCAGGCTTTTTCATATATTCCACCAAAAAAATGTTCTAATCCGTGTGAACTCTTTTTAAGCATCACTCACTAACAATTTTGAGAGTGTTTAAAAACAGTAAACATGACATTATTGAAACCTAACACTTCACTGTAAGATATTTGTTCATCATCTGAAAAATCAGCATTATCTTTAAAAATATCCATTTTCCCTTCATCCTTGATATTTACTTTTATTGAATCATCATAATCAATTATAGAAATTTCTATTGGGATATTGCCACCATTGCTTTCAAAAATATATTTTAATACATTTTCCAGCTTTTCAAGATTGGATTCATCAATATTTAAGCCCTTTAAATGACTGTACATTTCATATTTTGTCTCATCATTAAGGTTTTCAAAATCATAATTTCTAGTTTTTGGAATTAAATCCTTTTTAATTAAGAATAATCCATAATACTCCTTTTCTTTTTGTTCAATAATTTTTGAGTATATTAATGCAGAAATTATGGCCAGTATCATTCCAAACAAGAATGATAACCATATGCCGTTAATTCCCATTAGCGGATACAATATTATGGTAAATAATATTGGGCCAATGAATGTGGATATGATTGATACTATTCCTGAAGGTATAAACCTTTCAATACCTTCATAATAGAAGATTAATATTCCTGCAAGAGCATATGGGATGAAAGCTAATGAAAATAATCTAACTGCCGTTTTTATAATTGCATCATTAGGCATTTGATTAAGATTAAAGAATATGAAAAATCCGTCAGGATAAACCCACAAAAAGATTGTGAATATAACTGAACACAATAGTGTCAATATGATTGATTTGTAAATGACATGATTTAAATTATAAAAGTCATTCTGCGTATAGCAGGATGAAACAACTGAAGATAATGTCATTGAAATTCCCATGACAAAAATACTGATTACAAGCAATGCATTAAGACATACATTGAATATATTCAATCCGATTGTTCCTAAAATTGAACTGAGAATAAAATTCATTATATAAACAGTTAGGATGACAAATAAAGCTATACTTGCTCCTGGAGAACCTGTTTTTATGATTTCGATTGTTGATTTAATCCAGGATTTGATTTGCATTTTTGATAAGCTAAATCTGAATGTTATTTTTCCGTCATGGTAATATTTTAATGCACAAATCAATCCTACTGCATAACCAATTACAGTTGCAATTGAAGCTCCTCCAATGCCTGTGTGAAAATATCCTAAGAATATAACATCAAATATCAGGTTTACGACATTTGCAATTATTATTAATGCTGATGCCAATTTTGGCAGATTATCCACACGAACAAATTCAGTTAAAACCGCCAATATTGTGGCTATTGGAAATGAAATGAACGCAAACGTGGCATAATCATTTACGTATGGAACAATCTCTGATGTGGGATTTAAAATTGCAATCACCGAATCTTTAAATGCAAAGCAGATTAATAATATCATAACCGATAAGGCGAGTGTTGTCAATAACGCTGCAGTGAAATAATGGTTACTTCCCACCTCATCAAATTCTGCTTTTCTATTCAATGACAATATTTGGCCGCCAAGACCAAATAACCATTCAAAAATTGTTGTTAACATCACCAATGGTTCAAAGACTTGTAATGCGGCCTGTCCGTTATGTCCTATAAAATGAGCTACGAAAACTAAATCCGCCATGGAAGTCAAGTTTATTGTCATGACTATAAGCAATGTGGGAAAGAGAATTTCTCTAAATTTATGATCAATAATTTTATTTGACATGATTTTCCTTTATACTAGAATTTACTTAAGATACTTGACAACTTTAGGAATCGCTTTTCCAAGTAGCTCTAAATGATCTGCATCCATATAGACAAATTCGGCATTTGGTGCTATTGTATGTAATTTTGCATTATAAGGATCTGTGCTTAAGTAAAGTACTGGTGAATATAATGTGGCCGATTCTAAATCCCATGATGAATTCATTCTCCATACTGCCATAATTTTTTTAAGGAATGCATCGAAAGGTTCTGGAAAGGCTTTTTCCAAATCAAAAAATTTACCTGCCCACTCAATTACATTTAAAATTCTTTCATCACTAAACTCTTCATTATCTTTAAATGTTAAAGGCCCATCAATCAATATGCATTTACCGATTTTCATTTCCTGTTCCAATCTGCCTGCAATAGCCATTGCAAATACACAGCCTTGAGAATGTGCCACAATAATATCTCCGTTTTTGAATAACTCTTTTACAGCATAATAATATTTATCTAAAGTCATTTGTGAATCTGCTTTTTTAATTTCTTCAACGGTTAAATTATATTTATAATCATCAATAATGTAAACATTCCCATCAAATTCAAGATTATTGATTAAAGGAAGATATACGAATGATGTTCCGCTAATTGGAGGTAAAAAGAACATATTCTGATTACTTGTTCCTTTTTTAACTAAATTAAATCCATATTCGGATATTCCGCTATCGACAACGCTTGCTATTTCACGGGGAGTTCTGCTTTTTAAAATAATATTTGCATTAACTGTAATTCCTTTTTTAGACAATATTGAAGTTATTTTTATTGAAGTTAAAGAATCTCCTCCCAATAATAGAAAATCATCATCCAAGCCTATGTTTTGATCAAATACGATTTCAAATGCTTCAACAATTGCCTTTTCAGTTTCAGTAGTTGGAGCAACGTATTCGGCGGCAAAATTATTTAAATCAACTTCACTTAAGGATTGCTTATCAACTTTACCGTTAACAGTTAATGGAATTTCATCCAATTGAATTACAAAAGACGGAATCATATACTCTGGTTTATATTTTGCAACATAATTCTGAATGGAATCCTTTAAATCTGTGGTTTTATCACTTACTACATAGGCCGCCAATTCATTATTATTTCCATTTTTAATGCTTTGAACAGTTACATCATCAACATAATCAATTTCACGAATAATTTTTTCAATTTCGGACAATTCAACACGATTGCCTCTGATTTTTACCTGTCCGTCGCTACGGCCAATAATACTTAATGATCCATCACTCAAGAACCTTACAAAATCCCCGCTTCGATACATTTTACTGTATTTTCCAGTACTTTCAAATGGATTATTCAAGAAAGCCTTTTTATTTTCTTCAGGTCGATTCAAATAACCATCAGCGACCTGACAACCGGAAATATATAATTCTCCGGCTGCACCAATAGGAACACGCCTAAGTTCATCATCCAAAACATAAGCTTTAGTATTATAGTTCAACTTACCTACTGAAGAATAATGTAACTTCTCTTCATTGTTAATTAAGGATATAAATGAAAATGCCTCTGTTGGTCCAAACCCATCAACCAAACAGTAATCGCAGTCATTGTTGAATTGCCCTAATTTTTCACCGCCAACAAGCAAAACGTCCAACGAATTATTGTCAGTATTGCTCATGAATAATTTGGCCACAGGGGTAGTAATCATTGTATGGGTAATATTATGTTTAATGAAGTATTCATTCACTTCATCCATATTCAATTTTATGTTTTCAGGAATTATGTTTAATGATGCACCGGAATAAATGCTTTGAACAATTGCTAAAGAAGCGGCATCAAAGCCAATGGCAGAATATAAACCGTAATTGTCATCACTATTCATTCCATATTTATCCGCATAAACGCTGGAAACATTGAGCAGTGAAAGTCTTGTAACTTTAACCCCTTTAGGAACGCCTGTAGTGCCGCTGGTATATAAAATACATGCCAAATCGCCATAACAAACTGGCAGATGGGATAAATTATCGATATCCTCTTTAATAATATTGGAAATGTTTAAAAGAACGGCATTTTCACCAATCAGGTTTTCTGCACGTTCATATGTTTCATCACTAACAAGAATTACTTTAGAATCACTGTCCTTTAACATGAGTTCAATACGTTCATCGGGAAGAGCATCATCTAAAGGAACATAAACCGCACCTGCAGACAAAATGCCTAAAACACAGAACATATATAACTCTGAACGTTCAACCAGGAAAGAAACGTGATCTTGACTGTCAACTCCAATATCCGCCAAATGTTTTGCAATTTTATTTGCAATGAAAGCCCCTTCAGCATAGCTATATGATTTATCTTTAAAAGAAACCAGAACATTTTTGGGATATTTTGCCAAGTTATCATTAAAAGCATCTAAAATATCACTATAGATTAGACTTTTTTCAGTATCATTAAAACTATTTAGCTTTGCCAAATCCGAATTTGATGTATAATTAATATCTGAAAGTTCTTTTTTATCTAACATTTGCATTAAAATTTCTTTAAAGACATTTAGGAATCTTATAACGGTATCGTCACTATATTTTTCACAGGACACAACACTGATTAAATAACCGTCATCCAAATCATTAACATAACATAAAAAGTCATTGACCAATTCCAAATCAAAATTCTCAATAACCAACTCGGCACTGATATCTGATATATCATCTAAATCCATGTTATATTCAAATGAAACATTATTTGTTATATCAAATTCATTTGCAAGAAAACGGAAGGGATAAACGCTATGCATCATGGAATCTAAAATCAAATTGGATACATTAGACAAATATTCATTAACTGAAGCGTTTTCACAGTTAACTATTATCGGTATTGTACGCACAAACATGCCTAAAGCGTCTTTACTATAATCTTCATGACGGCCATGTTCAGTAAAAGTATAATAAACTTTACTACTGCCGGTGAAACGTGAATAAGTATAAGCAAATACTGCATTTAAAAAATTACTTACTGTAATTTCATTTTGATGACAAAATTCTTCAACATATTCGCTAATGCCTCGAAGAGAAAGTCTAATGCAATTATCACTACCATTCACATCATCCACTAAACTGCCGACATCATCCAAATCGCAAAGAATGTTCCTGTAAAAATCATGAGCTTCGCTGTAACTTTTTTCAAATTGCGATTCAAAAGAATTATAGCTTGCATAAACAAAGCCCAAATCCACATCATTATCCAAACGGCTCTTCAAAGCTAAATCCAACTCATTATCGATGATTACACTACTCATACCGTCACTAATGATATGGTGGATATCATAAAATACAGAATTGTATTCCTCATTTTCAATAATAAAAAAGCGTGCAAGGGATTTATCTAATTCAAAGGGTTTAATAAGATTTGAATAGCCATCAACCACTTCGATTGAAGGATATGAATCACAAATTAAAATTGGCATGTCATCGGTATCTAAAATACGTCCTTTTAAAATAGGGTGCTTATCAATCAAAGCATGAAGCGCATTTTTAATTTTATTAATAGAATAATCAGTACTGCATTTAAAAGTTTCTGGAAGTGAATAAGCAGTCCCCTTATCATTAATCTTTTCATCCAAATAGATGCCTAATTGAGATTCTGACAAACAAGAAATAACTGTATCTTCTGAATAATTAACAATGAAATCCAGTTCTGTTTTAATATTTTCGCTGAATTCGTTAAATCCATCAGCAATATATGTATTATCAGCAAAATCTCCAAGAATAATATATGAATCATCAATATGGAATGCATTGAATGTAATACCATATGATTGTGAATCAAATTCATTTGTATTTATTTTATTTTCTTTAGCTATACAATGATTGATTGATTCAAATAATTTATTTTTAAATATAAATTCCGTATCCCGGAAGTTAAATGTAACTGGAGTGTGTTTATACTCAATATCATGGGAAGTGTAAATTAATGATAAATAATTTAAACCTAAATTTTTAACTTCTTTAAATGCTCTTTTAATGCTATAAACATCTTTTATTAAAGAAACATTATCATATCCATTATTTGTTTCAACCTGGACTGGATATTTTGAGTCAAACCATCCAATTGTCCTATCTAAATTTGCCAAATTATTGTCACGGCCTGAAGAGCCAATACTTAAAATAAGATCTTCACTGAAAGTCTTTTTATAAGCCCTTGCAATCGCCAAAGCCAATGTTTCCTCTTTACTCAACATTAAAATATTATCGGCATCATATTTTGCATCAGCATTAAAACCAAAAAGAATGGTATTTCCTTTTAAAATGTCTTCATTTATGGACTCGTTAATTTTTATCCAATGCTGTTTTTCATCAGCAGAGATATTTTCAACTAAGTGTTTAACATCATTCACCCATAATTTATAAGGATATGGTTTTAGTAATTTTATTTCTTTATTTTGCATTAATCTAAAGTAAATGTATGTTAAATCAGCAAAGAAGATATTCCAACTAACTTCATCTACGATTAGCTGATGAAGCACAAACATAATATAAGTTTCATCATTGTAATAGATTAAATTAACATCCATCAATTTATTTTTGATATCCAGGGAATTAAAAGAATTTATGAAAATATTTCTCATCTCATTTTGAAAATCATCCGAAATTGAATATTCATTAAGGTCATAAATGCGGGAATTAACAGGTAAAATTTCCTGAATTGGATTAGCATCTTCATCAAATTTATAAACTGCCCTTAACATATCATGAACATTAGTCAATTCGTCTAAAGAATCATATAATATGTCTAAATCCAAATCAAGTTTAATTTTTAAAATGTAATCTTTAGAATAATTATTAATATTGATTTGATCAAAGAAGTAACTCTGGATAGGGAGCAAGTCAATTTCACCTTCAGTCGAATCATAAGATTCGCTATCCAGATTTTTACTGATATACTGCGCAATTAAATATGGGGTCTTATAATTTAATATATCTCCGTAACGGCAGGAAATGCCTTTTTTACGAAGTGATGAGATAAGGCGAATTGCAATAATGGAATCTCCGCCAAGACGCACAAAGTTATCAAATAAACTGGTTTTTTGATTGAATACCTCTTCAAAAGATTCCATAATGCTATTTTCCAATTCATTTGTAGCAGGGACATACTCCACACGTAAACTATCCAAATCAACTTCAGGCAAAGCATGTGTATTAACTTTACCATTGACCGTTAGAGGAATATTATCACATTTAACAACAAATGACGGAACCATAAAATCGGGTTTATAATTTTTTACATGGTTACGCACATAATCAACAACATCATCTATTTCACCTTTTGTCACTACATATGCAATTAACTCATGATTTTCTCCATTTTTAATTGTTTGAACTGTAACATCATATACAATGTCAATATTTCTTATTGTAGATTCTACTTCTGTGAGTTCAACACGGTTTCCACGTATTTTAACTTGACTGTCGCAACGACCTAGAATGGATAAAGATCCATCAGGCAGAAATCTTACCATATCTCCTGTACGATACAATTTATTATAATTCTTATCATCATCAAATATATTTTCTATGAAGGCCTTTTCTGTTTCTTCGGGGTTTAAATAACCATCAGCTATTTGATAACCGGCTAAATATAATTCTCCGACAGCACCAAAAGGCACACGGCGTTGTTCATCATCTAAAACATAAGCTTTAATATTATTTAATAAATAACCAATTGATGAGGAATCAATTTTTTCATCCACATCTATATATGTCACATCCACACAGGCTTCTGTCGGACCATAACTGTCAATAAATTGAAAATTGAATTTTCCATAGATTTCACCTAATTTTTCCCCGCCGGTAAACAACACTTTAAGGGATGTATTTTCAACAGTTTCTGTGAACAATTTGGCAACTTGAGTAGATATTTCAGTAAATGTGACATTATTATCAATTAAATATCTATTTAATTTATCCATATCCAGTTTGATATCATCTGGAATAATATTTAAACAAGCGCCACTATAAATCGGAATGAAAATACATTTTATTGCTACATCAAAACCAATGGATGCAAATAAAGCAAAAACATCACTATCGATTATATCATATTTATTAACATAAAATTCAACTAGATTAACAATAGCTTTTTTTGTTATCTTTATACCCTTTGGATCTCCAGTGGTACCGCTAGTATATAAAATACATGCCAAATCATTGTAAACAATCGGCAGTGAAGATAAATTTCCAATTTCATCATTAATTATATCTGAAATGTTTAAAAGGACAATTCCTTCATCAGCTAATTCTTCACCACGTTCATATGTCTCATCATTGACAATAAGCACACGGGTATTGGTATCTTTTAACATGAACCTTAAATGGTCGTCCTGATGCTTATCTTCTAAAGGAACATAGACACCACCGCAAGATAGGATGCCTAAAATACAAAACATATACAATTCAGAACGCTCAACTAAGAAAGAAACAGAATTATTTGGACTAACGCCTAATTTTATTAATTTTTTAGCAATTTTATCAGCAATAAATGCTCCTTCAGCATAAGTATATGAAACATTTTTATATGAAACAAGATTATTGTCAGCAAAAGCATTTAAATTATCATTAAATGCATCTAAAATATCATCATATTTTAAAGCACATTGTGTCTGATTGTAGAAGTCCAATATCTTTAAATCAGACAAAGTTGTATAATTGATATCTTTCAGTTCATTAACATTTAAAATATCATGTAATATTAATTTGAATGATTCAAGAAAACGATTGACAGTATCTTTTGAATATTTATCGGAATAAAGAATTTTTAATATATAATTATCATTTTTTTGAAAAATATTAGCATTAAAATCATAAGAATTTATTTCTTTTGAATTTAAATTTAAAACAATGTCTGGAGTTTCATCAATCACATTTTGCTCACAGCTATCAATAGCCTCCATAACATTATCCATAAAAGAATCTACATCACGGTTTTCACATGAAACAAAGAGTGGGTGATGGTTTAAATTATCATCAACTATATTAAATACTACTTCATCGCCTTCAACAAATCTGGATAAAGTATATGCAAAAACAGAAGAAAATAAAATCTCATTATTTTCATGTCTATCGAAGCTAAATTTTGAATCAATCCAATTAACTCCTTTATTATCACTATATTCCTCATCTGTATATTCATAATCCAATAAAACAGAGAATTCATGAAGATTTAACATTTAAAATTCACCCACAAATCCTATTTTTAAATCGCAAGATAACAAATCATCATTAAGATAAAAACGTATTGTTTTTTCAAGACATCAAAGTTAAAATCAGTTATATCAATATCATCAATTGTTGTATTGTTTAAATCACTAGCACATACATTACATGCTGTAGTTAATAAAAATAAATAAAATATGAATTTATTTATATTTTCAAATCCCAATTAATCCCCCAATATTAAAAATGAAACATTTTAACTTTAAAAAATACATATTTATTATTAATATAATATTTTAAGATTATGATTATATATAAAAGTTTCTACATGTAAACATTCCTAGAAACTTAACATATTTCGGATGAAACTTTTTATTATTTTGCTTATTTGATAACAATGTTATATTATTTGGGGTTAATGTTTGATTTTCGTAAGTTTTT
>Ga0310695_10009757_pt1 | contig 14316 bp, 11 predicted proteins | sample RumenRJG_04DNA_FD_203882 | JGI IMG/M metagenome (GOLD analysis project Ga0310695, IMG submission 203882) | Bovine rumen microbial communities from Lethbridge, Alberta, Canada - RJG_04 (v2) (version 2) | ecosystem: Host-associated > Mammals > Digestive system > Stomach > Rumen | place: Canada... | reverse complement strand
TTCGCGGAACTAAACGCAAGCCCCTCCCCGGGGAGGGAAGGAGGATTTCTCCGCCTTCTCTCGTTCCTCCCCTGTAGCCAAAGGACTAAACGCAAGCCGTTCTTGCGTTTACTTCCGCAAACGGCAGTCAAGATGTCAAGATGAAATCGGCTAAAAACTCCACCACGGGCGGGGGAAAATATGGTATAATGCGGGGCAAGGAAGGAACAGGTTAGAACCATGCAGACAGAAACGACCGAGCGCCCGACGATGAAAATGCTTCCGGGCGACGAGGTGCGCCAGATCATGTGGCGCTTCGCCGACAGATACGACATCCAGATGGCCGTCGCCGGCGCGCGCAGCGTGGCGCGCGGCATCGTGGCCCAGCTCGTGGCGGGCGGCCAGCGCAAGACCCACGACTGGACGGCCGAGAAGCAGGGCGCGTTCGAGGCGTTCGACGCCTCCGGCATCACCGCGAGCACGCTCAAGCAGGAATACGGCGGGCTCTTCGACGGACCGAAGAACCTGGCCTCGTCGCTCCTCTCCTACGAGCTCAGCTGGGTGGACAACGGCGCCGCGACGTCCGCGCTCGTGAACGGCCTCGCGATGGGTCCGATCGCCGAACTCGGCACGGACGAGCAGAAGGCCTACTACATGACGCGCTGCGCGCCCGGCAACGAGACGGGCAAGACGTGGCGCGGGTCGTTCGCGCTCACGGAGCCACTTCCCTACGTGGGCGTCGATACGGGCGTCCTCTGCGGACGCGTGAGCGTGGCGGAGTGGAAGGAGGGCGAGGAGCCGAAGCTGCGCGTCGAGAAGCGCGGCCGCTTCATCACCAACATCGCGATCGCCGACTACGTGACGGTGGCCGTCAACTCCGGCGACGACCGCATCAAGGGCAGCTGCATGGTGATCGTGGAGGCCACCGACCCCGGCAAGTTCGACCGCGGCGCGCAGACGCTCAAGTGCGTGCACCAGCTCTCCAACACGGGCGACCCCGTGATCGACGTGACCGTGCCCGCCTCGCGCATCGTGGGCGGCTACACGATCAAGGACGGACAGATCGTGCCGAACCTCGCGCACTCCGAGATCATCGCGCAGGTGTTCTCCAAGACGCGCGTGGGCGTGGGCGTGATGGGCGCAGGTTCGCTCATGAGCGCCATCGAGCCCGTGATCCGCTACCAGCGCACGCGCTTCCGCGGCGCGGCGGGCGTGGACGAGACGTCGCCCCGCTACCAGCAGGGACTCCAGATGAAGGAGGACGTGACAGAGCGCCTTGCGGACGTGTGGGCCACGGCCGAGGCCGCGTCCTCGCTCGGCTTCGACATCTCCCGCCGCTTCGACGCGCTCGAGCTCATCCAGGACGAGGCGAAGGCGAAGCTCGGCAAGGGCCGCGAGATGCTGAAGAACATGAAGGCGCCGATGGCCGCCGCCGCCGCGCTGCTCGCGGAAGGGAAGGATCCGCTGGCGGATCCGGACGTCACCGTCCGCTACGTGTACCTCCAGGCGCTCTGCAACATCCTGTGCCCGAGCTGCAAGCTCTGGAACACGGGCCATGGCGCGAACGTGATGCGCGAGGCCGTGACGCTCATGGGCGGCTACGGTATTACGGAGGACTGCCCGGGATTCCTCTTCTACAAGTGGACGGACATGCAGCTCGACGCGACGTACGAAGGACCCGAGGCCGTACAGCGCCGCCAGATTTCCGAGACGATGGCGAACCCCGTGTTCCTCGCACAGCTTGAGGCGTGGGAGAGGGAACTTGCCGATTCGTCCGAACACAGTTCGGACGTCAAATCTGCCGAAGGAGACTCCAACGGCGCAAACGCGCTTGCGGCGGCGCTCCGTCTGTGGGCGTGGACGCGCGCGTTCGCGGCCGGTGCGAAGGACCCCGCCGGCAAGAAGCTCGGCTCCTCGCAGCGCCACGGCGTGGTGTTCCCGCTGGCGGACGCGCTCGCGGGGCTCATGGCCGCCACGAGCCTCTGGCAGGACATCCGCTTCCTTGCGCTCAACGGCGCGGAGCACCCCGTGGTGGGACCAGAGCTTCCGAGCTACCTCAACACGTTCAACGACCTGCTTGGCACGGTCGTGGCGGACGTGGCCGGAGAGGCTGCGAAGGTCTGCGCGGGCGTGGTCTATGGCTTTGACGCCGCGACGGCGGAGGACAAGGCGGCGTTCGCGTCGCTGCGTGCGGCCCTGGACGAATCGCTCGCCGGCACGCGCCTCGCGAAGGACCGCGCGGCGAAGTGCCTCACCACGGTCATGATTCCGGAGGCGCTTGACTATCCAATGTAATTTCCCGGGCCGAGGTGTCAGTTTGAAAGCGGCTGATTGCCTTACTCGGTGTAAAACGCAACAGGAGGTAAAACAATGAACACGAACAAACTCATCTTTGCAGCGGCGCTTGTCTGCGCCTGCATCGGCGCCGCGACGGCGCGTCCCGGTCCCGGTCCCGGCCGCGGTCCTGGTTTCGGCGGTCACCGCGGTCCCGCGCCCATGATGCACCGTGGTCCGCACCACGGCCCGCACCACGGCGGTTTCCACCATGGTCCGCCGCCGCCGAGCCTCCATGGCTGGCATCGCGGTCCGCGTCCGCACGCCTTCTACCGCAGCTGCTGGTACGGCGGCGTGTGGTATGACGCCTGGGGCTATCCCTATTCGTCGACGACGGTTGTGGTGCCGGCTCCGGCCGTCGTGCCCGCTCCGGCTGTGGTGCCGGTGACGACGACCACGGTTGTGCCGACGACCACGGTCGTTCCGACCACAACAGTTGTGCCGACAACCACGGTTGTGCCCACCACGACCACGACGGTGGTTCCCGCGCCGGCTCCCGCGACGACCGTTGTCTACTGACCGAACGCGACCAGTCGGAGAGCGCCCAGGACGGCCCGAGCCGTCCTGGGCTGACGCATTTCAACAAGAGAAAAAGAAAAGAGAAGAGAGAACATGAGACCAGTCGTATTGATCATCCGCGACGGATGGGGCGTCAATGAATACCACGAGGGCAATTCCGTGGTGGCGGCGAAGACGCCGGTGATTGACCAGATCCGCGCACGCTATCCGCATTGCCTGCTGGACTGCTGCGGCGAGGCCGTGGGCCTGCCGGACGGCTACCAGGGAAGTTCCGAGGTGGGCCACCTCAACATGGGCGCGGGGCGCATTGTGGTGCAGGAGCTGAAGCGCATCGACGACGGTCTCTCCTCCGGCGAGCTCTTCAAGAGCCCGAAGTGGGCGAGCCTGATGGAGAACTGGAAGAAGAACGCGAGCCAGCTGCACTTCTTCGGTCTCCTGCAGGACGAGGGCGTCCACGCCCACCAGGAGCACCTCTTCAAGCTCATGAAGCGCGCGCGCCAGGAGAACCCCGCCGGGAAGATCGTGGTGCATCCGTTCCTCGACGGACGCGACACGCCGCCGCGCTCGACGCTCGAGTACGTCGCCCGCCTGAAGGCCGAGATGGCGGCCGTCGGCAACTGCACGATCGGCACGGTCATGGGCCGCTACTACGGCATGGACCGCGTGAAGAACTGGACGCTCACCGACCTTGCCTACAACTGCATCGTGTCGTGCGAAGGCCGCAAGGTCGCAAGCGCCGAGGAGGCCGTGAAGGAATCCTACGCGAACGACAAGACCCCTGACGGCACGCCGATGACGGACGAGTACATCCCCTGCTGCGTGGTGGACGGCTACGAGGGCGTGAAGGACGGCGACTGCATCATGCACACGAACTACCGCCAGGACCGCGCGATCCAGCTCACGCAGGCGTTCACCTGCGCCGACTACGCGGGCAGCCGCCACGCGCAGCCGAAGGTTACGTTCCTCGGCTTCACGCGCTACTGGGACGAGTTCGAGGACTACCTGCTCGGCGCGATGGGCGCGGGCGGCGGCATGGACAACCTCCTCGGCGAGGTCGTGTCGCGCGCCGGCATCAAGCAGCTGCGTCTCGCCGAGACGCAGAAGTTCCGCCACGTGACGAGCTTCTTCAACGGCAAGTCCACCACGCCCTCCGAGGGCGAGGACCAGGTGGAGGTGAAGAGCCGCTTCGACCCCGCCACGTTCGCGAGCCATCCGGAGATGGACGCCTACAACGTGACCGACGAGCTTCTGAAGCGCCTCGAGAACAACCCCTACGGCTTCATCGTGGTCAACTACGCGAACTGCGACATGGTCGGACACACGGGCGACCCGAAGGCGGCCTCCAAGGCCGTCGAGGTGGTGGACGAGTGCATCGGCAAGATCATGCCCCGTCTGATGGAGCTGGACGCCCACGTGCTCATCTACGCCGACCACGGCAACGCCGAGCAGATGGTCGACTACAAGACCGGCATGGTGAAGACCTCGCACACGCTGAACCTCGTGGATTGCTTCTACGTGGCGAAGGACGCGGCGGGCGTGCGCCTTACGCCGCTTGCGAAGCTCAGCGCCGTGGCGCCCACCGCGCTGCAGATGCTGGGTCTCCCGGTGCCGCCCGAAATGACCACTCCTTCGCTCCTCGCGGGCAAGGAGCCGTGGTCGAAGACCGCGCTCAACATCTGACGGAGGGATGCCGGGGCGGTGGCTAGCGACGTGGCTGGCGCTGGCGCTTCTCGCGCCGGCGCAGCTTCTCGCGGCACCGCTGACGCTGAAGGACGACTACCGCTCGCCGCGCAACCCGGAGCGCGCCGTGCGCAAGACGACCACGCTCATCGTGCTGCACACCACAGAGGCACCCGCGAAAAGTTCGCTCAACAAGCTGAGCGAGCGCGGCGAGGCGCACTACTGCGTGGTCGAGGACGGAACGGTCTACCGCATCGTCGACCGCAACCGCGAGGCGTTCCACGCGGGGCGGTCGATGTGGAACGGCAAGGAGGACTGCGACGAGTACACCATCGGCATCGAGGTGGTGGGCTACCACAACAAGGCCGTCACGCTCCAGCAGATTGCCGCGCTGAAGGAGCTGGTCGCCCGTCTCAAGCGGATGTACAACATCACGGACGGGCGTGTCGTGTGCCACTCGCACATTGCGTACGGCGCGCCGAACACCTGGCACAAGAAGAAGCACCGCGGGCGCAAGCGCTGCGGGATGCTCTTCGCCATGCCGAGCGTGCGCGCCAAGCTCGGCCTCACGGCACGTCCCGCGTACGATCCCGACGTGAAGGCGAAGCGCCTCGTGCAGGCCGACCCCGACCTCGCCGCCTCCCTCTACGGCACGCGCGATACGATGGCCACCCACTACAACCGCCGTTCGGCTCCTGTCGTGTTGCGCGCCGCACCCGCCAAGCCGCAGACGGCGAAGACACCCCCACCGCAGACGGCGAAGACCACCCCGCCGAAAGTCGCGCCACAACCTCCCAAGCCGGTGCCGGCAAAGCCGACCATCATCGTCAAGCAGCTTCCTCCCGTCGTCAAGCCGGCCCAGCCCGTTGTCAAGCAGCCGCCTCCCATCGTCAAGCCGGCCCAGCCCGTTGTCAAGCAGCCGCCTCCCATCGTCAAGCCGGCCCACCCCATTGTCAAGCAGCCGCCTCCCATTGTCAAGCCGGCCCAGCCGAAGCAGATGGAGCTGCCGCAGGCGGAAGGCGATTCTGGCATGCTCGCTGAAATCGGCGGCTTCTTCAAGAGCACGGCGAAGCTCATCGTCCCGAAGAAAAAAAAGCCTCCCGCACCGGCGGTTACCAATGCGTCTTCCCAGATTATCGTCGTGGGAAGGAAACTGGAGCGCCCGTCGCAGGTCCTCTCGCGCGATCCGCGCGACCTCGCGGCGCTCGAGGCGATGCCGGGCTACGAGAAGGGCGGTCCCGTAAGCGCGGAACTCACGCCCTTCCGCATCGCCGGTCCGGCCTGGCGCGCGCCCACCACGTACTACTACATGAACGGGCGCATCGTCACGGGCGACAAGGTGAACGAGAGGCTCGTCGAAAAGGGCGCATACATCTTCTACAGAAAATGACCAAAAGGAGAACGAGAAATGGACAATGAACTGAATTTTTCGCGGCGCGCGTTCTGCAGGCGTTCCGTTGCGGGCCTTGCGGGAATCGTTGCGGCTGGCGCGACGCCCGTCTTCGTGCCCGCGCGCGTGCTGGGCGCGTCCGCGCCGTCGAAGAAGCTTGCGCTCGGCGTGATCGGGTGCGGGCGCATTGCGCACACCTACAACGTACCGTCGTGCCTCGCGAACGGCGGGAAGGCGTACTGCGATTTCATCGCGCTCTCGGATGTCGATCCTGACCGCCTCCAGAGCCTGCGCAAGGAACTTGCGAGGAAGGGACCGAAAATGCAGGGACGCGACCTCGTGGCGGATTCACGCTGCTATCAGGACTACCGCAAGCTGCTCGCCGACCCCGCGATTGACGGCGTCCTGATCGCCACGCCCGACTTCTGGCATGCGCAGATGGCGGTCGAGGCATGCCGCGCCGGAAAGGACGTGTTCCTCCAGAAGCCGATGGCGCTGACGATAGGCGAAGGACGCGCCATCGTCGATGCCGCGAAGAAGTACAACCGCATCCTGCGCACGGGTACGCAGCAGCGCACTGAGGAGAACTTCATCCACGCCGTCGAATGTGCGCGCGAAGGGCGCATCGGCAAGGTGGTGCGCGTGGAGGTTGGCGTTCCGGACGACCCGAAGGAATACAACCTTCCGCTTGAGGAACCGGTTCCCGCCGGCTTCGACTGGAACTTATGGCTGGGCTCCACGCCTGATGCGCCGTACTCGCAGCTGCGCAGCCACCAGCGCGGCAAGAACGGGAAGGTGAGATTCGCACGTCCAAGCTGGATGACGATCCAGACGTACACCATGGGCATGGTCGCCAACTGGGGCGCGCACCACATGGATACCGCGATCCGCGGCCTTGGCGAGGAGCTGGGCGGCCCCGTCTCTGTTGAGGGAACGTGTATCTACCCGAAACGCAGGCTGTGGGACGTCCATGGCGACTGCGACATCACGTGGACGTATGCCTCCGGCGCGGAGATCAAGATGGCCTCCACGCGCAAGTACCCGTGCGGCGTGCGATTCGTCGGCGAGAACGGCGACTGGATTTTCTGCGGATTTGCGGGGAAGCAGACGAAGAGCGATCCCGTGGGCGTTTCGGCGGACAAGGTCGCGGGCATGCCCATCGCCGCCAGCCGCAAGGGCATCATCGAGGACCCGGTGTCCAAGCCGCTTCCGCGTCCGATGGAGCACAACCGCGAGTGGGTGGAGGAAATGCGCACGCGCGGCCCGCTCGCCATGCCGCTGGAGGAGGCGCAGCGGACGTCCGTCGCCTGCGTGCTCGGCTACATGGCGATGAAGCTCGGGCGCAAGCTCAAGTGGGACGCAAAGAACGAGCGCTTCATCGACGACGCGGAGGCGAACGGGATGATGTTCCGTCCGGCACGCCCCGGCTTCGGCGTGGAACAATACGTGAAGGAACTGAAGGCATAGAAGACAGGAGAACCTGAAATGAAAAAACTGACTGCTACAGTCTGCGCGGCCTGCGCGATCTCTTTCGGCGCGTTCGCGGCGGCCGACGGCGAGACCGTGTTGAAGGATCCGGCGAAACAGGCCGTCAAGGCGTGGTTCCTCGACAACGTGTACGGGCACGCGCCGATCGGGCGTCCGAAGGACATGTCGTTCGAGGGCAACAGCATCGTCTTCGGCGGCGGCAAGATGAAGGTGGACCTCACCGTGGCGCTGCCGAAGGGCGCGTCGAAGGAGAGGCCGTGTCCCGTCCTCGTGATGGGCGACTTCCGCACCTGGAACAACGGCGTGCACGACAACGACTACACCCGCAAGGAGCAGGCGAAGCAGGACGAGATGGACGCCTACGCCACGTCGCGCGGCTACGCCGTTGTGCACTACAACCTCAACGAGGCCGCGCCGGACCAGCCGCGCCGTGTCATGTTCGAGAAGATGAAGAAGGAGGGGAAGCCCCTGCCGCCATGCGCGTACGGTCTCTTCGAGGTCTACGGCGGCGAGGCCGACCGCACGGACACGTCCTGGGGCACGATCCGCGCCTGGGCGTGGTGCCACAGCCGCGTGCTGGACTGGATCGAGGCGCAGCCGGCGCTTGACGCGAAGCGCGTCGCCGTACTGGGCCACTCGCGCCTCGGCAAGACCGCGCTCTGCGCGGGCGTGACCGACGCGCGCTTCAAGGTGGTCTATTCCAACGCCTCCGGCTGCGGCGGCGCGAAGCTCAACCGCATGGACCTGCCGCGAAGCGAGCACATCCACCAGATCACGAGAGGCTTCCCGTACTGGTTCTGCCGCAATTTCCTCACGTGGCGCGGACGCGACAAGGAGATTGCGCACGACCAGGACGAGTGGATGGGGCTCATCGCGTCCCCAACGCGCTACCTCTACGTGGCCAGCGGCTCGACCGACCGCTGGGCCGGCCCGCCCGCCGAGAAGGCGGCCGCCGAGGGCGCGGCAAAGGCGTGGGAGGCGCTGGGGCTGAAGGGCATGGGCGGACATGTGGGCTACCACTGCCATCCCGGTCCGCACAACCTCTCCGTGGTCGACCTCAAGCCGTTCCTCGACTTCTGCGAAAAGCGCCTGTAGCGCGAAGCGAGAGATAGCCGGAGGTTCCGGAGGATCCGGAACATCCGGAAGATATGACAAGGAAGAGAGAAGCCATGCGAGTCAGCCGAATCGGTCTTGCGGCGCTGCTCCTGGTCGCGTCGCTTGCGGCGGCGGGTGCGCCGCTCAAGTTCCTGACGTTCAACATCTGGGGCGACTATTTCGGCAACCCGGTGGAGGAGCGTGCGGCGGGCGTGGAGGCCACGATCCTCAAGGGGCGCCCCGACGTGGTGGCGCTCCAGGAGGTGACGCCGGGTTGGTACGGGAGCGCGCTCTTCGCAAACCTCGGGAAGGCGGGATACGCCCTCGTGCGCGGCGACGAGGACGCCGCGCTGAAACGGGCCGCGTTCTGCGGGGAGAAGACGCCGAAGCACATCAACCACGAGCCTCTTCTCTACCGCACGGACCGGCTGAAGCTGCTCGATAGCGGAACGGACTTTTTCCACCTTTCGCTCACGACGTCGAAGAGCGTCACGTGGGCCGTTCTGGAGCGCACGTCGGACGGCCGGCGCTTTGCGGCGTTTGCGACGCACTTCTGGTGGAAGGAGAATGGAGAAGAAAGCGACGCCATCCGCGAACTGAACGCCAGGCACGTCCTTCGCGTGCTCGCGGACATCCGCCGCAAATGGGGCGCGGACCTCCCGGCGATCCTTGGCGGCGACCTCAACTCCACCGATGCGTCCCCCGCCCACGCGATGCTGCGCAGCGGCGGTTTCGTGAACGCCGCCTCGCACGCGGACGTGCGCTCGCCGCACTGCTCGCACCACGGCAACCCGACGCGCGGTGCGGACGGCAAGTACCACGGCGCGTGCCGTGCCGCCGCATACGACACGCCCGCCCACTCCATCGACCACATCTTCTACACCAAGGGCATCCATGCGCTGCGGCACGAAATCATCACCGACCAGACGGCGCTGGACGTCTCCGACCACTCGCCAGTTCTTGTCGCGTTCGAGCTTGTCGCGGATGATATATATGTTGTCGTCGGATACAGGAAGGAACAGTTCAAGCCGCTTCCCAAGAAGTATCCCAACGTTAGCCTTATTGAGAATCCAGATTATTGTACGAAGAACAACATAGGTTCGATCGCTGTCGCCGCGGAGCAGATGGCCAGCAACGGGAATTGTTAAATGGACTATCTTGTTCAGTTCTTTGCATGGCTGATGGAGTGGTGCCACTCCTGGTGTCCTAATTACTGGGCCGACATCGTCATCTTCACCTTCTTCACTAAGATTCTGCAGTTCCCTGTCTCGCTTTGGTGCCAAGTCAACAGCCTGAAGATGGTTTCTCTCATGCCGGAGACGAACCGTATCAAGATGGAACACTATGGCGACGGCGACGCAATCGGAGAGGAAACGGCTGCTTTGTTCAAGCGCGAGAAATACCATCCGCTTCTTTCGCTTGTGCCGTTGGCGATACAGATCATCATCCTTATGGCGTTCGTAAAGGTGATCTACGGTATCGGCGACAAGCTCACTGTGCCAAATGCGCCCAAGCCGCTTATTGCGTGTGTCCCATGGACAGATGGCGGAATCGCCTGGTTCATGCCTCTTTTCGCTGGTGCGGCGGCGTGGCTGCTCGGCTACACGCAGAACATCTTCAATCCGCTTCAGCATGAGCAAACACGCGCACAGCAGATTGTCACAAACGGAATTTCAATCTGCATCTCACTTTTCCTCGGCTGTTTTGTCGCGGCTGGCGTTGGGCTTTATTGGGCGACGAGCAACCTGTTCTCGATACTGGTTCAGTTGTGCGAAAACATCGTCATTCCACCTAAGAAGCATGTTGACTATCCTGTGCTTCGCCGTTCGCAGGCGGAGCTGAAGAAGTTCGAGGACGATCTTAAGAGAAAAGCGGTGGTGTCTCCCGAGGACAAGAAACGCGAGAAAATCGACTACAAGCGGTTTTTCCACGTTGCCAACAAGCACCTCGTGTTCTATGCAGAGGGTGGTGGCTATTATAAATACTTTAAGAGCGTCATCGAATGGCTGCTCGCGCACTCGAACGTGACGGTCCATTATGTGACGAACGACCCCAAGGACGACATCTTCTCCTTGGCGGAGAAGAACGCACACATTCGCGCCTACTATATCGGCCCCGTGAAGATCATTCCGCTCATGATGAAGATGGATGCCGACATGGTGGTGATGACGACGCCAGACCTGAACACCTACCAGATAAAGCGCTCGTATGTCCGCAGGGACGTGGAGTATGTCTATCTTGACCATGGCCCGACGAGCGTTCACATGTGCTACCGCAAGGGCGCTTTCGATCATTTCGACACCATTATGGCGAACGGGCCCTTTCAAGTTGCGGAGCATCGTGCCACGGAGAGGCTTTATGGTCTCAAGGCGAAGACGATCGTTGAGTCTGGATATCCGATATTGGATACGTTGCTGGCGGAGTCAGTAAAGGCGCGAGAGGCGGGCGGCCGTCGCATCATGATTGCGCCGTCGTATCAAAAGGGTTGCATACCGGATTCCTGCCTTGACGAACTGATTGATCAGGTGGTTTCTTCCAATCCCGGCTGCACGGTCGTGTTCCGTCCGCATCCGCAGTACGTGCGCCGCTTCCCCGCAAAGATGAAGGCAATCGCGGAGCGGTATGCAAAACGGAAGGACGTTGTCATGGAGGCGGACTTCTCGAAGCCCTCGACGATGGATCAGGCGGACGTGCTCGTCACTGACTGGTCGGGAATCGCCTACGAGTATGCCTTCAGGACGAAAAGGCCCGTTGTCTTCATCGACACGCCGATGAAGGTGATTAACCGCGATTGGGAGAAACTTGGCATCGTGCCAACGGATATTTCCTTCCGCAACGAGGTTGGCGTGTCGGTGCCTCTTACCGACATCCCTGCCGCCGGAAAGGCCGTTGCGGACATGCTTGAGCACCCGGGCAGATTTGCCGCCAAGATCGAAAACCTGCTCAAGACGCAATTCTTCAATCCCGGCCATGCTGGCGAAGTCGCCGGCAAATACATTCTTGAATCATTGATCAACCGTAAGAAAGGAACAAAGAAATGATGTTCGCATACATCGATCCATCTGTCATGTCCTACACCGTGCAGGCGATTGCCGGAGTGGCGATCGCGCTCGGCGTCGTTTTCGGCGTGTTCTGGCGCAAGGTCAAGAAGGGAACCAACAAGGTCCTCCGCCGTGACGAAAACTCCGGCAAGGAAGTCGAAGAGGAAATAGAGATCAAGAACGTCTAGGACGACGAAGGTAGCCCGAAGGCAGCAAAAGACCCGTGATCTTATGATTTTCCAAAACCATCTTCGCGGCGGCGCGGCACGGTCTGTGGCCGTCGCGGCGGCTGTCGCGGCCGTCGTGGCGGTTGTCCTGCCGCTGCAGTCCTTTCTCGGCAACGAGTCTCTGTACCCGTTCGGCATGGGTCGGCTCGTCGTCGAACTCGGAGTGGCCTTCGCGGCGGTGACGGCGCTTTTCGCCGTACTCTTCGCGATCGTCGGTCGGCGCGCGCGCGGCGTGGTGCAGTGGCTTGCCGTTGCAGTCGCTGCCTGCGCGTACCTGGAGGCGGGGCCGCTGTCGGCAGGGCTGCCGGAGATCAACGGCGCGTTCGCGCCGGAGCTGACCGTTGCGTCGCGCAGCGTCTGGGATTGCTGCGCATGGGGCGTGTTGCTGATCGGCGCTCTTGCGGCGGCTCGATGGTTGCCGGGCCGCGCGCATTTCGCGGCGGCGGCGCTCGCGGTACTTGCGTTCGCCTCCCTGTTCGACGTCAGGCGCGACGGCGGGGAACCGCCGGGCGACAAGGCTGGCAGTGGCCTTGCAAGCGGATTCGAGTGGCAGCGCGACATCGTTGAGAACTTCAAGTTCTCGCGCGAGCGTAACGTGCTCGTGTTCATCCTCGACTCGATGCCGGGAAGTGTTTCGACCGATATCGTCAGGTCGTCGCCGGACATCGCCGCGAAGTTCTCCGGTTTCGTGGCGTTCACGAACAACGTCGGGATGCACGATTGCACCAAACGCGGCCTGCCAGGGCTTATGACAGGGAACTACTTTGAACCGGAAACCTCCTCGAAGGCGGAATACCCGATGTCGATGTACGGCGGGGAGTCGTTTCTCACGCACTACGTGGAGTCCGGGGCGGAGGTGTCGTTCGTGCCTGACTTGCTCCCGTATGGCTACACAAACGCGAAGGTGGAGAGGCGCATGCCGGTCAAGGGCAGGCAAAAACACGGATGGGCCGCGCTGCTGCTGCGCTCGAAGGAGGTGCCGTACCTGAGCCTTTTCGACGTTACGGTGTTCCGGATTGCGCCGTACGTGGCGAAGGCTCCGTTCCTCTATGCGAAAATCAGGCATGACCCGATGTTCGGGCAGGACGAGTCGAACTTTTGGTATGAACATGCGATGTATCCGCGCCTTGCCGCAGCCGGGTTCACCAATGCGAAAACCGTGCTCGGGGTGTTCCACTCGCGCGGTGCGCATCCGCCGCTCGCCTTTGACCGCCATGGGCACAGCCTCGGCACGCGCAGCAGTGGCCGCGAGGCGCTTCCGGACCTTGTGCGAAACCCGCTTTACAACCTTGCGGGGTTGATGGACGCCCTGCGCGAGAAGGGGGTGTATGACAAGTCCCTCATCGTTGTAGCCGCAGACCACGGCGTAGAAATCGCGCCGCATGCCCCGGAGCACCATCCGTGCGAGTCGGCGATACTATGGGTGAAGCCAGAAGGCGCGTCCGGCCCGCTCGTTTACAGCGGTACGCCGACCGGGTACTCCAGGGTTGCCGCATTCATGAAGTCCGCTGCGGCGGGCAGGCCATGCGCTGCAGAGGTTGAAGCGGCGCTCCGCGAGGAGAACAGGCTCTTCAGATACGCAGACGCCAGCGAACGCTACCACGACATCATGGTTGGCCCGAATTGGGAGATCGTCTCCAAGAAGGATTTTTGACGAATCGCACGAGCCTCGGGCGCATCTCCGTTTCTTACCCACTCGCATTGAGATTTGGAAACAACCATGACAACTTTCAAGAACAACATTATCCTGAGGGCGCACCTTGAACAATCAGAATCGTGACAGTTTGACCTAAAAATCGCAGTTTAATTCCAGTGTCCCCCATTGTTTGACGGCGCGCGTAGGGCGCGTTTTCGCGCGGGTAGCCGCCGTTTCCAAAACAACAAGCGTACAACAGCAAGGTGGGCGCAGCCTTGCTGTTGTACGCTTGCTGTCACGTCCCGGCAGCCTGAGCGAAGAGGTGTAGGTGCGTTCTATCTTGACTGCAGAGGGGCTGCCATACGGTCGTAAACCTTTCGCCCCGTGCGGATGGCGTCATAGGACCGTCGTTCGCATTCCCGTCGGCCCGGCCTCGGGCTTGCCGGAAAACGACTCTAGCGTGGAAAGGAACCACGTGCCGCTCTTCGCCTGCGGGCGGCGCGTGTTGTATTCATTCGCTCGATCGGTGACGACCTTCTCGAACGCCCCCTCGACGACCTCCCATCTCTGGAGCGAGCCATTCTCGAAGTCAAACCGCACCCGCCCTGCGTCCGCCTCCGCAGAAAAGCCTGCTCCCGCAATGCAAATTGCAGCAGATAGTGTTTTGCCAAACAAAGTGCTCATGGGAGGTAAGTGTAGCAAAAATCCCGCCTTAGGCACAAGCGGGAACTTGCTTGGGTGGCCCGAAGAATTTATGCAGAAAGTTGTCAAAAGCCCTTGCATGCCGAGTTATTAGATGGTATAATATCTAACATGAAAACGACACCACCAGCAGAAGGCCGCACGAGGGCCGAAATCATCGCCAGCATCGCAAACCTTCCAGACTCCGTGCAGGGTTCCATCAGCAGCTACACGGTCCCGACAAGC
>Ga0310695_10009755_pt1 | contig 14318 bp, 15 predicted proteins | sample RumenRJG_04DNA_FD_203882 | JGI IMG/M metagenome (GOLD analysis project Ga0310695, IMG submission 203882) | Bovine rumen microbial communities from Lethbridge, Alberta, Canada - RJG_04 (v2) (version 2) | ecosystem: Host-associated > Mammals > Digestive system > Stomach > Rumen | place: Canada... | reverse complement strand
ATTTTCCACCGATTGAAGAACTTTCCACAAATCCAGAGCAGGCAAGCGAGAAGGCAAAACTTGTAGATTTTACTTATCATTGTTATAAAACAGGAATGTTGAATGCGGTTTCTGTTGGTTTCATTCCGCTTGAATGGGTAGAAACTGAAAATGGTTTTGACATTCAGAAATGGGAACTTTTGGAATTTTCTGCCGTTGCAGTTCCTGCCAATCAAGATGCAATTGCCGAAGCCGTTAAAAGTTTCGGTGATGAATTTGCAAAGGGTCTTGTTTCAAAGCCTATGGAAAAATCGGGTCGCAGGGTTTCAGCAGAAACACGGGAAATCTTGAACCGCATTAAGGCTTGCGGTGATGAAATTGAAAAGTGTCAGAAATCAATAAAGGCTTGCAGTGATAATTTGAGAAAGGCACTTGCAGAACTTGATGATGATGAACCAGATGAAGAAGAGCCAACAGAAGATAAAACACTTAATGTTATTACAACTGTTGAACTTCCCGATTTTGACAACTAGAAAATAGTTGTGTTATACTACGCATTAAGGAGATAAAAGAAATGAGTAAAAAAACTTATGAACTTATCGTAACAATCAGCGGTGCAGTTTCTGCAATCGCTATTGGTCTTGTAACTTACTTCAAACCACAGTATGCAACCGCAATCAATTCAAGTATTGAAATTGCTGAATCGGCACTTGTTGCAATCTGCGGAAACTTCGCTATTAATGGCGGACTTGAAAAGAAGTAAATTAAACCCCGTCAGAAATGGCGGGTTGATTTTGGATTTATCGGCTAAAGTCTAGCCGTAAAATAATTACGGAAGAAACGTAAATAAAAAACAAAAGCATAAAAGGAGAATAAAATTATGCAGATGGAAATGAAAGATTTGGAAAAGCTCATTGACGAGCGTTCCGAAAAACAGATTGCAGAAAAAACAGAAGCAATCAAAAAGGAATTGGGTGCAGGTGTAACACAGGCACAGATTGACGAAGCCGTTGCAAAAGCCGTAAAGGAAATCAACGACAATGCAGACAAGACAAAGGCAGAGAACGTTGCTTATCTTGAAGCATTCAAAGAAGCCGTTGAAGGTAACACAAAGTCAAACGAAACACCTGTAACAATCGTAAATCAGATGTTGGCATCTGCCGTTCGTGCAATGCACAACAAAGATTATCGTTCTATCAAACAGTTGTCAGACGAAGAAATTCTTGCACAGGCTAAGAAGGACTTCGTAAACTCAAAAGGCTTGCATAAGGTACTTGCTACAAAGGCAGTAAATGCGGGAACACCATCGGAAGGTGGATTCACTGTTCCACTTGCATTTAGTTCAGATTACATTGACGCACTTCTTGCAAATACGCTGATTGATAAACTCGGTGTTCGCAGAGTTCCACTTGTTCACGGAAATCTTTCTATTCCAAAAATGGACACTGTATCTGCTATTTCTTGGGGCGGTGAAGAAACAATCGGTGATACAACTCAGCCAACATTCGGTGAAGTAAATATGCACGCTAAAAAGCTTTTTGCAAAGTCTGCTATCACAAATACAGTTATCCGTGAAAGCGGTGTAGATGTAGAAGGTTGGATTGCAGAGGATTTGTTCCGTAATGCAAAAATTGCACTTGATGTTGCAATGCTCAAGGGTACAGGTTCACAGTATCAGCCACTTGGTTTGAAGAATAAGACAGGAGTTCAGACTTCGGGCGGAACTACAACTGCATTCAGCGTTGATACACCGAACGATATGGAAGCACTTCTTGAGCAGGCAAACGTTCCAATGGAAAATGTAAAATGGTTGCTTTCTCCAAAGGGTAAATCTTGGATTAAGTCTACAAAGTTTACAACAGGTCCATTCGCTTGGGCAACTGAAATGGCAACACAGAAAACACTTAATGGTTATGATTTCCTTACTTCAACAACTGTTGATTATACAAAGGCAACCGCACCTGCAAGTGATTATGCTGATTTCTGGCTTGGTGATTGGTCACAGTTGCTTTTCGGTATCTCAAAGGATATTTCTATCGAAGTATCAAGAGATGGTACATTCGTAAGCAACGGACAGACAATTTCAGCATTCGACCGTGATTTGACACTTGTTCGCCTTATCACAGAAGTTGATTTTGCTTGCCGTCATCCAGAAGCATTCCTTTGTGGAACTTATTCACAGTCATAAAAAAAATAAAAGGGTTGGGGAAGTTCCCCGCCCTTTATCTTAATTAAAGGAGTAATGCAAAATGATTACACGTTCATCAATAAAAGACCAGATTCACACATTCGCTTGTGGAAATACTGCATTCGACCCAAAGGGTGCAAATACTGCCCTTTTCGTTGCTAGTGCAGGTTCAAAAGAAGTTCAGACTTCGGATATTGCAACTTCAAACTTCGTAAAGTTTGCAGATTTGTCGCAGGGTGAAAATTGGGTTGACCTTTACACTGCTAAAAAGTATGTAAAGACAAACGATTCAAGTGCTATCGTAACACTTGGCGATTATCCTGTTAATCCTAACGAACGTTCATAAGGTGGAATAAAATGTCGATGCTATGCAAATTATCTGATGTTAAAACAATGCTTAATATTTCTCTTGATGATACAACGAAGGATGAAAAACTTAATCTTTTGATTAAGCAGTATTCTTCACTTATCGAAGGATTTATCGGCTATAAATTAGCAAGGGCAGATTATACAGAAGAAGTGCATAGCGAAAACAACCGCCAATTATTACAGTTAAATCATTTCCCGTTGCAGTCCGTTTCTAGCGTTACTGTTGGCGGGGAAGATTTGACTGATTGGAAACTGTTTCCAGAATATATGCGTTGGGGCAGATTATATCGTGGACTTGGTTGGGGCAATAAAGCTTATACAAGGGGATTTACTCACGATATTGTTGGCGGTGTTTGGGATGTAAAAGTTTCATATACTGCGGGTTATTACCTGCCGAACGATAATGCTTATGTTGAAGGGGCAGAAGATTCCCTGCCTTATGATATTTCAACCTGTTGTTTGAACTTGGTTGTTGAAAAATACAATCTTGATGCTATGGGTGCAACGGGCTTGAAAGCACATTCAGAAGGTCATATTTCAGAAACTTATTCTGATAATGCAAACAATGTCGGACTTTCTGAAAGTGCAAAACTGCTTTTGAAAAAATATGTTTATTACGGGGTTGCATAATGGTTAGATTTCATAATGCAGTAGTTACAATTCTAACTGAAAGCAACACGATAGATGATGCGGGCGATTATATCGCAGAATGGACACAGGCAGAAGTTATTGAAGGCGATGTTCAACCGCATATTTTGACAGAAGATGAAGTAAAGGCTTTCGGTATTTCTACATTAAAAGGAAATACACGATTGTTTTTATATAATGGTTTCCACGAAAATATTAAAGCGGGAAATCGTGCAAGCGTGCTTTCTAGTTTTACGGGCAAAACAGAATTGTTTAATATAATGCCGATAAATGCTTGGAGTAAGCACGGGGAATGTTTATTGATTCCCGTAGAAAATGAAGAAGCAACACCAGATCCAGAGCCGACAAATGGCGAAGGGGAAGAAGGAAATGGCGAAGGGGTTTGATGCACAATTACTAGCGTTTCAAAAGGCTTTAGAGAAGCAGGCAAAGCAAGCCGAAGCGGATTCTAAAAAGTTTGTAACAATGAGTTGTGCAGAAGTTGAAAGAACTGCCAAAACTATAATGCGGGATTCACCGACAAATCCAGATGTTAGTTATGGCAAGAAAGGGCATCACCCTTCTTATGCAGGAAATCCGCCTGCACCCGATACGGGAACTTTAATGCGAAGTATAACGCACGAAGTCAGCGTAAAGGGAAATGAAGTTATCGGGGAAGTTGGAAGCATAATAAATAATTCCGATTATCCTAGATACTTGGAATATGGAACTAGTAAGATGAAGCCGCGCCCTTGGTTGTCGGCTAGTCTTATAAAGTGTCAAAGTTGGATGGCTAATTTGTGGAAGGAGATTTTTAGATAATGAACTTAAAAAAATATTATATGTCTTTACTTTCCGCAAGTTCAGAACTGATTGCATTGATAGGTGAAAAACATATTGTTTCAGCTTATCCGCAGGAAGTAAAAAACTTTCCTTTAGTGATTTTTGAAGATGTGAATTCAAGTGATGTTGCATTTTCGGACAATTTACCAGAAGGAACATCGGCAACTGTAAGAATTCATATTTTCAGTAAAACTATAAAAGGTTATCCGAAAGCGGAAGAAATAGCGGATGTTGTACGTTCAATATTTAGAAATGATTATTGGGCTATGACGGGAAATAATGAAACACCAGATGTTGAAGATAATATCAAACATAGGGTAATGGATTTTAGAAGGGAATTTTATTCCTTATAAAATATAACGTTATAATTTAAGGAGATTAAAATTATGGCTAACGAAGCACCAAGAATTGGTCTTGACCAAGTACACATCGCAAAAGTTATCAGCGATGATGCAAACGGAATTGTTTACGATACACCTATTGCCCTTAAAGGTGCAGTAAATGCAACCGTAAACCCAAACAGTGATGTTGCCACAGATTATGGCGATAACGGAGTTTTCTTCGTTACAAATAACCGTGGTAATACTGAAATGAACCTTGAGCTGATTGACGTTGACCCAACAGTTCTTGCACAGATGCTCGGACAGGCAAAAGTCAACGGAGTTACAATCGAAACCCCACTCGACCAGAGCCCATATTTTGCGGTTGGTTTCCGTGTATGGATTGCAGGCGAAAAAGACGGAGAAAAACGCTATCAGTATTTCTGGTATGCAAAGGGTAAATTCTCTGTACCAGAAACAGGCGGCAGCACAAAGACTGAATCTATTGAATTTGGTCATATCAATCTTACTGCACAGTTTGCACAGACAATTGCAAATGGTGTTATTTGTTCACACGCAAGAAGCGATGATGATGAAACACCTGCAAGTGTAATTACAAATTGGTTTAATGCACCTGTTACTTCGGTAACTGCTGATTTAACTGCATTGACTGTAACTGCAACACTTTCTGGCGGAAAGGTAACATTCGCAGGAACAAAGACAAGCGGTGAAGATTTCGTATTTGTTGCAGGTTCAGTTGTGAACGGACAGACAATCGGTGTGCTTGATTCACTCGGTGCATTGATGGCAGGCTCTTATTCTGTAAATGGTGATGAAATTGAATTCACACCAAGCGGAGCAGGAACACCAACAACTGCATTCGTAACAAGCGGATTGAAAGACAATAGCGGAGTAGGTGCAACACCTATGATTGATTCTAGTCTTTAATTAGCAAGTTTGCGTTTAATCCCTAGTTGGTGTATACTCTAGCTATACCCACTAGGGATATTTTTTTTAGAAAAGGAGAAAAACAAAATGGGAAAAGAACTCGAAAAAGTAAGGGGCGAAAAAATCACACTTTCTGTAAAAGGTGAAGAAAGAGAATTAAAGTTTGGTTTCAAGGTATGGGCTAAACTTGAAGAAGAAATGGGCGGTTTGAAAAATCTTGAAAAGCTGCAAAAGCAGATTGAAGAAAAGCCGTTTAACACACTTCCGCATTTATTCTATCTTGCATTGGTAGATAAAGAAGGTGTTTCCGAAGATGATGTTCTCGATGATTACGGATTGACCGACATTGAAGAACTTGCGGAAAAGTTTAATAAATTAATTTATGGCTCATTGCCTATTGTGGAAAAAAAAGCGGTGAAGGAAGCGAAGAAATAAACGAATTTCCTTATGCCTATTTAATTACAGAATGTCTTTTAATGGGCATAAGTGAACAAGACTTTTGGGAATCCACACCAAGAAAGATAATTGCTTTAATAGACCAAAAGAAAGAAATAGAAAAAGCAAGGATAAAAAATCAAGCAGTTTATATTGCTTGTATGGTTTGGGGAAAAGACCCAGATGAATATGAAAAGAAAGATGAACTTGTTGCGGGTCGTGATGTTCCAATAAATGAAAGTGCATTAAAAGGCTTGCTGATATAGGAGAAACAGAAGATGGCAGATTATAACATTAAAGCAGAAATAACCGCAGATGCAAGCGGATATGAAAGCGGAATAAAGAAAGCTGAAAAGGCTAGTAAAAAACTGTCAACTTCGGTTTCAAAAGTAATTCAAGGACTAGGAAAAAACGGGCTTGTTGGTGCATTGGGTGCGGTAGGCTTAGCATCAAGCGGACTTTCTGCAACATTGGGAAGTGTTATAAAAGTTGCCCGTAAAGTTTCCGAAACAATGAATGAATGCACCAATGCTTATAAAACACAACTTATAGCAGAAAGGGAACTTGATACTGCAATCCAGAACAATCCATTTGTTTCGGGTGCAAGTGCTGATGCCTTGAAACAGTTTGCAAGTGAAATGCAGAAGGTTTCAAATTATGGCGATGAAGAATTAATTCCTATGATGGCAAATCTTGTTTCGCTTGGAAGAACAGAAGCCGAAACAATGCAGATTATGTCCGTTGCAATGGATATGTCTGCGGGAATGGGGATTTCTCTTGATGCTGCCATAACTCAATTAAATGCAACTCTTAACGGAAATATTGGAAGATTAGGACAACAGAATGCAGAATTAAAAGGCTTGACCGAAGAAGAATTAAAACAGGGAAAAGCCATAGAAATTCTTGGCGAAAAGTTCAAAGGATTTGCGGGTGCAACTGCGGACACTTCAAAACAGTTGGCAAATATTAAAGGCGATTTCAAAGAAGCATTAGGACAATTCACCCTGCCTAGTTCTGATTTGTGGAACAAGTTCTGGGCGGGATTTTATCAGAAAGGAATTGAAGCAATAAACAAGATTAATGCTTTTATGGATTCGCAGATTATCGGAAAGAAACTTGCAAATGCAATTACAGAGCAGATTGCAAGAATAAATCCTGCGGATATTGGCGGAAGAGTAGATTATACAAGAAACGTTCTGCGGGTTATCGGTGACAATGAACTTGAAGCACTTAAAAATTATTTAAGCGGATTAAGGACATTAAGTGCAGAACAGGAAATCATTCTTAAACGAATTAAAGCCGAAGAGGATTCCCGCTATCAGAATTCTATAAATGCAGAAAAAGAAGCGGAAGATAAAAAGAAACAGGCGGATGCAGAAGCACAGATAACCGCAGAATTACAGAAACAGGAAGAAATCGCAAGTAAAAAGACAGATTGGAGTTCTAAACTTCTTGACCAGAGAATTGAAATGCTTGAAACCGAAAGGGATAGGGCAATGCAATTTGCGGAAGAAGAAGGAAGGGAAACTTATACGATCTGGAGAGATTACAACGAAAAAATCCTTGAACTCAAATTAGAAAGGCTTGAAAAGGAAAAAGAAAAAGCTCTTGCAGAAGAAGGTTTAACCGCAGAAGATAAAATCAAGATTGAAGAATTTTATAGCGGGGAAACAAAAAAGATTTACAACGATTTGGGAGATTATAAAAAGGATAAAAGAAAGGAAGAAGCAAAAGACGAAAAAAGCAAGTTCGCAGTAATGGTTGAATATGCGAAACAGTATGCACAGAAAATAAAGCAGATATTTTCAAAGGTTGTGAGTACAATTAAAAATGTATTCAGTTCTGCAACTGATTTTTTTAAGAAGTTGTTTGATTTTGATATTGATGAAGCACTTGATGTTGTTTTACAGGTAGAGGACAATATTTTAACATTTTTTGTGGAAACATTACCAAAGTTGCCGAAGTTCGTTCAGTCTGTAATGCAGAGCATAAGAACTTTATTGCGTAATTTGAAAAATATCATTAAACGTGAAAATATATCAAAAGCAGTTTCACAGATGTTAAAAGCGGTAGGGGATAACCTGCCCGAATTAGTGACCGATTTGCTTGATGTTTTAGAAAAGGTTGTAAGCGGGGCAGTAGATGGGCTTATTAAATGGCTTGGAGATGGTGGCGGATTTGTTACTATCTTAAATATGATTTTAAAAATACAACAGACCATAGAAAAGATTGTAACAGACAATATCGGAATGTTGGCAGATTTCCTTGCAGAACACGTTGAAGATTTGGCAGACTTCCTTGCCAACAGTATGATGAGTGCAAATAAAACCCTGCCAAAATTAATACAGGCGGTTTTGAAAATTATTACTGCATTAATTGAAGCGATTGCGAAGGCTTTTGAAAACGAAGAATTTGTAAAGTCGATTGTAGATTCAATAATAGAAGTTACGGATGCAATTATAAAGGCAATGCCAAAATTAATTGTTGCAATCGTTAAATTGATTGTGAATATAATTAGTGCTTTAATTCCATATTTACCAATGTTAATTTTGCAGTTAGTAACAGAAATTGTGGAAGCGTTACCAAGCACAATTGGTTTTATTGCGAGTGCATTAAGTGATGGAATAAAAAAGATATTCTCTAAGATTTTCACTGCACAATTTTGGATTGATACAATGTCAAGTTTGGGCGGAGCTTTAGGGGAAATCATAAAAAGTGCATTTACTTTCGGATTTGGCGGTAGCGGTGGTGGTTCAAGCAGTAATCAATTTGATGACCCTGTTGATTTTGTTGACCCATTACATTTAATTCCAGGTCACGCAAGGGGAACAAATAATGCTTCTGCGGGTTTAGCACTTGTTGGAGAAGCAGGACCAGAGCTTGTAAAGTTCAGAGGTGGCGAACAGGTTTTGAATAACAGTAACACAAATAAAGCCCTTGCAAATATGGGTGGAAGCACTAATAATTTCAATGTAACCTTTAATAATCTGCAAGATACAACCGCATTCAGTATGATGCAGCAATTAAAAGCTTATAATCGGCAGATGGCAATTAATTCTGTATTTTAATTGTGGGGTGAGATATGAAACACGAGAGATTACAAACAATTTTTTTACATATGAAAGATAGATGTTATAATCCCAATAATAAGCAGTATAAGGATTATGGCGGAAGGGGAATAAATATTTGTGCAGAATGGCAAACACCACATTCACACAAAGGCGGTAGAGCGTTTAAGAAATGGGCTTTAGAAAACGGATATGCAGAAAATCTAACAATCGACCGAATAGATTGTAATAAAGGTTATTCACCCGAAAATTGCAGATGGGTTTCTATGAAGGTTCAACAAAACAATAAACGTAACAATCGTTTAATTACACATAACGGAAAAACTCAAACAATTGCACAATGGTGTGAAGAATTGGGGTTGCCGTTTAGCACAGTAAAGAATAGACTTAATCGACATTTACCGACAGAAAAGGTTTTGAGCAAGAGTGCATTGTATTGTGAAAAAATTAAAAAGATAATGTAAGGAGAAGAAAAATGCAAAAGTTAGTTTGGAAAAATTCTATAGGCGATGAAATTAATCTGACAAGCGGAAGCTATGGCATTACAGAATGGGAAGGCTTTGCAAATACTTCTCTTAATATCCAGAGCCAACAAGTGCCGTTTCAAGATGGCGGTGTTTTCCTTGACGCATTAATGGAGCAGAGGGAATTGAGCATTACCCTTGCAATGAATGATGGCGGAAACCTCGAAACAAGATACAGATTAAGAAGGGAATTGATACACGCATTAAACCCGAAACTTGGCGAAGGTTATTTAATTTATACAAATGATTTTATCTCAAAAAGAATTAAATGCGTTGCACAGATTCCGTTATTCCCTACTCATAATTCAAATGATTCTGGAACACCGAAGGCTTCACTTGCTTGGACAGCCTGCGAGCCTTATTGGGAAGATTTGGAAGAAACAGAAGTTACATTTGATATGACAGAACATCCAACAATTATAAATAATGGTGATATTCCTATACAATTAAAAATAACATTTAACACAAAAAATGCAGTTAACCCTTGCTTATTAAAAGAAAATGATAATACAAAAATTCAATTTAATGGAAATCTTGGAAAAATGCTTTTAATAAATACAAATATAGGGAAAAAATCTGCAAGAACAGTCGATATTGGATTTATATTGGATTCATTTTCAAATTATCAGCAATTTGCTTATGCAAAAGACTTAGATTTATTTGTATTTATTGGAACAAATGAAATATTAGTTACAAAAGATTTAGTAAATTTTTCTATGAAGAAATCATTGATAAATAATCAACAGGACATTGCTTATTCGGAAGAATTAGGGTTATTTGTTATAGTATCTTATGAGAACATAATAACGAGTTCAGATGGTTTAAATTGGATTGACCGAGGAAATGTAGGCACTTTTTCTGCTATAACTTATGATACTTATTTACAGAAATTTATTGCACTTGGTCCAAATGGTAATATATCAATGAGTGCCAATGGCATTACTTGGGAAGATTTTTCAGTAGGAAATAATTCATTATACGCTTCTGCAAATAATGAAAATATAACAGTTCTCGTTGGTTACAACCGAAGTTTATTTACAACAACAGATGGAATCAATTTTGTTGACAGAAGTTCCGCAGTTCCTGCAAATGTTGATTTATACAGTGTTAGTTATATAAATGAAATTTCAAAATTTGTTGCTTGCGGTAGCAGGGGTTGTATTATGATAAGCTCTGACGGTATTAATTGGCAGAGTATTACAATTAATGAGGAAGCAGGATATCATTCAGTATATTATAATAAAAACACAAATAATGTAATTTGCATTGATATGTTTGTAGCAGGTGTTGCAATAAGTCCAGACGGAGAATATTGGGATTTTATAAATTCTAATTCATCGAGTTTTTATAAAACTGAATATTTAGATAAATACGGATATGCTCTTTCTATTGGCAGTGGAATTATGGGTATAACAACAAACGGATATAATTATAATTACATTAACAATACAGGAGCGTATGGAGATTTGAGAGATGTTGCATATTCGGAAAATGGCATATATTGTTTTGCAACATTTGGCGGAGTATACAGAACAGAAGATTTGAAACATTATGAGTATATAAATATTTATAACGTTGAATATAGGAGTATTATATATATAAAAACTTTACGGAAGTTTGTATTAGTTGGTGTTAGAAGAATATCGCAAAGTTCAGATGGAAAAGTATGGAATGATGTAACAATACCAATTAGCACAAAAACTTTTTATAGCGTTGCTTATTCTGAAAAATTGAAAAAATTAGTGGTAGTTGGAGAAAGTGGAACAATACTTGCAGGAACTTTAGACAATCTTGAAGAAGTTGCAAGCGGGGTTACATCACAAATAAATAATGTTATTTATGTCGAAGAACAGAATAAATTTATTGCTTGTTGTGAAAATGGAACTGTATTAACAAGTATTGATGGTATAAATTGGAATAATTATCAGACAGGAGTTACAAATCTAAGAAGTATAATTTTTGTAAAACTTTATAATTTATTTTATGCAGTTGGAAACAATTCTTATATAACAAGTTATGATGGAATTGTATGGAGTGAAAACAAGCAGATTAATAATAATAGTTATAATTTATATGATATTCAGTATATCAATGCATTAAATATATTTATTTTAATCAGTAGTAATATTGTTTGGAATAGTACAAATGGTTCTGATTGGGAAGCGTATGATTTTAGTGCCAATTTAAAAAGGGTAAAAGAAATATCATATCAAGATAAAAAAGTTTTAATTATGGGTTTGGGAGGGGTTTTATTTTCTAATTTTACAAAAGAAAATAATGTTATTGATAAAATAACAAATGATTCAAATATGAATTTAAATTTAAGTATTGGTGCTAATAAGTTTAGATTAACCCAAGATGACGGGCGTTTTGTTTGTATTCTTGGATTTCGACAGAAATATATCGGGGTATAAAATGAGATTTATCGCAGGCTTAATTTTAGTAGTTATATCAGTTATAATTACATTGATTGTTGCTTTCCTTGCAATGACTTCTGTTGATGATATGGGAGAAGAAGAAAATGAGTTATAAAGAAAAACCGCAATTAAAATTATATGCTTTTCAAAATAACTCTTTTATCCTGCAAGCTATTATTGACGATTATGCAGAAGCAAGTTTTGAACATAATTTATACAGCGCAGGAGTTTTCACGATCTCCATAAATTACAATATCCCTAATTCACAGTTATTCCAAAGGGGTTTATTTATTCAGTTCGGAAACAACCCTTATGACTTCGGGGAAATCTATTCAATTCAAGATAGCATTGGCGAAGATGGAAAAGGTTCACAGATTAGAACAATTACAGGTTATGACGCAAGATATATTTTGAAGCGTAGAGTTATAAAAAATATGAACTCTAACGGATTATGGGTTATGACCGCAAAGGGCGAATTGTGCCTGCGTAATCTGATTAAAGACCAATGTGGAAGCGGTGCAGAAGCAAAAAGACAGTTACCGATTAATAATGTTATGCCAGAAAGTGCAGACGCAATCGGCAAGGAATATTCCGTTTCTGAAAACTTTTCTAATCTGTATGAAGTCTGCAAAACGATAGCGACACAATCGGAAATCGGTTGGCGGATTGCTTTTGAAAACGGAGCATTAAATCTTGAAGTTTATGCAGGTCAGAATCTATCGCAGACAGTAAGATTTGACACGAATTATGAAAGTCTTGCAAATGGTGAGTTTTCGGACAGTTCAGAAAGCTTCAGTAATGCCATCTACATTGGCGGAAAAGGTCAGAACGACAACAGGGATATTTATGAAGGTGAAGATGGAACACCAAGCGGATTTGATAGGTTTGAATCTTGGGACAATCAATCACAAATGACAACTGAAAGCGAGTATGAAGCAGAAGCCTTGTCTATGCTTTCACAGTATGGACAGACATTGACTATGCAGGGAAACGGACTTGCTAAATGTCCTTATATTTTCAGAGAGCAATACGACATTGGGGATATAATTACAGTTGCATTTTCGGGTAAATCCGCAGTTGCTCAAATCCTGTCTGTTACAGAGCATTGGGCTTGGGGAAGTTATGACATTCAGTTCAGTTTCGGAAAACCGCAGAACAATCTAGCGGAGCAGTTACAGTTGATGTTGCGACAGATTCAGAAAGCAAGCGAAAAGGCAACTTCAACCGATTCTGTAAGGTGGTACACAATCCCGACCGATACAACTATGCCTAAAGCCGATGTAACTTATAACACAATCGGATTTGTTGGAAATGTTGGAAGCGGGGCAACCTTTACTCTTTATCTGGATAATGAAAAGACGGGTGCAAAAACTTATCACGTTTGGTTTAAGCAGTTGGCAGGAAGCGGAAAACTTACCTTGACCACAGGAAAGGCAGGTGCGGTAAATCTCACAATGGGAGTGGGAACTTATGTTGCAATCATTTCTGTTGATGAAGCAGGAAATATTGTGAATGTTGCGGAAACTCCAACGGATTTAATACAATCGGGAAACAATGCTCCATTAACCAGTAATGCAGTAGCCACCTCAAACGCTATGCCTGTAAACTCCGTAACTAGCGGTAATATGCATTCTGTTACCTCTAATGCAGTTTATGAGAAACTCGGAAATACTACGGGGTGGATTACTGTTACAGAGGGAGTATATTACAAAATAAGAAACGGTATTTGCACTGTTCAAATTGATTTAAGTAGTGGACATTTCAACGAAAACGGAACTATGAGTATTGCAACATTACCACAAGAAGCACGACCTTCAAGAGCGTTGCAAATGCCTGCTTCTGTTTATGGTGTTTCGGGTACACCTTCATACAATCAAACACAAACTTGGTTAAGAGTTGGAACTTCGGGGGTTTTAACTTTTATCAGCGGATTGGTAAATAAAGACGTTACAGAATGTCACGCAACCGCAACTTATTGCCTTTCAAATTAATTATCGCCTAAATATATATTTACTCTGAAATGTTCCGTAAGTATCAAGATAAAAAGCAACAACGTCACCTCTTGAAATAAAAATACCACTTCCAAAGTTACTGTGGCGATAACCCCACCAAGCACCTTCTTCTCCCATCATAGAACTACCCTTAAACTCTGCATATTGTGAAGTATTATTAAATTGAGTTCTAATTTCACCTTGAATACCAGAGCCAGGAAAACTTGAAACCGCACCATAAGAAATTTTCTGCCAAGCACTTACTGTTGAATTGATATAGGCGATAGCCATATTGCAAGTTGCATTATCTGAATAGCCTTGAATCCAACCATAAGCAGTGCTAGACATACAGTAAATTATAGTTACGGAAGAAGTTCCGAACGGCTCTGATGAAGCCTGCCCCGCACTTGATATTCTGAAAGCACATACCCTAGAGCCGACATAATGATTTTTACACCAATTATAGACAGATGTTATGTCGCTTGCCATTGTGACAGTTCCTTGCCAAATAATACCCATACTCTCATACACCGCCCCCGAGGTAACAGAATGCATATTATACAAAGTATACTTTTTTATACTAATAACTAGAGGTGTACAATGGCAAAC
>Ga0310695_10009754_pt1 | contig 14318 bp, 13 predicted proteins | sample RumenRJG_04DNA_FD_203882 | JGI IMG/M metagenome (GOLD analysis project Ga0310695, IMG submission 203882) | Bovine rumen microbial communities from Lethbridge, Alberta, Canada - RJG_04 (v2) (version 2) | ecosystem: Host-associated > Mammals > Digestive system > Stomach > Rumen | place: Canada... | reverse complement strand
GAATATATCATAGGCATTTTGCACAGACATATTGTCATTTTATCTTTTATTTCCGTATCTTTAGAGGAATATTGACTTAATGAATTGTATATTTTATAAGCATTTTCATAATTTTTATGCTTTAAATTTATATCCGCATAAAGCAAAAGGCTTTTTTCAGTTAATTCACTTCTGTGTAAATAAGCGTAAAATCCAACCGTTACAATAAGAATTAAAAATAAAACCAAAATTTTTGAATTCTTATTTTTTTTCATACACATCTCCGATTTCTTTTAAAAAAATAATATCATGCCTTGAAAAAATTTTCATTTTTATAAAGGATTTAAAAAATTTTATCCGAAAGTCAAACATGTTGTAATACATGGCTTTCAAGAAAAAATAGACCCTAAGGTTTAGATACCCCGTTCTAGTTTAAATACGGTAATTTTAGCACCTGTATTGATGTAAAAAGATGATTAAAAGTGTAATCTGATAATGTAGATTAGCGGATTACAAAAAAGGGGTTTATGAAAATGAGAAAGTGCAACGATTTCAACACAAAAACAAGAGTATTGTTGGTAGATGACAATTATGAGCATTTAATGGGAATTAGGGAACTTATTAACCTTGAAGGTGAAGTTGATGTCGTTGCAGCGGCAACAAACGCAAATGTCGCAATCAATCTCATTAAAAAATATCAACCGGAAATTGTTCTTATGGATATGAACATGCCTGAAAAAGACGGTTTAACGGCAATTCAAGAAATCGAAAGACTCGGACTCGACGTAAAAGTAATCGCATTGACCGCTTATGATGATGCCGATTTGATATTCAGAGCAATGAAGTTAGGCGCAAAAGGATACATTCTTAAGACGATGGCTTCTTCTCAATTAATGAGAGCCATTCAAGAAGTTTCTCAAGGAAGAATATACCTTCCTCAAGGTCTTACAACAGGATTTTTCACATACTTCCAAGAATCCTTCAAAAAAGAAGAAAAAGCAGCAAATGCAGCAGACAGTTTATTGTCAGATTTGACTTCAAGAGAAGAAGAAGTTTTGGATTTGTTAACACAAGGTCAAAACTACAAAGATGTTGCTAATACTCTTTTCATAAGTGAAACAACAGTAAAAACTCACGTAAACAACATTTTCCAAAAACTTCAAGTTAACGACAGAACACAGGCTGTATTATACGCATTAAATAACGGATTTGTCAGCAAAAGAAAACAAAGAGCCGTTGCATAAAGTTTTTGTAAAGAGATTATAGGGATTTGGGCAGATAATAAATCTGCCCTTTTATTTTTATGCTATAATTTTTGCAAGAAGGTGAAATTATGGCAAAAATTCCGTTAAAAAGAAATGTTTTAAGAGAGTTAATTTTAACAAGTTCGGAAAGAGAGTACGGCAGGCACTCTATTCAAGGGTTGGTTCGTGCCTTACTTGAACCGCTAATGGAACAAACTTCTTCCGAAGGACTTGTTTTAATGAGATTATTTAACGTTGACGGAATTTCTTCTGTATTAAAAAGACTTGAATTTTCTGATGTAAGACTTTATTCATATTGCGACAATTTGGCAGGTAATAAGGTTATTAATATTGAAAAAGAAAATATTTGGGATACAACGGAATTTATCCTTATCCTTGCCCCCAGATACTCTGCCGTATTGATGTGGGATTGGGCTATCCTTGAAAATGACATGACACCTGTCTGCTTTATTATGAATTCAAGAGAAATATCAGATGTTGCGCATTTAATGTTTGAAAATTCTTCCGTTGAATTGGAAAACTATCTTACAACATACGCTCCCGACAGACGGGAACAAAAGACAATGAATGTTGCAATTAATAAAATTGCGGATTCTTACAATAACGTTTGCAAAGAAATGCTTATTACCTTGGAAGAACAAAAAAATTACGATAAATCGGAAGATTTATTCAAGGAATTTGAACAAATTTCAGAAAAAGCAAAAATGACTTCTCACGAAATCAAAAACCACCTTTCGGTTATTGACTTATATACAAGAATTATTGAAAAACGTGCAGAGAATATTTCCTGCGATGATGAAACAATGACGTCAATAAAAAATGCTCTTGAAAGCATTAAACAGGCAAATTTTGCGGCAAAATCATTTATGAGTGAATTAAGGGTATTTTCAAAGCCGATTTTAACAGAAAGACAATTATCCTCAATCGTTGAAAGTGCAGTAACTCTTGCAATGCCGAAGGCTAAAGATAAAAATATTTCACTTGAAAATTTTGTAGATAACGAATACAGAGTTTCAGTTGACAGCGTAAGAATGCAAAGCATAATTTTAAATCTTCTTTATAACGCCGTTGATGCGATAGAAAAAGGCGGAAGAATTACCGTAAAAACAGAAGAAAGAGAAAACAACAAAATTGCATTACTTGTGAGAGATTCAGGCTCGGGAATAAAAGAAGAAGATGCCCCTCATATTTTTGACGAAGGTTTCACAACAAAAATTGACGGAAACGGGCTTGGTTTATATATTTGCAAAAGACTTGCAAACGAGCAGTATTGCGATATAAATTTAACGCATACGGGAAAAGACGGAACGGAATTCGAAATTTTAATTCCTAAAGTTTAAAAATATTTTAGTGTTTACAGGAGTTTATATGACAATTATTTCAGACAAATTTAGCATCAGCACAAAAGGTTTTACGGATATTATAGATATTACATCTAATGTTTCGGAACTTGTTAAAAAACACAAAATTAAAAATGCAAATGCTCTAATTTATGTTATAGGCTCTACCGCATCAATTACAACTCTTGAATACGAACCCGGATTATTAAAAGATTTGCCTGAAGCGTTGGAAAAATTTGCTCCCGTGAACAAAGAATATTTTCATGACCAGACTTGGCAGGACGGCAACGGATATGCCCATATAAGGTCAGCTCTTATAGGTACTTCGGAAAATATTCCGGTAACAAACGGTTCTCTTTTCCTTGGAAGATGGCAGCAGGTTGTTCTTGTCGATTTTGACAATAAACCGAGAACAAGAACTGTTTTAGTTCAATTTATTATGTAATCAACTGCATAATTTATTTCTTAATTTAATAAAAAAGCCGCAAAAAGCGGCAAGTTAAAATGGGAAAATGTAAGGTTAATTTTTATATTTTTTCTATCGGTTTAAAAATTAAATTATTTAGTTAATAAATTAAAATATCATACAAAAAATGTAGATATTCGGGGGACAATATTCTAATAGTTTTAAAAATATTGTAAAATATTAGTATGGCTTATAATTTTCTGAATGAAAGCACGAACAGATATTTTTCCGCTCCGACAGAAGTCGGTATGTTTTTACTGTCAAAAACTACCCAAACGGATTTTTCACAAGAAGATTTACCCGTTGAAATGAATGAGACAGAAGAAGCGGTAGTTTTTCACGATTTTGAAACATTTACAAAAATGATTTCGTTTTTGTCAGGAACCCTAAAAACTTTTATGCTTCACGGATTTATGGGAAGCGGAAAATCATCGATGGTAAACTTAATACCAAACGTTATCAACAATAATGTTTTATATTTCAGAATTAACTGTTTTGAAGCAACGAACCTTGATGATGTTTTGCTTACAATTTATACAAAATTCATCGAATACTATAATGAAAAGAAAGTAATACTTCCGAAAATAGTATCCAACGTGTTTGCGGACAGAGTAAATGCGTACATTAAATCTGATAACAAACCTATTCTTTTTATTTTCGAAAACCTTGATTCGGAAAAATATCCTATACATGCAGATATAGTTAACTTTATTAAACACATATCACAAATAGATAAAGTTAAAGTTATAATAACCTCAAGAAATCTTGCCTCGGACGATTTTCCTAATAATTCAGAATCTAATTTTGCGGTGATTAAACTTGCAGGAAAAGAAGAATTTATCAATATTTTAAATCAATACGGAATAGAATCCGACGAAGAAACGTATGAAAATACTTTCATAGCGACAAAAGGTCATTTCTTGTACATATCACTTCTTGTCAACGTAGTTTCTCTTCTGAGAATTTCTCTAAGCGCTTTGTATAACGATTTTTCCAAAAAAAATCTTATTATTTTTGATTTTTTAATTTCAAAAGTTTTGACTTTAATTCCCGACAGATTTTTTAAGACGCTATGGTTTTTATCATTAATAAGATTAGGTGTTTCCGAAGAATTTTTAATAGGTCAAAAAATATCAACCAAAGATGAATTGGAATATTTAAAGGAAAGAATGCTTGTTTGTCAGGAAGAAGATATGATTTACATAAAAGACTATGTAAAATCCACCGTTCAAAAAACGATTAACCCTCAAACAAAACACGATATCAACAAGTATTTACACGAATTATATGAATCCCAACTTCCTAAAAAGCCGAATGAAAGAGATTTAAAAATTTCTCGTAGCACAATGCGTCGAGAATCTGCTTATCACTTGGAAGAAATGGAAAAAGCATTACAACAACAGCAAGACCAAAAATTATCGGCAAAAAAGACCGTTGATTATAAATACATAAGTTATTCTAAAAATATACAAAATGATTGGAATTTCAAGGAATCTAAAATTTCCTCAAGTAAATTCATCAAACCTGCTCCACGAGGAATGGAAACAAGAATTAAAACTAATTTAAATCAACGACAATTGAGATTAACAGATGATGAATTAAAGTTGTTGAACAAATTGAATTTAAATGTTCCTAATGCCGAAAGAATTACAAATGACAGGGGCGAAGATAAGTATATGTCTTTGAGAGAAGAATATGCACAAGCACGCCGTCCTCAGCAAAATCAAACCCAACAACCTTCAGTCAATAATCCTGAACCGGTAAGACAACAAGTTGTTGAAAATTTAGCAGATGTAATGGCTGCTGCAGCCGATGCCGAACAGGAATTTGATTTTGAAAAAGCCCTAAATATCTATAATAAAGCATACACTATGACGGAATCCGCAGGTTATAATGAAGCAAAGCCCATCATTATGCTGCAAACAGCCATTTGTCACAAAAAAATGCAAAATAACGACGAAGCATTAAGATGTTTTGATGTTGCATACAAACTGTATGATTCTTCAAATCCCGAAAAAGCAAATTCAATATTATTCGATATGGCTGAAATTTATACGGAAACGTACAATCACGAGCAGGCAAAATTAATGTACGAAAGAATTCTTGCATCGGGACAAATTAGCGATTTGAAGTTTCTGATAAAAGTTCTTTTAAATATTTCAGAAATCGAAACAAATAATTCGAATTTTGATAAAGCAATAGGATATTACACAAGAGCAATTGAAAATGCAGAAAAAATTCAAGATAAAAAATTGATATGCGAAAGCACTTTCAAATTTGCACTTGCTTGTGACGATATGGGAGATGTTGACAGAGCATTTAAGAATTATGCAAAATGTGTTCAAACTTCAAACGAATACGAAATAAATCCCTACGTTTCATCTGCATACTCAAATATTGCAGGAATATACGAAGAACAAAATCTTACGGACAAAGCGGCAAAATATTATGAAGAAGCCGTAAAAACCGATGAAAAACAAGAAAATTGGGACGGTCTTTACTTTGCATATTCAAAATTGGCAGGAATTTACCAATTGAAATCAATAACCCTTGCCATAGATTTTTTGAATAAAGCGCTGAATGCTGCTCAAAAACTTGGAGATAACGTTTATATAGCAACAACTTATACCCAACTCGGGGATTATTATTATCAATCAAACTCCAATGAAAACGCATTAAAATCATATCTTTTGGCTAAAGCGGTTATAATGAAGCAGCCAAATCCCGACAATATAAGAAAAATTGACGTCAGAATAAATGACATGAAAGAAAGAATGGGTGCTGCCGTATATTCACAAATAATATCGGAGTTTCAAACATAATAATGCCCGATATTAATTCCGATAAAAAACAAAAACTTGACGATTTTAGAAAAATTTTTGAAGAGTATAATTCTCATACAAATTTAATGAGTAAAAATGATTTGTCTAAGATTTGGACAAAACATATTCCGGACAGTTTGAATATAGATTTGTTTTTTAAAAAATACGGCATTCCGAAAACAATTATTGACCTTGGAAGCGGCGGAGGATTTCCTTCTGTCCCGATAGCAATCGTTTATGACAAAATAAATGTTACGGCAATTGAATCTATACAAAAAAAAGTCAGATTTTTAAATTTGGCAAAGGAAAAATTAAATTTAGATAATTATTTTCCGATTTGTGACAGGGTTGAAAATTTATACACAAAGTTAAACAATTCGGCAGATGTTGTTACAAGCAGAGCGGTGGCTGATTTATCAAAAATTATTGAATATTCATATCCGTTATTGAAAAAAAACGGCTATATAGTGGCATATAAATCGAATAATGCCGAAAATGAACTTTTAAATTCCGAAAAATTAATAAAAAAATACAAATTAAAATTTGTCGAAAAAATAAGTTATTTCGTAGAAGATTCGACGGAAAGAGAATTAATTATTATCAGAAAATAAGCCATAAAAAACGTCTGATATTTAACGGTTTTTCAATTTAAATAAAAATTTTAAAAAACTATTTTATTTTAGGCTTATTTTTAATAAAATAATAGTAAAAGAGGAAAAAATTATGCTTGATATAAAAATTATTCGTGAAAATCCTGAAAAGATAAATGAACTTTTAAAAAGAAGAAATCCAGAATTATCAATTGATAAGGTAATAGAAATTGATGCGGAAAGAAGAAAGGTTCAAACAAAAGCCGACGAATTGAGAGCGAAAAGAAAATCAGAATCTCAAAAAATCGGAATGATGAAAAAGAACGGTGAAAATACAGATGCCATTCAGGAAGAAGTAAGACAAATCGGAGATGAAATAAAAGAACTTGAAGAAAAACAAGTTGAACTCGACAACGAACAAAGAACACTTCTATTGCATATTCCGAACATTCCTGACGAAACGACACCAATCGGAACTTCCGAAAACGATAACCCGACTGTAAGCACTTGGGGTGAACCTACTAAATTCAATTTTGAATTTAAACCGCATTGGGATTTATGCGAAGAAAAAAATCTTGTAGATTTTGAAAGAGGGGTTAAACTTTCTCAATCAAGATTTACTCTTTACAGAGGTTTAGGTGCAAAACTCGAAAGGTCTATCATACAATTTTTCCTAGATTTACACACAACAGAACACGGATACGAAGAAATTCTTCCTCCGTTTATGGCAAATGCGGCAACAATGACAGGAACAGGCCAACTTCCGAAATTCAAAGAAGATATGTATAAATGCGTTGACGAAGATTTATACCTTATTCCGACCGCAGAAGTACCCGTAACAAATATTTATGCAAATGAAATTTTGAATGAAGATGATTTGCCTAAATATATGACTGCATATACTCCGTGTTTCAGAAGAGAAGCAGGCTCGGCAGGAAAAGACACAAGAGGTTTGATAAGAGTTCACCAATTCAATAAAGTAGAAATGGTTAAATTGACAACGCCCGAATCCAGCCCCGAAGAACACGAAAAACTTACAAAAAATGCCGAAAGATGTCTTGAACTTTTAGGACTTCCTTACAGAAGAGTTGCTCTTTGTACTGCAGATATAGGTTTTAGTGCAAACAAATGCTTTGACCTTGAAGTTTGGATGCCTTCATATAATACATACAAAGAAATTTCAAGTTGTTCAAATTACGGCGACTATCAGGCAAGACGTGCAAACATCAGATACAGAAACAAAGACGGAAAAGTACAATTTGTACACACCATCAACGGTTCAGGTTTGGCCGTCGGAAGAACATTTGCTGCAATTATAGAAAACTTCCAACAAGAAGACGGAACCGTAATAATACCTGAAGTATTAAGAAAATATATGGGTACGGATAAAATTTAATGACTAAAAAAGGGTATTTTATAACTTTTGAAGGAATAGACGGCTGCGGAAAGTCAACGCAACTTGATGCCGTTTACGATTTTTTGACAAGTAAAGGTTATAAATGCATAAAAACACGAGAACCCGGTGCCCTTGAACTAGGTAAAAAAATAAGAGAAATACTTCTCCACCATAACGGAATAGTTTCCGATAAATGCGAAATGTTTTTATTCCTTGCTGATCGTTCTCAACATATTGATACATTAATAAAACCGTCTGTTGAAAAAGGTATGATTGTACTCTGCGACAGACACACCGATTCCACAATTGCTTATCAGGGATACGGCAGAGGTCAAGATGTTGAAAAACTTATTGAATTAAATAATATTGCAACGGGCGGTATGAAACCCGATTTGACATTTTTATTTGATGTCGATACCGAAACGGGAGCAAAAAGGGCAGGAAATAATCCCGACAGAATGGAAGCCTCCGGAAAAGAATTTTTTAACCGTGTAAGACAGGGATATCTTTCGCTTGCGAAACGTTATCCCGAAAGAATTAAAGTAATTAACGGAGAAAATTCAAAAGAAATAGTTTACAATGAAGTAAAATCGAATATAATGGATTTAATGGGTTTATAAAAAAGGAAGTTGCGGCATGTCTGAAAAGAAACAATACAGAAGATGGTATGATAAAGATCCTATTTTAAGAGAAGCATTAGAATTGCTGAAACTTAAAGCAGATGAAAACGGTGCAGATGAAACGGCTTCCGAATTTATAATAAAATTGCAGCAGGATGTTGCAAAAGATGTAATCGACAGCGTTTACAACATGGTAACAAAATATGCCGGAAAAGGAAATCGCTGGTACGATAATGACCCTGTAATGCTCAAAGCAGTTGAACTGTTAAGAGTAGCATCACCTGAAACCCAAAGGAATGCGGCATTGAAGTTGTTAACCGCTCTTGAGGTTAATAACTCAGATGACCTTGAAAACATAGATAATGAATAATCAATTAAATAATACACACACACTAAAAGACGTACAAAACGAAAACGATATAAGAGGAATTGATATACAAAAGGTCGGCATCAATGATATAGATGTTCCTTTTGTTGTTCAAAGAAAAAACGGAGAAAATCAAACCGTTGTTGCAAAAGGCAGAATGAGTGTCTCTCTTTCAAAAATGAAAAAAGGAACTCATATGTCCCGTTTTGTTGAAATATTAAACATTTACAGAAACAAATCTTTTTCAGCTAAAGATATTGAATGTCTTCTTATGGATACGAAAAGAATTTTAAAAGCCGAAAGTGCAGATGCGAGATTTAAGTTCAAATATTTTATTGATAAAAAATCTCCCGTCACAAAATTATCTTTTCCGATTGCCTATGATTGCAGTTATGAGGGTAGATTAGAGGGTGAAAATTATACTTTTATATTGGGAGTAAAAGTACCTGTTACAACTCTTTGTCCTTGTTCTAAGGAAATATCAGAAAATTCGGCACATAATCAAAGAGCAGTTGTAAAATTAAAAATAACTTATAATCAATCAGCAGAAACCATCTGGGTTGAAGATATCGTTGATATTGTGGAATCTTGTGCATCATCTCCTCTGTATGAAATTTTAAAAAGAAGCGATGAAAAATATGTAACGGAAAAAGCGTATGAGAACCCTAAATTTGTTGAAGATATTCTTCGTGACTTAGTGGTAGAATTGAGAAAAGACAAAAGAATTCTCGAATACGAAACGGAAATAGAAGCTTTTGAAAGCATACACAATCACAATGCCTGGGCATATCAGTCCGAAAGCAAAAGGAGGCAGTAATGAAAGAATTATTTAATGATTATGTACAATCATTAGAAACATATATAATGTTCAGAATTAAACAAAGAACGGCAGAACTTACACCTATGCTTACAGAAAAAGGAAGAGCGCCGATTTCTTTATCAATGGGAGCCCCTGTTGACCCGCCGCCGCAATTTGCCATAGATAAATTAATAGAAATTCTTCAAAATAACAAAAATATTCACACTTACTCAAATCCTAAGGGTGAAAAATACCTCATTGATGAGATTATAAAAAGAATGAAGCGTGTTTATAACGTAGAATTAAAAAATAATGAAGTTCATTCTTTAATCGGTTCAAAGGAAGGTATTGCAAACTTTATAAGAGAACTTATAAATCCTACAACAAATATTAAAGAAAAAGATATTGTTTTGGTTCCGGACCCCGGATATGCGTCATACGCACAGATGGTAATGGTTTCAGGAGGACTTGCGTACCCAATGCCTTTGACTCCCGAAAATAATTATATGCCCGATTTTGAAGATGTATTAAAACAACTTGAAAAAGACGGATTTGACCCGAAAAAGATAAAAGCGGTTGCGTTTAATTATCCCAATAATCCTATGGGCGCCGTCTGTACAAAGGAATATATGCAAAAAGCAGTAGATTTTTGTATAAAACATCATTTTATTCTTATGGGCGATGCCGCATACATAGACCTTAATCTACCCGGAACGGATAAAATTCCGAGTATTCTTGAATGTAAAAATGCTATGGATATAGCAATAGAATTTTACAGTTTTTCAAAATCTTATGCAATGACAGGCTGGAGAATGGGCTGGGCTTGCGGAAATAAAGAACTTGTCGAAATGCTCGGAAAAATAAAATCCTCACTTGATACGGGTATTTTTAAAGGTCTTCAAATTGCAGGAGCATCTATTCTTAATTCCGAAGAAGGGGATAAATTTATTGAGGAATCCAACAAAAAATATCAAATTAAACAGGATATTTTGTTAGACGGATTTAAAAAGATGGGCTGGGATATAGACAAACTCGGAAAGCCCAAAGCAACTTTTTATCTCTGGCTCCCTGTTCCGCCAAGATTTAAAAGTTCCGAAGAATTTACAAATTATGTGCTTGAAACTTCAGGTGTAGTATTTGTTCCGGGAAGTGCTTTCGGCAAAAACGGCGAAATGTGGTTCAGAATATCCGCAACAGCAACGGAACCCGAAATAAAAGAAGCTGTTGAAAGATTAATTCAGGACGGTTTAAGATTTTAATTGTATTTTGCATATCAGAATATTAATTAATTATAAATATTCGCTTTATATAAAAATATTCGGAGTACAATATAAATAAAGACAGGAGATATTTATGTGGGACTATTCCGAAAAAGTAACAGATTTATATAAAAACCCAAAGAATGCAGGTATGATTGAAGATGCCGATGCCGTTGGTGAAGCAGGCTCACTTTCTTGCGGTGATATGTTGAAACTTTATTTAAAAGTTGATGAAAAAGGAATTATTACAGATGCAAAATTCCAAACTTTCGGTTGCGGTTCTGCCGTTGCAAGTTCAAGCATTTTAACCGAAATGATTATCGGAAAACATATTGACGAAGCAAGAAAAATAACCAATAAAGAAATTGTTGATGAACTTGGCGGTTTACCTCCCGCAAAAATGCACTGTTCTGTTATGGGACATGAAGCATTAGAGGCGGCAATTGCAAATTATTACGGCGAAACTTGTATCGTTGATAAAAAAGAAAAAGTGATTTGCCAATGCTTCAATGTGACAGAAGATGCTATCAAATCTGCAATAAAAGAAAATAATTTACATACACTTGAAGAAGTCACCGCTTATACAAAAGCGGGCGGTGCTTGCGGAAAATGTAAAAGCAACATTGAAGCAATTCTTAAAGAGTTTTACAACGAAAAACCAAAATTGACAAAGACTCAGCAAATTCTCAAAGTCAGCAAAGTTATTGAAAAGTATGTATCTCCATCTTTGAGAGAAGATAACGGAGATATAGAACTTATTGACGTTGATGAAAACAAAATATATATTAAATTCTTCGGAAAATGTCATTCTTGCAGTAAGGTAAGCCTTACAAAAGAGTATGTTCAAGATATACTCCGCAAGCATATTTCGGAAGATATTGAAGTTATTCAGGTGTAAAAATGGAAAAAAGATTGGTTTATTTGGATAATAATGCCACAACAAAAGTTGATGAGCGTGTTTTGGAAGAAATGCTTCCGTATTTTTCCGAAAATTATGCAAACCCCGGCGGAATGTATGATTTTGCAGGAAAAATGAACAAAAAACTTTCTGACGCAAGAGAATCCGTCAAAGAATTGTTCGGTGCATCTTCTCAAGATGAAATATTAATCACGGCATCAGGCTCCGAAAGCGCTAACACGGCAATAAGAGGAATCGTAAATTCAACACACGGAAGAAAACACATAATTACAACAAAAGTTGAGCACCCTTGTGTTTTGAATACTTATGCCGCACTTGAAAAAGAAGGTCATAAGGTTTCTTATATCGGTGTTGATTCTCACGGAAATTTGGACCTTGATGAACTTGCAGATATGGTAAAACCCGAAACTGCACTTGTTTCGGTTATGGCAGCAAATAATGAAACAGGTATAATTTTCCCTTATGAAAAAATTGCGGAAATTGTTAAATCAAAGAACCCCGAAACAAAAGTTTTTGTTGATGCTGTTCAAGGTGCAGGAAAAATAAGATTAGACTTCAAAAACACAAAAGTTGACTTGGCATCTGTTTCGGGTCACAAATTCCACGCACCAAAAGGAATTGGCGCTTTATACATTAAAAAGGGTACAAAAATCACACCGTTGATTACAGGCGGTCATCAGGAAAAAGGCAGAAGAGCAGGAACAGAAAACACCGCAGGAATTATTGCTATGGGAAAAGCCGCCGAATTGGCTTTGGAAAGTTTGTCCGACGAATTAACGAGAGTAAAATATCTTCGTGATAAACTTGAAAATTCACTTTTAAGCAATATTTATAACGCAAGATTGAATTCTTCCGTAGGGAACAGGGTTCCGAACACTACAAATATCGGCTTTGAATACATTGAAGGGGAATTAATTCTTCTCTATATGAATGAAGCAGGTATTTGCGCAAGTTCAGGAAGTGCATGCACAAGCGGAAGTTTAGATGCAAGCCATGTTTTAAAAGCGATGGGCGTGCCTTTTACCGCTTTACACGGAAGTGTAAGGTTCAGTTTAAGCAGATTTACAACGGAAGAAGAAATTGATTATACCTGCAAAGTTATGCCCGATATAATCAATAAAATCAATGCTCTTTCGCCGTTCCAAAAAGAATTGAACGAATTAAAATCAGCAAAAAGCAATAAATAAAATCAGTTTAAAACTCTGAGATTTGCTTCAACGGCAATATCAATATTTCCGTATTGAAGAGTTATTGTGTTGCCTTTACCGTAGGCATAGCCATAATTTATGGTTTCTTCGTCTTCATTTTGTTTTGAATTCACGGCACGAATTTTTATCGATTTGTAAGAACCTTGAGTTAAATAGATGTATGGGCATTCGTTCTTGTCAAACTTAACGGACATTGTGTAATGTCCCGCAGGAATTTTCTGACCGTCATCGGAAACACAATTTGCTGGAATCATAATCACGGGAGTGTGATTGATAACATCTTTTAATGCCTGAAATTCGGAATTCACGAATTCATCACCGCCTTGAACGGAAGTCGGAGTTTTTATATCCTTTTTTCTGATTTTTTTGGGTTTTTGAAATTTATTTTTATACTGTTCGATTGCATTGTTAAATTCTTTGTCGGAGTAGTGTTTCAAGACTTGAGTCCTATGAGAATAATCAGTTTTTGCCAAGTCTTCAAATGTCGTTTCTTCGGCAAAAGCACCGATATTTACAAAAGAAAATAAAATTGCAGATATAATAAACTTTTTCATAATTTTATAATAATAATTTTTTTGAATAAGTAAATAATACGGATACTTGAAAAATAAATAATTTTTGTATAAAATCAAAATATCGGGACGTGGCGCAGCTTGACTCTGCCGAAAAAAATGATTAAGTATCATTTTTTGAGAGGTAGCACTACAAGGGGCGGTGAGTTCCAAAGCAAAGCAAAAATCGGGACGTGGCGCAGCTTGACTCTGCCGAGAAAAATGATTAAGTATCATTTTTCGAGAGGTAGCACTACAAGGGGCGGTGAGTTCCAAAACAAAGCAAAATCGGGACGTGGCGCAGCTTGACTCTGCCGAGAAAAATGATTAAGTATCATTTTTCGAGAGGTAGCACTACAAGGGGCGGTGAGTTCCAAAACAAAGCAAAATCGGGACGTGGCGCAGCTTGGTAGCGCACTACCTTGGGGTGGTAGGGGTCGCAGGTTCAAATCCTGTCGTTCCGATTTTTTTAAGGAAATTATATATGTAATTTCTGAACACATAGTAATCGGAATGTGGCGCAGTTTGACCCTGCCGAGAAAAATGATTAAATATCATTTTTCGAGAGGTAGCACCGTAGGTGCGCTACATATGAAAACTAAATAACAAATAATCGGAATGTGGCGCAGTTTGACCCTGCCGAGAAAAATGATTAAATATCATTTTTCGAGAGGTAGCACCGTAGGTGCGCTACATATGAAAACTAAATAACAAATAATCGGAATGTGGCGCAGTTT
>Ga0310695_10009753_pt1 | contig 14319 bp, 12 predicted proteins | sample RumenRJG_04DNA_FD_203882 | JGI IMG/M metagenome (GOLD analysis project Ga0310695, IMG submission 203882) | Bovine rumen microbial communities from Lethbridge, Alberta, Canada - RJG_04 (v2) (version 2) | ecosystem: Host-associated > Mammals > Digestive system > Stomach > Rumen | place: Canada... | reverse complement strand
CGACTTGGCGTATATTCCGCGTCCTAAGGGGACGCATCGCTGCCTTCTGGCAATAGTATGGGAGGAAATTATGAATCCAAACCTAATGGCACAACTGGCAAAAGATGCCATGCTCGAACAGCTGGCCGCCACCCCAAAACCCGGGTTGGTCGACCGTGAGGGGAGCGGGGCGCACCTTGACCTCGACTACCCCGTCATGCAGGACGCCATCCACGCCCTCGCACCCCACATCGTCACCTTTGGGCAAACGGGGCTTTTCCTCGCCGACAAGGGGGACAAGGAGGTCAGCGAGGTCATGCAAAAGGTGGGTATCGCCGCCTTGGACGAGGTGCGCGAGGTGTCCCAAGGGGCCAACGCCCTCAAAGGCACGGCCTTTTGCTTGGGGCTGTTCGTGACCGCCTACTATCGCGTGTTCCGTCAGCACGACGGAGAGGTTGCCGTAGGCAATTTGATCGACCAAATCGCCCGTTTGGCCGCCCCCATCGAGCGGGAAAAGGATTCGCACGGAGCGTTGGTGGCCGAAAGTTACCACGTGGAAGGAGCCTTGGGCGAGGCGCAAGCCGGCTACCGCCGTTGGCTGACCGAGGGGCTGTGGCTATGGCGCAATCTCCCCCAAGATCACCGCGAGGTGCGGATGCTGTTGTACATCATGGCGAGGCTGGAAGACAGTTGCGTGTACCACCGCGTAGGCGGAGGATTGGCCGCTGACGTCAAGACCATCGCCCAACACCTCTACGACCATTTCGAAGTGGAGGACGTACGCACCGCCTCCCGCTATTTCGAGCGGTGCCACATCTCGACGGGCGGGTCGGGGGATATCCTCACCCTCATCCTGTTGGCCGACAAAGTGCTACCCAAGGAGTAACTATGGATCAAAAGTTTTTGGACAACGAACGTGAGTATCTCTCCCGCGTCAACAAGGTCTTGGACGACAGCCTCGCCGACGTGGACAAGCAAAAAGAGCGCTTGGGCGTGGACTTGGTCGCCGCCCGCAAGGAGATTTGGGACAACGTGGGCGACATGGACGAGTACGAGCAGGTCGGCCGCGAAAACCAAGCCGAATTGGGCGGGGATCGCTACGTCATGCTGACCAAATTGCACGACCGCTTGGAGCGTCAAAAGGACGCCCCCTATTTCGGCAAGTTGGATTTCTCGCTAGGAGACGGCGCGCGTATCAACCTGTATTTGGGTTTGGCGCAGGTATCCGACCAAGCGGGCAATACCTTCGTGGTGGATTGGCGCGCCCCCGTGGCCGATCTGTACTACGACCACACCTTGGGCGAGGCCTCCTATCAAGCCCCCAAAGGGACGATCAAGTGCAACGTCCACAACAAATACCAATTCGTCATCAAGGGCGGGCAATTGCAGTACGCGGTGGACACCTCCACGACCGTGCTGGACGAGGTCTTGCTCAAAGAACTCAGCAAAAACGCCACCCCCGTGATGCGCAACATCGTGTCCACCATCCAAGCCGAGCAAAACAAGCTCATCCGCGCCTCCTTCGGGGAGGATTTGTTGGTGCAGGGCGTGGCCGGCAGCGGCAAGACGAGTATCGCTTTGCACCGCATCGCGTACATCCTGTACCACAGCCGCAGTATCATCAAGCCCAAGGAGATTTGGATCGTCACCCCCAACAAGGCCTTTACGGCCTATATCGGCAACGTGTTGCCCGAGTTGGGCGAGGAGATGGTCCCCCAATGCAGCATGGAGGAACTGGCGGGGGTCGAACTGCGCAAGATCTGCACCTTCGAGACTCGCGAGGCGCACTTGGAAAAACTGTACGCCACTAGGCCCGCCCCCGAAAGGGAAGGGAGTATGCGCTACAAGGCGAGCGCACAGTTTGCCGACGATATAGCGGCCTTTGCCGCAAAAGCAGACCGCTTTAGCTTCCATCCCCGCGACTTCGTGGCGGGCGACTACGTCTGCCCCAAGGGGGTATTGGAAGTGCTGTACTACCGCCGCTTCGCCCACTATCCCGCCGCCAAGCGGATGGAGTTGATCGCCGAGTACGTGGAGAGGGATTTCAAGGAGCATTTCCGCGCCAAAATCTCCCCCACCTTGCACCTCAAGATACAGGAATTGGTCATGGGGATGTACACCCGCTACGACTTGGTGTCTTTGTACCGCCGTATGCTCAAAGAGTTGCAGGACAAGGGCGCTCCCGTCATCCTGCCCGAGCGGCAGACCCCCACCGACAAGGGATTTGCGGGTGACCCCATCCCCTACGAGGACGTGTACGGGCTGATGCTCTTGGGCGCGTTGGTCGAGGGGAGCCGCTTGCGCAAGCACAAGATCAAGCACCTCGTGGTGGACGAAATGCAGGACTACACCCCCGTGCAGTACGCCTACCTCAAAGAGGTATTCCCCTGCCCCAAGACGGTGTTGGGCGACATGGGGCAGATGGTGGATCCCTACCTCAACGCGGGGGATCTTGCCACGATACAGCGCTATCTCGGCGTGGGGTGCAGGGTGGAATACCTGCCCACCTCCTATCGGTCGAGCTACGAGATCACCACCTTTGCCAACCGCTTTGCCGAGCGGGAGATTCGACCCATCGACCGCCACGGGGAGGAGCCGCTGGTGCAGAAAGTCGCTCCGGATGAGGAGATCGCCGAGATCGAAAAACAGATCGCCTACGCCTACGACAAGGGGTTGGAGAGCGTGGCCGTCATCTGTCGCGACCAAGCGACCGCCAGACGCATCCATCACGCCCTCCATACCAAAGCCCTCCTGCTCTTGGACGGCAATACCGCCTACGGGGGCGGCACGGTCGTGACGACCGCCTTCCACGTCAAAGGCTTCGAGTTTGACCAAGTCATCCTCCCCCAAGCGGACGAGGATCACTACTCCGGCGAGTGGGGCAAGCAGTTACTGTATATTAGCACGACGCGTGCCCTGCACCGCTTGGTGCTGCTGTGCGTAGCCTAACGTTTTTTGCGGAGGATCGGCGAGCCTAAGGCAATCCGCGTCCTCGTTCGGCGCGAGTACAAGGATTGGTGCTGCTGTGCGTAGCGCAATGATGTTGCCGTTTGGAGGCAAATGATGAGGCTACGCCAATGATGTGTGCCTTAGGCACAATGATGCGTCCTTCGGACATTATGGATGAATTTTAGGAGATTATATGAAAGACAACAAACTTGCCAACATGGCGCTTGAGTTTGCAACGCAAATCATTGAACTCGTCAAACAACTCAAAAACAATCACGAATTCGTCATTTCCGACCAGATTGGCCGAAGCGGCACATCCATCGGCGCCAACATTTACGAAGCCAACTATGCACAAGGCAAAAAAGACTTCGTTTCAAAACTGGAGATCGCGCTCAAAGAAGCGGCCGAAACAGGCTATTGGCTCGATCTACTTTATCGTGCAAAACTCATTGACGAGGAAACGTACAAATCCCTCAATAGCCAATGCTCGGCTATTCGGATTATGTTAATAGCTTCCTGTCGCACGGCCAAAGCCGAATATTAATTTATCCACAACTGCGGGCTACGGCAACGGTACATCATTTGTGACGGCGTCACAACATCATTGTGCCATACGGCACTCATCATTGCTCACAAAGTGAGCACATCATACATAAAAGGCACGGAGCGTTCCGTGCCTTTTGGATAGTTTTCAGCCCTTGAATGGTTCCTCTGCCGCCAAGGAGAGCTTGCCGACCACGTCAGGGGCCCCGTATTTCTCACAATAGGTAATTGCCATATCTTTGGGCAATATAAACCAAGTCGGATGTCCGTGTGCGCAAGGATAGCCTTTGCTCCCCTCATCTCCATCCCAGCGAATCCCTATCCTCATCGTGCCGGACTCTCCCCACTGGATAAGTGCCAAAGAGAAGCCCTGTGGGCTGGTAAAGATAACTTCGATTGATTTGATCTTCTTTTGCGGTGATTTTGCTTGTCTTGGATTCATAATTCCCTCCTATTTATTTGTCTCAGTTCTAGTATATTATACCATCTGCACAGTGTACAGGTATCGACTGACCCGGGCCTTGCAACGCTAACGCTAAACTGACGATAGTAGCCCATTGCGCCATAGTCCCATCATAATAAATGTCGGTTAAACTAGAACATTCATAGAATGCGAAATTGCCGATACTTGTCATGTTAGTGCCGATGGTTATAGTAGTAATATCTCTGCAACAATAAAAAGCATACGCATAAATGCTTCCAATATCGTCTGGGATAATTAACTGGGCGTTGTCCCCCACATAGCCAAGCAAATATACCATATCCCCATCTGCATAGCGGATAAAACCATCTGCTCCTGTCGTGAGTATCCCTTCATCTTCATCCGTGTACACATTTTTAGCATAATATGCCACCATGCCATAATCATTGCTACCGGGGCAGATGTCTAGTTCGGACCGGTTGAAGACAACAGTAAGTCTTATACAATGGTCAAATGCTTGTGAGCCAATACTCTTCACGCTGGCGGGGATGACGACAGCAGTTAGACCGGTACACTCACAAAATGCGCCCTCACCGATACTTGTCACGCCGTTGCCGATAGTCACCGCATCTAAGCCATAACACTCGGAAAACGCCCAATCCCCGATATTCGTCACGCTCTCGGGTATGACAATATCGGCTAGACTATAACAAGATTGGAACGCAAAAGACCCGATACTCGTCACGCTCTCGGGTATAGTGATCGAGGCCAAACTATAACAATCATTGAACGCCCCATGACCGATACTCGTCACGCCATCGGAAATCGTCACCGCAGTCAGCTCCGTACAAGCCCGAAAGATATCTTCACTGACCTCTTTCAGTCGATTGGGGATAACAACCGTCGTCAGGCCTGTACATCCTGCATATGCGCCCCGACTAATAGTCATCACACCGCTACCGATAGGCATCTGTGTCAGGCCCGTACAGTACGAAAAAGCATATTCTCCAATATTTGTCACGCTAGGCGGGATGACCACCGAAGTCAATCCAGAACACTGGGAAAATGCGTAGTCTCCTATTTTTAGCACCCCATCCGAGACCACCACCGAAATCAATTCGGCATTGCTCTCAAATGCAGAACGCTCGATGTTGACGGGCAACCCCGCGGCAGAACTGGGGATATATACGATCTTATCCGTGCCCGTATAGCGTCGGACCGTCGCTACCACATCACCATAATCAAACACCAGTCCTGCAGTGGGTGCGTGTTCGCCACACTTTTTGCAGACCCCACCTGTACCATAATCATGTTGCATAGTTGGAGCCATCTGTTTGGTCTCATATAATCCACATCTTGGACAAGCACGATGTTCGACCCCGGTAGCACAAGAGGCGGGTTTGTCTACGACCCAATCGCCCGCGTGCCCCAAGGCATAGATGGTCTCCCTCCCCGTCGTGCCGCATAACGTACAAACGTGGTAACGCAACCCGCTAGTGGTACAAGTTGCATCCTGTGCAACAGACCATCCACCCCAAGTGTGCTGCGGCGCCGTCCTGTCTGCAATATAACTATCCCGACAGCGAGTGCAAGTATAAGTTGTGTACCCCTGCTCAGTACATGTCGGCGGGGTGACAACAGCGGCATAGTCGTGGTCAAGAGCGGGTATGGGAACACTCTCTTGTAATACTTCACCACACGTGGCACACACTATCTCTCCACTGTATCCATCCACCGTACAAGTTGGTGCGACCTCGGGCATTCGCACGGGGCTATGCACATGTTCTTGTTCGTCGACCAGCGACCCATCGGATCCTGGATTGGTATACCGAGCACGATCCTTTACATAGGCGACCGGGTAAAACCACATATCGGCGGATATATAACTCATCTCGTTGACTGCAGCGCCTGTCAAGTAGTCCTGTCCAGTCAATATCAGCACACCGTCAACTAGAGTATAACTGCCATGGTGCGCTAGGCGTATGTCGTCAAACGCCACCGTATACGTACCGTTCGCCTCAAACATATACACGTACTCGACGTTATAACGATTGTCCAATTTGGTCAGGGTCTGCTCAAAATAGCCCGACCGAGTAGGAAATGACCCCAAATCAAAGTAGCGTGTATTTTCGACGTCGACCAAGAGCGCTGACGTCAAACACAAAATATCGTCACCGAACAGTCGATAAGTGCCTTGTGTCAGGTCATTCAAGCGTATATAACTACCATTCTTTGTGTAGGAATACTCTTTGCCTTTGAGCACTACTTTGTCTTTCTCGATTATTATCGTAGAGTTACCACCGCCCTGGTACTCCCCCCAATACGCCTCGACCGTCTCAGTCTGTTCTCCAAAACAACCTACAGCCACAATAGCCGCAAGCACAATGCCCAGACATAATGGTATCAACACTATCTTGCTTGTTGCGATCAGCTTTTGCCTCATATCCCCTCCGCAATATCAATGTTTCATTGATTACACAGTCATTATAATAAATGTTTTATTGATTGTCAAGATTGCCATTTGTCGGTTATGCAATAATACATTGAAGGGGATAAAGGAAATGTTGAAAATCAAAGAACTGAGAGAAGAAAAGAATTGGCAACAAAAAGACGTTGCCACCACACTCAACCGCACGGCAGCCTGCATCTCTTCGTGGGAAACCGGCAAAACGGAACCGAGCGTAGACGATATACTCAAATTGGCAGACCTGTTTGACGTTTCCTGTGACTATCTATTGGGCCGAACTGATGATGCCGGGGTCGTTAATACTTTGTCGCCCGCCCAAAACCAACTGCTGTCCCTCTACCAATCTCTTTCGCACGAAGACCAGTATCGCGTTCTTGGTTTTATACAAGCATTGGCAAAATAGTTCATCCACAACTGCGTTGCAAAGCAACGGCACATCATTTGTGACGGCGTCACAACATCATTGTGCCATACGGCACTCATCATTGCTCACGAAGTGAGCACATCATACAAAAAGGCACGGAGCGTTCCGTGCCTTTTATGTACTCACCACTCCGTCCGAGTCTGGTATTTTGCATAAAGCAAGCGGATAGAGGGTGAGGCTTCCCACCCCTTGCGGCTATCCGCCCAAAAAGGAGAAAGAAGCAATCGCGCCCGCAAGAGGTTTCTCTTGGGAAGCGCTATCCATAGTATAGGCCGCCGGCCCCCTTGTTATACTTGTCGGTTGCCAACTCTCTGCGAAAGTGGTATAGTAGAGGTATGAAATTACCCGAGGCGTTTTGCGATCGCATGAAAGAGATGCTGGGCGAGGAATACCCCGCCTTTTTGGCGTCCTACGAGGAGCCCGCCCGCAAGGGGCTACGGCTCAATGCGCGCTTGGGGCTCTCCAAGGAGAGGGTCGAGGCGTTACTTGGCGTAGGCCTGACCCCCTTGCCTTACGACGATCAAGGCTACTTGGTCGAGGGGGACCTTAGCGGCAACCATCCCTTGCACCACGCGGGGGCTGTGTATATGCAGGAGCCTTCGGCTATGTTGCCCGCCAACGCCTTGGACATCCCCAAGGATGCGACCGTCCTCGATCTATGCGCCGCGCCGGGCGGCAAGAGCACCCGCTTGGCCGAGATGGTGGAGGAGGGGCTATTGGTGTCCAACGAGATCGACTTGGGTCGCGCCCGCGTGCTCGCCGGCAACCTCGAGCGGATGGGCGCACGCAACGTCGTCGTGACCAATCTCGACCCCAAGGGGGTCGCCAACCTCTTCGGCGCCTCGTTCGACGTGGTGTTGGTGGACGCCCCCTGCTCGGGGGAAGGGATGTTCCGCAAGACCCCCGCCGCGGTGGAGGAGTGGAGCCTAGACAACGTCACCATGTGCGCCGCCCGCCAAAAGGACATCCTCGCCCACGCCATCCGCACCCTCAAAGAGGGTGGGTATCTCGTGTATAGCACTTGTACCTTCGCACCCCCCGAAGACGAAGGCGCGATCGAATGGCTACTCGCGCAAGGCTTCGAGTTGGTCCCCGTGACCGCCCGCGTCGAGGTAGCGACCACCCCCTCCCCCGTCTATCCCTTGGCCCGCCGCGCCTATCCCCACAAGGGGGTGGGCGAAGGGCATTTCGTGGCCGTACTGCGCAAGGTCTCGGGCGAAAGCCCCGCGCCCTCACGGCTCAACCCGTGGCAAAAGCCCGATCCGCGTGCGGACAAAGTCGCCGGCAAGGCACTCGGGGAGATTTTCGGCACTATCCCCCCGTATAAATGGTGGAACGGTTACGCCGTCCTACCTCCCCAAGGAGAGGTCATCCCGCCCAAAGGGCTCGCCGTGGGCGTCAAATTGGGTCAGGTGGAGAACGGGCGCTTCGTCCCCCATCACGCGCTGTGGCGTTGTTTGGCCGAGGACTGCAAACTACGGCTGGACCTTCCCCTAGACGATCCCCGTGTGGCCAAGTACCTCCGCGGCGAGACGATCGAGGCCGACCTCCCCAACGGTTGGGGGGTATTGCTCGTGGAGGGCTGTCCCTTGGGCGGTTTCAAAGCCGTGGACGGGACGTTGAAAAATCATTATCCCAAGGGGCTACGCCTCTCATGAGGCGTAGCCCAATGAATTGCCTGTGAGCACGAATTGCGAAAAAGCGCATGAATTGGGGCTCCGCCCCATGAATTATCGCGCCGGACCGCGCTCAATTATGGATAGGCTCCCCCGACTGAACGTCGATGGAGCCGTCTTTTTTATCCACAATGCAATCTCAGATTGCAATTTATGATACGCAAGTATCAATTCATGCCGACAGGCAATCCACGCACCTTGGGTGCAATTCATCGGCTTGCTCAGGCCAAACGAGGGCTGACCCGGTGTACTTGACGTACACGATTATCACGAGTGCGTGCCGTCCGGCCATATCGCCCATATCGGCCAAACGTTTTTGTAAAGTGTCTTTACAAACGGGCGCTTCGTGCGTTATAATAGGCGCAGAATGGGGAACCATCCCCAAGTTGAGGTGAATTATGATTTATTTGGGCGTAGATATAGGCGGCATGAGCATCAAAGTCGGCGCGGTGGACAAAGCGGGCAACCTGCTCTCCAAGGTCAGCGACGTCACTCCTTTGAACGACCCGGACAAGGCGATCGAGTTGATCGCCACTTTGTGCCGTGAGGCCGTCAAACAGGCCGATGCGCGTTGGGAGGACGTCCAAGGTATCGGCGCGGGCGCTCCGGGCACGGTGGACGGAGATATCGTCACCTACGCGACCAATATCGGCTGGTACGGCGTGGACTTTTGCGCCAAACTGTCCGCCATCACGGGGGTCAAAGTCGCAGTCGGCAACGACGCCAACTGCGCCCTCTTGGCCGAGGCCAAATTCGGCGCCGCACGCGGGTATCACGACGTGGGCATGGTCACTTTGGGCACGGGCGTTGGCACCGCGTTTCTCGCGGGTGGCACCCTGATACTGGGCAACGGCGGCGCGGCCGGCGAAGGCGGCCATATGCGCACCAAATCCTTGGGCAACCGCTGTTCGTGCGGTAGGTTGGACTGTTGGGAGTTGTACGCCTCGGCGTCCGCCCTCCAACGCAGGACCCAAGCCGTCGTCGGGCACAACCCCACCGGCATCATGGCCAAGCTGGCCAAGGAAAGGGGCAAAGCGTCGGGTCGCGTCTTTTTCGAGGCGCTCAACGCGGGCGACAAGGACGCCGAAGTCCAACTCAAAGAGTTTCAACAGGACGTGGTGGACGGGTTGGTCAACATCGCCAACCTCTTCCGTCCCCAATTGATCGTCATTGGCGGCGGCATCGCCGCCCAACCCCGAATGATCGCTCCTTTGGAGGAGATGGTCAATAGCGAGACCTTGGGCGGAGCGGGCAATCCCCACGTCAAGGTCATCGCCGCCACGATGGGCAACGACGCAGGCATCGTGGGCGCCGCCGTACAGGTGATGTAATGGCAAGATCCGATTATCAACATATTTGGCCTACGGTTGATCGCCCCGCCCGCTACGTCGGCGGGGAGTACAACTGCCCCCACATGACGGGACGGGGTACCCGCCTATGTTTTTGTATGCCCGACCTCTACGAGGTGGGGATGAGCAACTTGGGACTTCGGCTCCTCTACCACCGCCTCAACGAGATGGCTGACGTGGAGTGCGAGCGATGCTTTGCCCCCGCCGTGGACTGCATCGACAGGCTCCAAGCCGAGGGTCTGCCCCTGCCGAGTATCGAGACAAACACCCCCTTGCGCCGGTTTGACATGGTGCTGTTTTCCGTCCAATACGAGATGTTGTACAGCAACATCCTCCTCATGTTGGATCTGGGGCGCATCCCCTTCTTCGCCAAGGATCGCGGAGAGGACGATCCCATCCTCATTGCGGGCGGTCCCTGCGCGGTCAATCCCGAGCCTTTCGCCCCCTTCTTCGACATCATCGACATCGGCGAGGGGGAGGAGATGCTCCCCGAGATCGTCAGCCTCTATCGCCGTCACAAGGGGAGAGGCCACTACGACAAGCGGGCTTTCCTCGAGGAGGCGCAGTCCATCCCCGGCGTTTACGTTCCCGCCCTCAACACCCCCGATAATCGCCACACGGTGGTCAAGCGGATTGTCCGCGATTTTGAGAATTGTTACTATCCCACCCGCCAAATCGTCTCCAACTTGGAGATCGTTCACGACCGCTCGATGGTGGAGCTGTATCGCGGCTGCGCCAACGGGTGTCGTTTTTGCCAAGCGGGCTTTTATTACCGCCCCTTGCGCTACCGCTCGGCCGCCAAGGTCGCCGAGTTGTGCAATAAGTTGACCAACCAAACGGGGTACGACGAGATCTCGCTGGGCAGTTTGTCCACGGGCGACTACCCCTATATCAAGCCCCTGTTGACCGCCCTCAAACCTTTGGCGCAGTCCCGCCACGTGTCGTTGGCGCTTCCCTCCATGCGGTTGGACACCTTTGAGGAGGAGTTCTCCTCGGGGGCCAAAAAGACTTCCATCACGTTCGCACCCGAGGCGGGCACCCAACGCCTTAGGGACGTCATCAACAAAAACGTCACCGACGAGGACATCGACCGCTCGCTGACCTACGCCTTCGAGGCGGGGTACAACAGCGTCAAACTCTACTTTATGTTGGGTCTGCCGACCGAGACGGACGAGGACCTCATGGGCATCGTGGAGATCTGCAAGCGCATCCGCGAGCTCTATCGCAAGGCCACCGGCCGCAAGGACGTGACCGTGTCCGTGTCCTGCGCGGTGTTTATCCCCAAACCCCTCACCCCCTTCCAATGGGAGGCGCAGATCCCCATGGAGGAGATGAAGCGCCGCCAGTATTTAGTCAAGGACGCCCTGCGCCCGGTCAAAGGGGTGACCTTCCACTATCACGACGACGACGTCAGCGAGATGGAGGCCATCTTCGCCCGCGGCGACCGCAAACTCGCCGACGTGTTGGTGCGCGCCCACGAGTTGGGGTGTCGCTTCGACGGTTGGACCGAACATTTCCGCTACGACTTGTGGTGCCAAGCCCTCGCCGATTGCGGGGTGGACAAGCGGGTCTATTTGGACGAGCAACCCTTGGATAAGGAGTTGTGTTGGGAGTTTATCGACTGCGGGGTCACCCGCCGTTACCTCCTCGCCGAGCGGGAAAAGGCGCACCAAGCCATCGCCACCACCTCCTGCAACAAAGGGTGCAAGGGGTGCGGTTGTCACACCCAAATCAAGTGCAACGTCAAGGAGGGAGAAGCGTGATTACCCTCAAATATTGCAAAAAAGACGCCATGCGCTTCGTCGCCCACCTGGACGGGATGCGCAACCAAATGCGGGCCATGCGCCGCACCGGGCTCAACGTGGGGTTTAGCCAAGGTTTCAACCCGCATATGCTGCTCAACATGGGGGTCACCTTGCCCCTGGGCTGCGGCAGTACGGCCGAATATATGACGATGGAGATGACCCACGACCCCGCCGAGGTGTTGCGGGTCTACAACGAGTGCAGCGCCCCCACCTTGCAGGCGACTGCCTGTTGGCTGACCGACCGCTCCCCCAATTTGGCGGGCACCGTGGTCGCGGCCGACTACCGTATCCGCGCCTACTGCGACGACAAAGCCCTCGTCGAGGGGTTGGTCAACCTGCCCGAGTTCGTCATCGACTATCCCACCAAAAAGGACCCCAATGGGGTCAAAGATATCGCCCGCCTCATCAACGCCGTCAAGGTGGAGGACGAGTTCGTCACCGTATGCTTGGCGGCGGGCAACACCACGGTCAAGCCCGACCTGTTCGCCCGCGCCCTCACCAAACTGGGGGTGCGCGTGGATATGGACAGCATCGTCCGTGTGCGCCAATACGTCCGCTTGGACGGCATACTGACCGACGTGGACGAGTATTTGGACAGCACGGCCAAGGACTTTGCCCATGTATGACCTCGTGTGGCTGACCCAGAGTGGACGATACGCCTGCTTCGTCGGGGACGAGGTGTGGGAGATAGGAGAGGTACCCTCGGGCGGCGAGGAGATTTTGCTCGCCAAAGTGGTGCGCCCCGCCCCCTCTCTCGAGGGCGCTTTCGTGTCGATAGGAGATCGCAACGCCCTGTTGCGATACGCCAAAGGGGAGACCCCGCTCAAAGTGGGCGACACCCTCTTGGTCAAGCAGATCGAGCGCGCCAAAGGGGACAAACTGGCCGTCGTGGCCTCCCGTCCCACCCCCTCGGGGCGCTTGGTGGTCTACCTCCCGCACGGGGAGGGGCTGACCTTCGCCAAGACCCTGCCCGCCCCCTCGCGCAAGCAGTTGACCGAGGCTCTATCCGACCTCGTAGCGACCCTGCCGGGCGGTTGGCTCGTGCGTAGCGCGGCCATGGGCGCCGACCCCCAAGAGGTGGCGAACGAGATGCGCGATTTGCAAGCCAAATGGCGGGGATTGCTGTCCGCGACCACCCTCGGTGTGGTCTATCGTTCCCCCGACAGAGAGGGGCAACGCTTCGTTCGCGACGCGAGAGAGGTATGGGTGGACGACCCCGCCCTCGCGGAGGAGTTGGGACACGCCTATCCCCTGACCCCCGTGCGTTTGGTGGAGGATTTGGGCGACCGTTTGGCTCGCCAAGAGCGGGAGTTGCGCCCCCTGCTCGACCGCAAAGTCGTCCTACCCCAAGGGGTGACCTTGGTCTTTGACCAAACGGAAGCCGCCCTCGTGGTGGACGTCAACTCGGGCGCATATCCTCTTGCGGGCAATCCGCAGGCATCGGCGAGGGAGGTCAACCGCATCGCCGCTCGCGCTCTCGTACGCCAACTCGCCCTGCGGGAGGTCTCGGGGGCGATCATCGTGGATTTCGTGTCCACCGACGAGGTGGGCAAAAGGGATTTGATGGACTATCTCAAGGATTTGGCCCTCGCCGACAGGCGACTGCGGGTGGTGGATATCACCCAACTGGGCATGGTAGAATTGACCCGCAAAGGGTCGTAAAGCGCGAAGTAGCGCAAGGAGGCAATTATGAGTCAATGGATACTGTATGGATGCAATCCCGACGGCAGCGAGCCTAGGGAACTGGCCGCCTTTGAGGGCAAAGAGGTCTATTTTGACCAACTCAACTCGTTGGTGTTCCGCCGCGTGGTCGAGGGCAAAGCCGGCAACGTGGAAAAGGTGTTGCTGACCCTCCTCAAAAACGCCGTAGTGGACGTCAAGAGCGCCCGCATCCTCATGCGCGCTCTGCGCCATGCGGACGAGGTGGGACTCAGCAACGACATTTACGACAGCTTGGAGTGCGCCCTCGACGAGGGAGAAACCGCCTTTTGTTGGGGGGATCTGGACAACTTGGTCCCGCACGATTTGACCAAATGGGAGATATAATTAGGTATGAAAAAGTTTGCGCTTATCCTTTTGACCCTGCTGACCGTCTTGGCCGTGTCCTTGACCGCAGTCGGCTGTAATTTGATCGAAAAGATCGCCAACAAAGTGGACGCGATCCTCGAAGATTTGGAATCGCTGATCCCCGAAGGCTTCATGGAAGGGGACAACCTGACCGTGGACGTCACGACCGAGGTCTCCTCGGGCGTGCAGACCTTTGAGGACGGGGAGTTGTCCATCCACTTCCTCGAGTTGGGCAACAAGTACACGGGCGACTGCACCCTCATCAAGCTCGGCAATATCGAGGTGTTGATCGACGCGGGCTCCCGCACCTCCTCCTCGGCGACCATCGTCCCCTATATTCAGCAATATTGCACGGACGGCAAGTTGGAGTACGTCATCGCCACCCACGCCCACCAAGACCACATCGCGGGCTTCGTGGGGAGCAACCGCAACCCCGGCGTGTTCGACAGCTTCGAGATCGGCACGATCATCGAGTTTGCCTTGACCAACGCCACCAGTACGGTGTACGCCAACTACTGTTCGGAGCGCGACGAGGCCGTGCAAAACGGCGCGACCAAATACACCGCCTTACAGTGCTACAACAACGCAGGGGGCGCCAGCCGTTCCTACACGTTGGGCGAAGGGGTCACGATGGAGATC
>Ga0310695_10009750_pt1 | contig 14321 bp, 17 predicted proteins | sample RumenRJG_04DNA_FD_203882 | JGI IMG/M metagenome (GOLD analysis project Ga0310695, IMG submission 203882) | Bovine rumen microbial communities from Lethbridge, Alberta, Canada - RJG_04 (v2) (version 2) | ecosystem: Host-associated > Mammals > Digestive system > Stomach > Rumen | place: Canada... | reverse complement strand
AAAATAAAAGCAGCAACCTTATCAGAAAAAGGCTTTTCATCATCTAAGAAATAAATAAGCGGAGTAGTGTCAAAATAAGTTTTGCTCATTTATTCATCCCTCAGCTGACGGATATAATCTACAGTTGATACTCCATTCGGAACAGATTTTGAACCGCCTTTCATGTAACTTTTTATTTCAGAAAGAGACCTTTTATTACGAGTCGGAACAAAATCATCAAGAAGCGTGATAATAACCCGCTGATTCGGCTTTATAGCGACAGCTCCTTGAGTAACATAGCCCTGTCCATCATAATATGCATGTATGCTCGTCATATTCAGTTCCTCCTTATCGTATTATACATTATTTTAGATATTTTTGCACAAAAATTCTATTTATCGAGAGCACTTCGAATAAAACCTGACACGCTGTTGTCATATTTTGTGTGTTAAACTAAGTCCGTAAAAGAGAGGTGCTTATGGCATTTGATTTTAAGAAAGAATACAAAGAATTTTATCTACCACCAAAAAAAACACAGATTGTGACTGTGCCGAAAATGCAATTTGTTGCAGTTCACGGAAAGGGAAATCCAAACGATGAAGCAGGCGAATACAAAGAAGCTCTTGCGGTTCAGTACGCAATCTCTTATGCAATTAAAATGAGCAAGATGGGCGACCACCGCATTGAAGGCTACTTCGACTTTGTTGTTCCGCCACTGGAAGGTTTCTGGTGGCAGGAAAAGAACGGACAGGTTGTTGCTGGTTTTGATTATTCAGACAAATCTTCTTTTAACTGGATTTCTGTAATCCGTCTGCCTGATTTTGTGACAAAGAAAGATTTTGACTGGGCGAAAGAAATTGTCACTGACAAAAAAGGTTTGGATTGCTCACGGGCGGAACTAATGACTTTGGAAGAAGGCGAATGTGTTCAGATTATGCATGTCGGTTCTTATGATGACGAACCGGCGACAGTCGAAAAAATGCACGACTTTGTTTTGGCAAACGGCTATGTGCTTGATTTTTCGGAAACAAGGCTTCATCACGAAATATATCTGAGCGACCCGCGCAAGACACCGCAAGAAAAACTTAAAACCGTAATCCGACATCCTGTGAGGAAAGAAAAATGAAAACCGCACTTTTAGAAAATATTTCGCAATTACACACCACACCGATGGGACTAGACCGTATCCGCCGCAATCTTAATCTTGGGGAAGATGTGGCTGACCTTGTTGCATGGTGCCGGGAGCGGATTTGCGACGATCGGGCAGAGATTACACGCAACGGCAAAAACTGGTATGTCAGAATTGACGGCGCAATAATCACCGTGAACGCCTATAGCTACACAATCATCACTGCACACAAGGCTTAGCTATGGAAAAGCGTCCACAATTTTGCCAGATAAAATCATTTGAAGAATTCTCAAAATATTACTGGTACCGCGAGGAATTACAGGCGATTTGCAAACAGCTGGGAATTGACTCCAGCGGAATGAAGCTTGAACTGAATCACAACATCGAAGAATATTTCAAGGGCAATTTGATTCATAAAGAGCAAAGAAGGTCGTCATCTTCCAGCACTCAAAAAACAGACGTTCCACTCACTTTGGAAACAAGTCTGATTGACTGCAAGTTCTGCTTCAGTCAGCGGTTCCGTGACTTCTTTTCAGCACAGACTGGAATCAAAAACTTTAAGTTCAATACTGATATGGTTGCCACTGCAAAAAAAGTGAAAGAGGACGGCGATAAAACTTTTACGCTCGGCGATATGCTTGAAGTCTTTTATGGGCGGAAAACATACGCAAAATACGACAAATCCTGCCTCCAGTGGAACAAATTCGTAAAGGATTTTTGCTCTGACCCGGAAAGCGAAAGATTTTCCGACAAGCTCAAAACGGCTTCGATTCTCTGGCGGGAAGTGCGCAATTCAACAAGGGAAAAAGTCTACTGTCATAGTCTGCTTGAAGAATTTGCTGATAAAATATGACACGCACTTGTCATGTTTTGTGTGATAGAATAGAAGTATAAGGAGATGACACATGCCAAGACCAAGAAACAAAGAAGATTTGCTTACAGCCGCAAAAGAAAATTATTCAAAGCTAAAGGATTTTATTGCTTCGATGAGCGAGGTGGAAATGAATACGCCTTTTGATTTTTCTGCTGATGCAAGTAAAAAAGAAGCTCACTGGAGCCGCGACAAAAACGTGCGTGATGTTCTGATTCATCTTTACGAATGGCAAAAGCTTCTGCTAAAGTTCGTTGAAAATAATGCTGATAAAACTGACGCAAAAACTGCGATTGCCTTTCTGCCGTCTGAATATTCGTGGAAGACTTACGGAGCTATGAATGTGATGTTCTGGAATCGTAATCAGTCAACTTCGCTTGAAGACGCAAAGAAAAATCTTGAAAAGACACACGCTGAACTTCTTGCGTTAATCGAAAAATACAACGATGAAGAGCTTTTCACCAAAAAGCACTTTGCCTGGACAGGCGGAACAGACCTCGGCTCATATTTTGTAAGCACAACTTCAAGCCACTATGACTGGGCACTCAAAAAACTCAAAGCACACCGCAAAAATTGTGGGAAATAAAAATGCACTTTGTAAACGCAAAAACAATTCTTTCTGCAAAGCCTTGCGGCATGAACATCTACCGCGGATGCTCTCACGGATGCATTTACTGCGATTCGCGGAGCAAGTGCTACCAGTTTACACACGCATTTGAAGATATTGAAGTGAAGCAGAATGCGCCGGAACTTTTGGCCGAAGCCCTTCGTAAAAAGCGTCGCCGATGTATGATTGGAACAGGCTCCATGTGTGACCCCTACATCCCGGCAGAAAAAGAACTCTGCCTTATGCGACGCTGTCTTGAAGTAATTGACCGCTATGATTTTGGAGTAGCTGTTCTTACAAAGTCCGACCTTGTTCTGCGCGATTTGGATATCCTTGAGCGAATCAACCGAAAGACAAAAGCCGTCGTTCAGATGACGCTCACCACCGCCGATGACAATCTTTGCCGGCTTGTAGAGCCTGGTGTCTGCCCCACGAGCCGCCGTTTTGAAGTTCTCAAAGAATGCCAGAAACGCGGAATTCCCACAGTCGTATGGTTCAGTCCGCTCTTGCCCTTTATCAATGACACAAAAGAAAACGTGGACGGAATTCTTGATTACTGCATTCGCGCAGGTGTTAAGGCAATTTTGTGTTTTGGAATCGGTCTTACCTTGCGCGAAGGAAACCGCGAATACTTTTACGCCGCATTGGACAGGCTTTCCGCAAAGGACAGCCGGTTTTCGGGCTTAAAAGAACGTTACATCAGAACCTTCGGAAACAGCTACATGGTTTCAAGCCAAAATGAAAATCAGCTTATGACTCATATTTCACAGGTTTGCAGAAAGAACAACATTATGCTTGGCGGAGAATCCATCTTCAAATGGATAGAAGACTTCCCCGAAGATTCACTCCAGCCAAGCTTGTTTTAGATTTCTCTATTGGTGTTGCATTGCATTTTATCGGCAAAAACATGCATCTTATCTGAAAACGATTCTAATTTGCTTTTGATTTTGCTATATTTATCATTGACGGAGGCAAAAATGAACGAAATTATTATGCAGCCAATCGGCTTCGTAAAGAACGAAGTTTCCGAGCGAAAAGATGTTTCATGGGGAAAGGACACTTCTGTAATCGAACTGAACGAGGAATTTTATTCAGGCTTGAAAGGCCTTGAAGATTTTTCTCATGTGATTGTCCTTTACCACCTCGACAAGGCAAATTATCAGAAAGAAAAACATTTGCAGCGGCGACCACAGAATCGGGATGATATGCCTTTGGTTGGAATCTTCTCGCAAAGAGGAAAAGACCGCCCGAACAAAATTGGCATGACATCGGTAGAGATTGTTTCTGTAAGCGAAAAATCACTGACTGTAAAAGGCCTTGACGCGATCGACGGCACTCCAGTTTTGGACATAAAGCCATATTATCCGGTTTATGACAAAAAAGAAGCCAAAGTTCCAGAGTGGGTCAACCGTTTGATGGAGCATTATTTTTAATCAATATTCGCAAAGACTAATGTGCCATCATTCAAAAAACTTGCTTATGAAGGAAGTGAAAATTATGTGGAAAGATTATATCCGGCCTGTGACAAAGGGTGATGCGGCAAAACTTGTGGATATTTATTCTTACTATGTAAAAAATACGGCGATTACTTTTGAATATGATGTTCCGTCTGTTCGGGAATTTGAGAGTCGCATTGAGGCAATCACGCAGAAATATCCGTATCTTTGCATCGAAAAAGACGGCAAAATCCTAGCCTATGCCTACGCAAATACTTTTAAGCCTCGTCAGGCTTATCAGTGGAGCGTGGAGCTTTCAATCTATGTTGATAAAGATATTCAGAAAAAAGGACTTGGACGAGCTTTGTATGATGCGCTTGAAGCTGAGCTTAAAAAGCAGGGAATTGTCAATCTTTATGCCTGTATCGGCGTTCCGAATGAAAAGAAAGATGAATACCTCAATTTCAACAGCCAGAAATTTCATGAGCATCTTGGTTTTAAGACCGTCGGAACATTCCATAATTGTGGCAAAAAATTCAACCGCTGGTATGCGATGATTTGGATGGAAAAAATTATCGGCGAGCATGTCTAAAAAAAACGATGAGTTGTGGAAGATTTATGAGCTTTCCGCAACTCATCGGCTTGTATTCTTGTGTATGATTTTTATCGAACGATTTTTATGTCTTTGAGCATGAAGCCGCTTTTTGAGGCGTTCGCACCGTTGTCAAAGACAAGTGCATCGATAAAGTTCCAGCTGAATTTATTCTCGCCGTTTTTCCAGCCGTCTGCGTTTGTCCAACCGCCGATGTCAGAAAAATCTTTGAGCGGAACTGTGACTTTGTGCCATTCCCCGTCAGCTTTGAAAACTTTTGAATTGATAGAATATGCCGCACGCCATGGGAAAATCTTTGATTCCATATCCCTTAAATAAACGGAGAGTTCGAGGGCCTTGTCCTTGCTTTTTATGAGAAATTCCAATTGTGCGCCAGAATCTTTCAGCTCCGAAAAATCACATGCCTCGCCAAAACTAAAGCACAACTGACCGTATGGAGCTATGCTTTCAAGGGAAATTACTTCCTCAGAATCAATTTTTTTCGTGAGGCTTCCTTCTGCACTGTATGCGTTTGCCTTTAAGAACCCGATGCTTCCGTTTTTGTAAATAGTCCAGTCGCCGCTTTCTTTTGCCTTGCTGAACCATGTGACGCTTTTTCCTTCCGGGGCGGTAAATCCCATTGCTTTTACAAGCGGTGCGTTCAAATCTTCCGGAAAGCGTGATTCATTCGGAGAGTTGAAAACGCCGAATTCCTGAGTATAATCCCAGCTTACCCGGATGATATTGCGTTCTGCCATCCAGCCGCATTTGATTCTGTACCAGTTGACGCGCTCCTGAGGCTCAGCATAGTTCATGTAGACGCCGAATTCATTGCACATGAGCGAGGCATTTCTTTTGTTTGCAAATTCAACGGCTTTGTCCAGTGGTGCGACCAAAACTTCCTCAGATGAATTCTTTTCGTAATTTTTGTATTCACGTTTTTCGTCCTGAGTAGCATTTTTGGGAAGTGGCGGCATCTTTTCTTTTACGTAAGGAAACGGAATGTTTGTGAGCCGTTTTGTGTAAGTCCATGTCGCGCCCTGATGAGTGAACAGAAACGGCGTATAATCATGAAAATTGTAAATCAAATTGTCATCGCCGTAGTCCGGGAGGGCCAGCATTGAGTCCAGAGAATTCCAGTCACCGCCGCCGACGATAATCGTATGAGTTTTGTCGATTTCGCGGATTGCCTTTAATACATTGCCCTGAATCTTTCCCCATTTTGTGATGTCGGATTTGATGTTTCCGCTTGAAAAATGAGGCTCGTTCATGACTTCGTAAACGATGTGGCTTCCCTTGTCCTTGTAACGCCCGGCGATTTGCGGCCAGATTTTAAGGAGAATCTTTTCAATCTTTGGATTTGTTTTTGACGAGCCGTTACAGTCATTGTGAAAATCGATGATGATGTAAAGCCCCAGCTCTTTAGCCCAGTCAACGGCCTTGTCAATCATATCGAAACATTCCGGCACAACTTTATATTCTGGTGAGCCGTCATTCCAGACTTCAAACCAGACAGGCACTCGCACAATCTCAACGCCCATGCTTTTAAGATTCTCAAAATCCTGTTTGCCGTAACGGAGCGTATTGAGCCGGTTATATTCAAGCCAGCCCGGAAGATTAATGCCCTTGGAAAAAGGAAGCGACTTCTGAACGCTTTGCGCAAAGAGTCCGAATCCACCAAATAAAGTCAATGTCCATAAAAGTGAAAGAAGCTTTTTCATACCACGTATTTTAATTTACTAAGACGCGAATGACAAGTTTTAACTTTTAAGATACGTCAAAAAACGTTTTTTGTTATATCTGATAAATTCAAAACTTAACATTCGCAAATCATTGCATTTCATCTGCAAAAACATGCATCTTGTCTGAAAATGATTCTAATTTGTTTTTTCTTTTTCTATACTTATTCCGTCAAATCTAAAAAACTATAGAGAGGTACAAGTATGAAACAATTTATCGCTTATTGTGGACTGGACTGCGAGGCTTGCGAAGCCCGAATTGCAACTGTCAACAACGACAATGCCTTGCGTGAAAAAGTTGCGAAAGAATGGACTGAGCTTAATGGCGTGACCATCACTGCGGATATGATAAACTGTACTGGTTGCCGAATCGAAGGCGTAAAAACACCATTCTGCGGTACGATGTGCCAAATCAGAAAATGCGGCATGAGCAAAAATTTCAAAACTTGCGGTTCATGCAACGAAATGGAGAATTGCGGAAAACTTGCGATGATTGTCAAAAACAATCCGGCTGTGCTGAGTAATCTCAAATCATAGACAGGCAGGATTCAATATAAGTAAGTTTGCGGGAGGAAGAAAAGTATGGAAAAAGATTCTGGCTCAACAAAAAAGAAATATCATAATTCAACAATTAATTTGATAGCCGGCTGCTTTTTTGCCGCGCAAATTGTTACACCGATTGCTATTGCTTCTGTCAATAAAAAAATGGATAATAAAAAGCGATAAGCTTAAAATAATTTTATAGGAGGCATGATAAAAATTACATCCATGTAATTTTTATCACGGCCAAGTTTTCGCTGTCAGCGAAAACTTGCGTATCCGTTGCTTCCATGCAACGCCGCTAACGCGGAGTTTTTATAGGAGGCTGGATGTTAAAATCTGGCAAAAATTGGTTCATTGTTTAGTGCCTTGAAAGACGGACGGTGCTGTAGTTACGGCACTTATAAATCTTTTGGGCAAGTCTTTCAAGGTTAAGTTTTATGCTCATAAAACGATTCTTGGAGATAAAAATGAACTCAAATTACACAATTCGCGTGGAAGAGCCACGTGACTATGACGCTGTTGAACATCTTACCAGAGATTCTTTCTGGAACGTTTACCGCCCAGGCTGCACGGAGCACTATGTACTTCACTGTTACAGGAGCAATCCTGATTTTATCCCGGAGCTTTCACTCGTAATGGAATCTCAAGGAAAAATCATCGGTCACGTGATGTACTCAAAGGCTCAGATCGTTCTTGATGACGGCACTATTTTACCAACATGGACTTTTGGGCCAATCAGCATTCATCCTGACTACAAGCGAAAGGGCTACGGCCTAAAGCTTTTGAACTATTCGCTTGAAAAGGCACGGAAAATGGGGATCGGCTTTCTTTGCATGGAAGGCAATATTGAGTTTTACAAGCACGCAGGCTTTGACCTCGCAAGCAAGCTCAAAATCCATTATCATGCGGAGCCAAGAGAGTCCGACGTTCCGTATTTCCTTGCGCAGGAATTGATTCCTGGCTACCTTGACGGAAGGGAAGGCACTTACGCGCCACCAAAAGGCTATTTTGTCGCCGAAGAAAACAATCAGGCCTTTGAGGAGTATGACGCACAATTCCCTCACAAGGAAAAGCTTGTTCTTCCTGGCCAGCTTGGTGTGAGCTGATAAAAAGAAACCTGTGATTCAGAAAGAGCTTTCGTCTTGCCTGAACCACAGGTTCTTTTTTTTGCATTGATTTGCTTTTAGTATTTGAATGAACTTCCACCGATGAATTCACGGATAATTGACTGTTTCGGAACATAATCCGATGAAATCGCGTTGAAGTGCGAGAGAAAGTTTATAAGGCGGCATGCCTCGGTGTACTCAGGCTGGTCCGGGCGCACGGCGCGAAGCTTTGGCTCGGCGTAAATCTTGAGTACCGGAAGCTCATAGTCCAAGGCCGTGTTGAGAACCGCATCGGCTGAGTTCTGGAACGGGAAGATATGAAGCTTTTCGCCGCGCTGAACGCTGTCCCACATGCCGATTGTTGCGGCGGCAGGCTTTCCGCGGAAATTTGCATCGCGCACGATTCGGCGGATAAGGCGGTTGTCGCTGGTTGGGATTCGGTTGTGCTCGTCGAAATTGAGCTGTGTAAGAGCTGAAAGATAAATCTTGAATTTGTACTCAGGCTTGATAAGCGGCGTGAGCTTGTCGTTTAGGCCGTGAATACCTTCAAGAATGAGAATATCGCTCGGTCCCAAAGTCATCTTACTGTTGCCTGTATAATATCTTTGTCCCAGGTCAAAATTGTATGAAGGGATCTCAACTTCTTTGCCAGCGAACAAATCAAGAAGATTCTGGTTCAAAAGCTCGATGTCCAAAGCTTCAAGACATTCGTAGTCGTAGTTTCCGTTCTCGTCTTTTGGATTGCGGTCACGGCCAACGTAGTAGCAGTCAAGGCTGATTGTCTTTGGCGTGTAGCCGATTGAGCGCAAGTGAAGAGCCATCTTGAATGCGGAAGTTGTTTTGCCCGAAGATGAAGGACCTGCAATCAAAACGACCTTTACATTGCCCCTGTCAGCAATCTGCTGCGCGACTTTGGCATAGTTCTGAGCCTGATAAGTCTCACAAATATCGATGAAGTCATTGATTTTTTTGTGAGAGACAATCTCGTTGAGAGAAGCTGTCGTTGAGACATTGACTAGCTTGCCCCATTTTTTGTAACGCTTGAAGATGTCGAAAATCTTTGGAGAATCTTCGAACGGAGCCACGACATCCGGCGTTTTTGCCTCCGGGAATTTGAGAAGGAAGCCTTCGTCATAAGGCTCCAGGTCAAAGACTTTGAGGATACCTGTCGAATCAACGAGAGAGCCAAAATAAACGTCACAGAATTCAATTGAATCGTCATCAAATGCATTCACGAGAACGCTGTCGCGGCACCTGTACTGAAGCTGCTTGGCAGTCTCCGGCATGCCGAAATTGTTGAAAGCTTCCATTGCCTCTGAAAAAGAAATATGCCTTGTATTGATAGGAATATCTTTTTCGATGATTTTGAGCATTTCTGCTTTGAGCGAGGCGACTTCTTCTTTTGTAATCGGAGCTTCGCGGTCAAGAGTGTAATAATAAGTGTAGCCCAAGCTGTGGCCAATCAAAAGCCTTGTTTTGGGGAAGAGTTTATGAGCCGCTGCTGCGAGTACAAAAGATAGCGAACGCCTGTAAACATAAGCCGCATCTTTTGAACCGAGGTATACACCTTCGACCCGGCTTGAAACACGAAGCGGGCGGCACAAAGAGACAACTTTGTAGTTTACCTTGAGAGCAATAATAGTTCCGTCATGCGGCGGAAGCTTATCCAAAATGTCTTTGCCACGGAGTCGGGCAGGAACATCGATTTTTCTACCGTCAGTAAAAGTTATAGTAATATTTCCCATAAATGAATTATAAACCAGCTTTTTTAATAAAGCGAGAAAAATTTAAAATTTATTCATTAAGTTATTGACACAAATTCGTAATTACTATATATTTACTCTCACATCGCAACGCGATGCATTCCCCGATTGTGTAATGGTAGCACCTCAGATTCTGGTTCTGATCGTGGGGGTTCGAATCCTCCTTGGGGAACTAAGGCTGGCTCAAAACCAGCTCTTTTTTTCTAGCTTTTAGGCTTGGCCGCCTCGAATATCGGTTTAGTTCGCCGCCCTCTCAAGGCGGAGAGACGGGTTCGACTCCCGTGGTGGCTATCGAACAGAAAATCCTCGCTTTAAGCGAGGTTTTTTTATTTGTGCAATATGAAAAACAAATCTGTATTTTTAAATGGTATTGCCGCAGGTATTCCGATTGGGCTTGGGTATTTCGCGGTTTCTTTTTCGCTCGGAATCGTTGCCCGCAAGGCTGGGCTTGATCCTGTTCAGGGCTTTATCGCCAGTTTTTTTAACCTTGCTTCGGCGGGGGAGTACGCGCTTTTTACTTCAATTGAGCAAATTGTCACTTATATTGAGGTCGCCGTGATTACTTTTGTGGTCAACGCGCGATACCTTTTGATGAGCTGTGCCCTGAGCCAGAGGTTTTCTGCAGAAACACCGTTCTTCCACAGGTTTTTGGTCGGATTCGCAATCACGGACGAGATTTTCGGGGTTTCGATAGCGCAAAAAGGAGCTTTGAATCCGTGGTACAGTTATGGAGTGATGGCGGTGGCCGTTCCGCTCTGGAGCCTGGGCACTTCGCTTGGAGTCATTGCCGGGAACATGCTTCCGGGGATGGCAGTTGACGCGCTTTCGGTCGCCCTTTACGGCATGTTCATCGCAATCATAATCCCTCCCGCCAAAAAAAACATGACGATTGCGAGCGGAGTGGCAGTGAGCTTTGCTCTGAGCTGGGCATTTTCGGTTCTTCCGTTTGTAAAAAATCTTTCGGGCGGCAACAGGACGATAATCCTAACTGTGGTGATTTCTGCTGTGCTGGCGTACTTGAAGCCTGTTAAGGAAACGGAAAACTGAAAACGGAAAGTTGAAAGATGAAAGGAAATATTTATATTTACATTTTTGTTGCTTTTGCTGTCTCTTATTTGATTCGTGTTTTGCCGCTTACGCTCATCCGTAAGCCTATTAAAAATCAGTTTATCCGCTCTTTTCTATATTATGTTCCTTATGTCACTCTTTCCGTGATGACCTTCCCTGCTATTGTAGAGGCGACCAGTTCCCCGATTGCGGGTGCGGCGGCCCTTGTGGTGGGCGTGGTGCTTGCGTTTTTCGGGGCTGGGCTTTTCCCTGTTGCGATTGCCTGCTGCGTGGTGGCGTTCGGTGCTGAGTTTTTGCTAAGCTTGTAAAGGAGAGCTTTTTTATGAATTTACGAACTTTGTCTGCTTCCGAAGCGGATTATGAGACACCGGCTTTGCCAATAGCTTTGTATCCTGAGAAACTTGTAAAAACTGAGGGACAGAAAGAGCTTTGCTTTGCCCGCGTCATCAATACCGGAACTTTTGACATGAATGCAATCGCCGAGGACATGATTGCTTCCGGCTGTACCAAGCGGACAAAAGAAGAAATCTTGAATGACTGGCATGAAACTTGCGCGGCGATAATAAACCGCCTGATTAACGGCGGAACTGTTGACGCTGAAATCGTTAAGCTTTCTTTGGGCGTAAAGGGCCTGTTTCCTGAGCACAATCCGAGCTTTAACCGTGAGCGCAACGCCATTGAGCTGAAGGCAAAACCCACGCAGTATCTGAAGGATATTCTCGATAAGCTGGAATGTAAAATCGCAATTGGCAATAAATCTTCTATATATATCCGCAGTGTTTATGACGTTGAATCCGAGTCTGAGAATAAAAACATAACTCGGGGCGGAGTGATTCATATTCAGGGCAAGGGCCTGAAACTATTTGGCGATGATGAGAAAGTCGGAATCTATTTCGTCCCCGAAAATTCTTCTGCCCCTGATATAAAAGTCGAATCCAAAAAAATCCTCACTTCCGCTCCCTCAAAATTATCTTTCATCGCGCCTGTGAATCTTTCAGAATCCGAGCACTACCGAATGAAGATTGTCTCGCAGTACATGGGAACAGACAAAGCAAGAAAGGGCATTTCTTCCTGTATTACGAATAATACATTCTCGATAATTTAGTCTAAACCAGTCTGTTTTAGGATGTAAACCAGATTGGTTTGAAACGTAAACTAGACTGGTTTAGATTTCAAACTAGACTGGTTTGAAACGTAGACTAGACTGGTTTAGATTTTAAACTAGACTGGCCTTAAATGTAGACTAGACTGGTCTAGGTTCATTTATTCGTATAGAAAAACCACAGCTAGGCCGCTGGAGATGATTAAATTTCTCTATTATATCACTCCTGACAGCGTTTTACTCGCCCCTAAGCAACTACGTTCAACATCTTTTAAGGTGAATAAATAATCAGCGATACGTAACTTAATTAATTTGCTATATTAAGTTACGTAAGTTACAATAGCATTATGAGTGCAGAAGAAATCATTAAAAAAATTGAATCTCTTCCATCAGGTGGCCTTACTACAAAAACTATCAGGGGCAAGGCTTATACTTATTATCAATGGACAGAAAACGGTAAACAACATTCACGAATCGTAAAAGAAGAAGAGTACGATAATCTAAAAAATCAGATTGAAGAACGAAAAAAGCTTCAGACTCAAGTTTCAAATCTTGAGATTTATAAAAATAAAGATGCTGCGGCCTTACAGGAAGATTCATCAGTTTTTATTACGGATGTAAGAATCGGAAAAACTCTGGAAGATTTCACTGTATCAATTAAAGACTACAAGAAGCGTGAGTTATATTCAGCAATTGAACAATATGTATACGGCGACACGCACGATAAAGTATTCATTCTTTATGGTCTGCGAAGAACTGGAAAAACAACATTAATAAGACAGATTATTTATAATATGAAAGACGAAGATAAAAATAAAACTGTCTTTATTCAGATTAATCCTAAAAATACACTTGCGGATGTAAATAAAGATTTGAGAAAACTGGAGTCTCTTGGATATAAATATGTTTTCATAGATGAAGTCACGATGATGGATGATTTTATTCAGGGAGCTGCATTATTTTCTGATGTTTTCGCTTCCAGTGGAATGAAGATTGTACTTTCAGGTACTGATTCTCTTGTTTTTGTTTTTTCAGAAGATGAACAGCTTTACGACAGATGCTTTTTGCTGCATACCACATTTATTCCTTTCCGCGAATTTTCAAATGTTTTGGGAATTCATGATATTGACCAGTACATGGAATTTGGCGGAACGATGAGCCAGAGTGGTGATAACTATAACAAGGCAATTTTCGGTACAAAGAAAAGCACTGCAGAATATGTTAATACGGCAATTGCCCGCAATATTCAGCACTCACTTAAAAATTATCAGTATGGAAGCCACTTCAGAAACCTGAAGGAACTTTATGATAAAGGCGAGCTTACAAATGCCATAAACAGAATCGTTGAAGATATGAATCATGATTTCACGATTGAAGTACTTACAAGAACGTTCAAGTCACACGATTTCGGAAGTGCGAAAGATATAATGCGAAAGGACCGTGAAAATCCTACTGATATTCTTGATGATGTTGATGATAAAAAAATTACAGAAAAACTAAAGAAGCTTCTAAGAATTCTGAACCAAGAAGAGCAGAAAATTGAAATCCAGGATGCCCACAGGCTTGAAATAAAAGAATATCTTGATTTGCTTGATTTAACCTGCGACATTCCTCTTGTTAACATGAATGATTTAAGCAGCAAAAAAGTTACTACAGTTTTCAGTCAGCCGGGCTTACGGTATTCACAGGCCGAATCTTTGATAAAGAGCTTGATGATGGATGAAACCTTCAGTAATGTTGATGCTCAGGAACGAAAGCGAATTACAGAACGAATCCTTGATGATATAAAAGGCCGAATGCTTGAAGAAATCGTGCAGCTTGAAACAAAAAAAGCAAATCCAAATCTGGAAGTATTTAAACTTCAGTTTGCCGTTGGTGAGTTTGATATGGTTGTTTATGATCCAGAAAATGTCTGCTGCAAAATCTATGAAATAAAACACAGTAAAGAAAAGTCTCCGTTCCAGTACCGTCATTTGATTAACGAAGAGAATTGTAAACAGACAGAATTCAGATTTGGAAAAATCCTGGAAAAAGTTGTCTTATATCGTGGTGAAACCTGTGAAGAGGAAAATGGCATCCACTACAAAAGCGTGGAAGAATATTTGATTGAGAATTGATGAATACAATTTCCTTTGGAAAGCGAGTTCGATATTGTGGCAGAAAACAACGGTGAATATATTTTTTATGAGGCAGATAAAGCAAATCTGATTTTGTTTGATTTGGCCGATATGGTCTGATGCTTTTTTTTATTGTTGCGCGGCGGGGCAGATGATGATAGTCCAGAAATATGCATAAAAGCTGATTTTGATAGTCCAAAAATATGCATAATTTTCATTTATGATAGTCCAGAAATATGCAAAAAATCTGTTTTTGATAGTCCAGAAAT
>Ga0310695_10009749_pt1 | contig 14322 bp, 14 predicted proteins | sample RumenRJG_04DNA_FD_203882 | JGI IMG/M metagenome (GOLD analysis project Ga0310695, IMG submission 203882) | Bovine rumen microbial communities from Lethbridge, Alberta, Canada - RJG_04 (v2) (version 2) | ecosystem: Host-associated > Mammals > Digestive system > Stomach > Rumen | place: Canada... | reverse complement strand
CAGAGCGATACTGCCATGTGCTTCAACTCCTGGTGTCATACGGTGGATAATCAATATAAAGAATCGAAAGATATCCTGTGTGACCTGATCGACATCAATTCCAAAAACGGAACCATGCTTCTGAATATCGGCCCTAAAGAAGATGGTACTTTTACAGAAGAAGAAACGCGCATTCTATCGGAGATCGGTACATGGCTGGAGAAGAACGGGGAGGCAGTTTTCGAGTCAAAGCCCTATCGGATTTTTGGAGAAGGTCCTACAGAAATCCTGGAAGGCGGATTTCAGGACTCAAAGGTTAAGGAATTTACTTCTTCGGATTTCCGGTTTTTTGCAGGGAACGGCTGTATCTACGCAATCGCTCTGCGTCCGGCTGTAGATGGGAAGTATCTCATCAGAAGCTTTGCAAAAAAACAGGGAAAACTGAACACGAAGATCGTGAATGTCACCTGCGTTTCTGACGGAAAAGAGACGGAATTTGATCATGGGGAGAATGGCCTCAGGATCAGCTGTAAGACAGGCGGAGAGTATCCGGTTGTCTTCCGGATAAACAGTACCGTGTACCTTTAAGAATTTGTTACATACTTATCATTTTCGTAAAGAATTCGTAAAGTAACACGGTACCAATGTCGTGGGGGATTTAAATGGGAAAATTACCGCAGATTTCTGAAGCAGAATTTGAAGTCATGAAAATCGTATGGAAATATGCTCCGATCAGCACGAATGAGATAACAGAGAAACTGCTGCGCACTACAAACTGGAGTCCAAAGACGATACAAACTCTGATCAAACGGCTCGTAAATAAAGGTGCTCTCACCTATGAGAAAAAGAGCCGCGTTTTTGTCTATACTCCTCTCGTGGAAGAAAAAGAATACCTCAACCAGAAAAGCATCTCGTTTTTGAAGCGATTCTATGATGGGAACATCACCGCCATGCTTTCTGCATATATTGAAAACAGCAGACTGTCTGAAACGGAAATAGATACCCTCCGCTCCCTTCTTTCCGGGAGATCAGAAAAGGGAGGTGGAGATCAACATGAGTGATTTCCTGTCACGCTTTTTGATCTGTAATTTTTATATCTGCGGAATCATTGGAATACTTTTTACTGCCAGACGGATATTTAAGAATGGCCTGTCCAGCCGAATGCAATATGATCTTTGGTTTATTTTTCTCGGAATTCTGGCATTCCCATTTTTACCGTTCCGTCTGATTGGATTCCCTCAGACCTTCTCATGGCTCAACAGCCTGAGAAGCTTTGTTTCCTCCGGTGCCGGAACTGTTTCAGGAGACTTCACAAACATCGTTCCGGCCGGAAATAAAAACTGGATGAATGACTTTGTCCTTTCGGTAAATATCGAGCTTCCATCCGGCCTGGGATCTGTTTTATCAGTTACATGGCTTGCAGGCATATTTGCAGTAATTACAGCCACAATCAGCGCATTTCATCGTCTTTGCAGAATTAAGAGATCTTCACTTCCTCTTCAAAACTGGGAAGTCAGCCGGTTGTATCAACATTGTCTGGAAGAGACGGGAATTCGAAGAGATATTCCCGTCTACAGTAACGCTTTTTTGAAATCCCCGATAATAGTTGGGATCATCAGACCATCCATCTATCTCCCGATCCATCTGATCTCTGATTATAACGAAACTGAAATGAGATATATCCTGCTGCATGAACTGCAGCATTACAGACACCATGATGCTGCCGCCAATTATCTGATGATCCTTGCCGAAGCGGTATACTGGTTCAATCCTCTGATCCGGTACGCCCTGAAAGAAATGCGCAATGACAGAGAGATCGCGTGCGACGCTTCCGTTTTGGCAATGCTTGATGAGAACGCGTATGAAGAGTACGGAAAGGCACTGATCAACTTCGCCGAAAAAGTTTCACTTGCTCTTTTTCCGTTCACTGCCGGTCTTGGCAGCAGCATGGGTCAGATGAAGCGAAGAATCATCAGTATTGCCTCTTATGAAAAACCAACACTTGCAAAAAGGTTAAAAAGCATAACGGCATTTACACTGATTTCCATGCTTCTTTTAGGTTTTGCTCCTTTTGTTTCAACATGTGCGGCAGACAGTGATGCTGCCGGAAGCAATGCAGCTGAAATAACTCTGGGAATCTTATCCGACATGAATATATGGAACCAACAATACGGGTAATTCAAACAATTCCTTTTCCCCCGGCTATTGGCGGTAATTCCATTTCTACTGGCTCTATCGAATTGGACAGGTATCTGAAAGTACCGTCTTCAAATGGCTGAACCACAACCGTATTCCGAAAGGCGAGATCAGAATTATAATCAGGCCACACTCCATCAACGATGAGTGTGACCGTTCCATCTGTATTTTCCGTATAATCAACAACTTCTCCGAAAGGAGGATATTGCTTTTGAAAAATCTTCTCATATTCATAGCTTTTGCTGCCCTCATCATACCCACAACACTCTCTCAACTGTTCTATCGATACCGGAAAATATGTGGTCATGATCCTTTCGTATTCTTCTGCCGGAATCTTCCCTTCTTTAGTTTTCAGGTTTTCCCCGGTATAAATCCGATAGATATCTTCAAACATACAAGGCATTAAAATATCCTCAACATTGCCGTTGTCCCAGTTTGTGACCAGAACGTTGTAATTCACATAACTCAGCCCTGATATGTACTTCTTCGTCAGTTTCCTGCAGTCTTCTGAAAGCGGTTCTACCCTCCAATACTGCCTTAAACTTGAGTGCGCAATCACATCTTCATATGCATAGATAAAATACCCTTTCTCTGTAAGTTTAATATCTGCCAGATCTCTAACCGAGGTTCCCTGTATTTCCGGTATACCGCCTTTCTTCCAGCGAATTCCTATATTATAGTTCTGCAGCTGTTCTTTTCGATAAATGAAGGTAATTGCTCCAATCAATCCATCCCGCCGGACCTCAAAAACTGTAACCATCGAATCATGGCCATTCAAATAATCAGCATAAAACGTTTTTATTCCCTCAGGATTCTGCATATTTGTATCTTCCTCTATACTGATCAAACCTGCCTCTCCTAAACGCTCTACGACCGTTTTCCTCTGTTCACCTGAAAACTCACTGAGCCCGGAAGAATAGTCCGGAGTATCAGTAATTACAATATCCTTATAGATTTCTCTGACAGATTCTGCTGCTGACAAAACCATACTCTGCAATTGCTTCTTCTCTTTTTCTGACAGGAGTTCAGTACTGGTCTGCGGAATGAACCAGTATGCTGAGTCTGCAGAAATATCCGCGGCTTCAGTCTCTTCTGTTACAGCATCGCGATTATTAATCTCTACAGGCGGCTCCCATACTTCTTCTGCCGCCTTCTGCTTTTCTGCATGCGATTGTCTCCAGAGAAATACTCCTGCTGTCGCAAATAACAACAGTAAAACAGGAACCCTGAATCTTCCAGACAGCCATTTTATTTTTTTCATTATTCGCCTCCGTACAATTAGTAAGTCACATCCTGAAATGTACAAAATCCATCCTAGATATTACACTTGTAGGATTTAAGAGCAAAAAAATATGCCTGACTCTCATTAAATATTACATTAGTAAGATTTGCGAGTCAAGCTTTTTTTGTGTCACAATTTCCTTTTCTTTACGGCTGTACTTAACGACTGATGGAACGTGCCCGATCCAGCTTCTTCGTTTGACTATACAGTCCTATTTCCCCGTCGGCATTGATCATCTCTCTTCCCCTGGTTCGTAGAAATCCCTTCAGAAGCTTCTGTTTTTCCGGCAGTCTGTATCTGTACAATAGAATTGTTCGTGGATATATGCTATATTGAAACTGAATTTCATGATGACACATGAAAACAAAACGCGGCTATATAAGGAAAAGCACAATCGGGCTATAAGGAGGAGATCAGAATATGGATACGATCAGACTTGGTTTCTTGGGAAATGGAAATATGGGCTATGCGATCTTGAAAGGATTGATCGATCAGGGGCAGCTGCAGCCGGGTGCAGCGGCTGTTTATGATCCTTCTCCGGCAGCCCGGGAACGGGCCAAAGCCATGGGATGTCAGCTTTTTGAAGATGAAACAGCACTTGTAGAAAACAGTGAAACTGTTCTTGTCGCGGTAAAGCCTCAGTATGCCAGGGCGCTTCTGGAAAAGATCGGAAAAGAGACGGCAGGAAAACTGATCCTCTCCATCGTCGCCGGTTACGATGCTGCTTATATACGGGTCTGTCTTGGCTGCGCGGAAGCAAGGATCCTTCGGATCATGCCCAATACGCCTGCCATGGTGGGAGCGGGCGTTTTCGGCATGGACAAAGGCACGGACGCACTTCCCGCCGAAAAAGAGCTGGTCGAAGCCTGGTTCTCCTCTTTGGGGGTGACAGAATGGATCGACGAACATTTGTTTGCTGCCATCACCGGACTTTCCGGAAGCGGTCCTGCTTACGTCGCCATTATGATCGAAGCCATGGCTGACGCGGGCGTGCGCTTTGGACTTTTCCGGGACGCAGCTGTAAAACTGGCGGCGCAGACCGTACTAGGCACCGCCAAACAGGTGCTTGAAACAGGCATACATCCGGCCTTGTTAAAAGACGCCGTATGCTCTCCTGCAGGAACAACCATTGAAGGCGTTCATGCTCTGGAGGAAGCAGGCTTCCGTTCAGCTGTCATGAAAGCCATAGAGGCTGGTACCAAAAAAGCTTCCTCGTTAAAGTAAAAAAAAGACCGGATCCTTCTCCTGAAACAGGAGAATTGAACCTCCTTAGGCTCCGTGACAGGTCGTTTTATCAGGGTCGTTTCCTGGGTTTGTCAAGGCGTCAGGACATAGAAAAAGCCTTGTAACTACAGCGTTTCTGTAGCTACAAGGCTAATTTTCTTTCGTTTCGCTATGTCGTTTTGAATGCCTCTCAGAATCAAAAGATGCTTTCTTTAAGAACATCATAGATCCGGATCTCGACACCCCAGTCACATCCCTGCACTTCAGAGCGGAACCTCTGCTGGCTCAGGTATTCTCCAAGTACCGGAGAATCGGTCATAAAACGCGGATATGCATGAAAAAACGGGTCATTTCTCATCACTTCCGCCAGATAGCCATTGTTCTCCACAAACAGGCAGCATTCATTGCCGGCACAGTCTTTTCCCCGGAACATATACTTTGCGCACATATTGCAGCTCCCGGCGGGATTCTCCACCTGTACGTCACAGGCTCCCGGTAGGGTCTCTCCGGAAAACAGTTCTGACTCTACCGTCGCCGTGAACGGGATGAAAGTCACTCCACCGTATCTGCACGTCATATTGGAACAGTCTTCCTGTCTGGCAAATACCTTAAAAACCATAATCGGGTCTGTCATAAAATTCCTCCTGCAGATCAAACCGCCCTGATCTCATATGTCATGCCCGCAGGAACGTTCACAGCACTTTCGATGCTGCCGTCCGGCTTCCTCTCATGGCGGACACGGACAATTCCCAGCGGTGTGGGATACTCCGCCTCCACATAACACAGATCACCCAGCTGCGGTGTAATCCTGATCTTTTTGCAGCCTGGTTTTTCGACCGTAATACCGGCTACATGCCGCATCAGAAAAGGCACCGGTCCGCTGGACCAGCCGTGGCACAGGCTGTGTCTGAACTTCTCATAACAAAAGGCGCCGTAGTCACCATGAATGTCCTTTTTCCCCTCCGGCACCACTTCATCGATTCGTCCGGCGTTTTCCATCCACTTCAGGTCAAAGTCTTCCCAGAAGCTGGTAGCGCCCATCCGGAGCATCCCTCCCCAGTAGGAGCGCAGGTCACGCAGCGCCCCGGCTGTATCACCGGCTTTGGACTTTGCACAGAGCAGATAATACCCCATGAAGGTGGAGAAACCCTCGGCACCGCCCGGCTCGATGATGTCCCGGTTGAGATCCGCAGCGTCAGACAACCCGGCGAGACTTGCCAGCGCCGCAGCCTGCTTGGAACCGTCGCAGTCCGGCACATGCCGTTTCATCTTTTCAGAGAGAGCAAGGTAACCTGGGGCCAGTTCTTTTTCATCCAACAGTGAAAGAAGATACGCACCTTCTGCCAGCCCCAGAACCATCAGGGCCTGTGTCGGCGCATCCCGCAGCAGCAGTTCCGCGCCGGATACGTTGCCGTGCGTCAGCTTGACGGCAGTCGGAAACAAGGATAAACGGTTGCGTTCATCCTGAAAGGCAGAGGTGCGGAGGGAAAAAACATCCATTATTCTTTTCATGACTGCTTCTTCACTGACTGATTTGTAGAAATAGCGGCCGCTGCGGCAGCAAGATCTGCCGTGCTTCCTGTAACTTCCTGAATGGCATAAGCTCTGGCTCTTGGCCTGCAGCCTTCCTCGGGATCGGTGAAGATCCCGAAATACACTTCCGACACGCCGCCGATCTGATTGTCCTCTACTCCGGCTCTCTGCAGCATTGCATTCTCATTAAAGAGCCTGAAGTTGTGGATCGTCCTGACATAAGGGAGTTCCTTCACAATTTCGAGCATCTTCCTGTTATATCCCGCATATCGCTTTTCCCATTCCGGGTTGCCGAAATCTGTAAAACCGGATTCTGTCATGATAACCTGTTTGTGACCGTCTCCGTACTTCTTCATGACCTTGTACGCCGCATCATTGTAGCTCTTCCAGAGCTGATCCGGCTCATCAACATCATAGAAAAGATCCTGATCCGGCACGTCCCGATTGGTAAATACATAAGGATGCCAGGCAAGCAGGTCAAAATAATCATCGGTATTGGCTGACCAGAAATTCCCACTTTTAATACGGGAGTAGACCTTATCCAGCGTCCAGGCAACACCGTACATGACCGGCAGATAATCCGGCATATCTCCGCCAAGTCCGGGGGTGGATAATGCTGGGGAAAAGGAGGCGATCTTAGCCTTGCTGCCGGATCTGCGGATACCCTTTGCCGTATAGTACATCATATCAACGGCAATATCCATTTTCTCGTCGGCTGTATAAGGTTCCATACCGGGAGAATTCAGGAAGCCGTCCGGATGCAGAAAGATATTGAGGTTCCACTCATTGCCTACTTCCCAGATATCCACCTGCGGGAACAGTCCCGCCATCGTATACCATGATTCCTCCAGCATCATAAGCGCCTGCATATAGAGGCTGCCTTCTGTCAGGTCTCTTTTCGGCATTCCATAGCCGCTCCTCTGTCTGCATCCTTCGGGCAGGAACCATTCACTGCTCATTGAGGTGACTTCTATGTCAAGTTCTTTTGCTCTGTCCAGAAGCGCCGTGTATTCTTCCACTGCCTTCGGATCCGGTGTGGCAGGATCTTTCAGAACCGTCGTAAGATCCATCCAGGAACGGTATGCATTACAGCCGAGAGCCTTTACCAGATCGAGTGCCTTAACCGCGTTTATGCCATGGTCTCTCTGTCTCTGGATCAGCGGTTCTCCTACTCCGTATAAACGATCAGTGCTCATTTCTTACCTCCTGTTAAATCCGTTTTCAGCATCTGTGAAATCACTCTTCCGCCAGTACAGCTGTTTCGTTGCATTTAGAATCTTCTTATTCTCTTGACTCCGAAATAGTGTTCTTCCGTACGGTTTCCGCCAAGGGGAGCAAAAGCCGCCTCTTTATGGCCTCCTCTGCATATTATAGCTGTTTCTTCCGGCTTCATGTCAAGAATGTATATACCATCGGCATATTCAGCCTGCCCTGCGGACCCTGATAATGGATGCCTGTCTCCGTGGCATATCTGTCTATATAGTCAAGAAGGATATTCCTGGATGCTGCCGGTCGTCCTGCATGCGTATACATAATGGACGCCCACGGGAAGGTCCAGCCTACCCACTCGCCCCTGCCGAGCATGCCGATCACATCAAGACAGCTTTCTATTGTTTCAGGATCATTCTCCATGTTGATCTCGCAGAGAGGATAGATCGGGAACATAGCTATTCTGACAGCCCGTTTTGTCTGATCACGCCGGCATACCAGGCGGCGCTCTTCTTAGGTATCCTTTCCAGCGTCACAAAATCCGTGTAGTAGATTCCGAATCTGTGCTCATACCCTGCCGACCATTCGAAATTATCCATCAGAGACCACAGGTAGTATCCTCTGACATCAATGCCGCACTGCATTGCTTTGTGCAGCGTTTTCAGGACCTTTTCCAGATAATCGATCCTTTCCTGATCATCCAGTATGGCTTCCCTGTCTGTCATGCCGACCTGCGGCAGGCCGTTTTCGGAAATGAACAGCGGAACGTCGATTCCGTATTCATCAACGATTTCCCTCAGGACTCTGTCAAGCAGCTCTGTGTGATATTCCGGACGGTTCTGATAATTTCCTCCCTCACCATGCTCTGCCGCGAGTCTGCGCTGCTTTGCGCTGTCATCAATGAGTACATTGTAGAAATTCATGCCATAAAAATCCACTTTTTGGCAAATGGTTTCAAAATCCCCCGGCACGATGTCCGGCATGACATCATGCTCTTTCATATATGAGTTCAGATACTGCGAATAACCACCAAGGAAAAGAGGGTGCAGATACATCCCGTACCCTTCTGTCTCATTGGCCGCCGCCGCGGCTGCGACGTCTTCCGGATTATCCTGATCCGCCGGATAATGCTTCCACACATCGACGACTATGCCGATCTTCGCGTTCTGATAATTCCTGCTTCTAAAAAGCTTTACGGTCTCTCCGTGGCAGACCAGCAGATTGTGACAGCACTGTCGCGCATATGCCTCATCGCAAAGCCCCGGGGCAAAAAAGCCTTTGGCATTGCCGACAAAAGTCGCGATCGGTTCATTGAATGTGACCCAGTTCTCTATATCCTCTCCGAAGTTATCCAGCAGGACTTTCGCATAGTTCAAAAACCAGCCGGTCATATTCCTGTTGCCGAAACCGCCCTTTACCTGCAGTGCATAAGGCAGATCCCAGTGGAACATCGTGGCGTTCGCAGCGATCCCGGCTTTTTTCAGACCTGCAAGGAGTTTCTTATAGTAGGCGATCCCCTCAGGATTGACCTCACCGGTGCCGTCCGGAATGATGCGGGGCCATGAAAATGAAAACCTGTATGAATTGACCCCGAGTTCCTTCATCATCGCAATATCTCTCTCCACGAGATGGTACGAATCACATGCCACATCCGGCACGCCTCCGCCTGAGATGGTTCCCGGTATGTGCGAAAACACATCCCAGTTCGAGAGTCCGCGTCCGCCTTCTCTCATTCCGCCTTCGATCTGCTGCGCCGCAGTCGCAACACCCCATATAAATTTCTCAGGAAATGTGTAATTCATGTCTTAAGGCCTCTCCATCTTTCTTCCGACAAGCTGCATCGCTTCCGGTCCATACTCATGTACTTCGATACGGTTCCCTTCCGGATCGTGGAACCACATTGTATAATTCCGGTCAATGCTCGGGGCCGGAAGGATATCGATGTACGCTTCTGCGCCTTTGTCGATCAATTCCCGGTGAAAGGCGTGAATATCGTCAACGACAATATCGTAATGTGTAAATCCGTATTTCTCCGGATCGTACGGATTGTCGATATGAGCTCCGACTTCATGAAACAGTTCAATGAAGAAACCGTCCATCCACTCCAGATATACGATCCATCGTACACTTTTGTATTTCTCCCATTTCCGAACCTCTTCCGGATCGATCTGATCGAGTCTGTCCTGATTTGCCGTAATCAGGTCACCATAGTAAAGCGTGAATTTCTCCCTGCATCCGAGCACATCCTCATAGAATTTCTGTGTTCTGTCAAGATCTCTGCATACAAAGCCCAGATGCGCATTCGGTTTAATGATCATATAAGGCTCCTTTCCGGCGTCCAGCTGTCTGTATCCTCAGGTGCCTTCAACGGCTCTGGTTTGCTGCAGGTGGACGTTACCTCCACAAATGCCGCATTCATTTCGTGACTTCGGAACATACTTTCCTGAATGTCCAGCACATGATACGCTCTGCGCGCAGATGCGCGCATTTCCCGCCCGTCACGGATTGCGTATGCCATATCGGCCACACCGACCCCTCTTGCGTTTGTGTTGTAACCGAAGGGATTGTCTATATGCTGCCTCTCGGGTGTAAATGCTTTGCCAAAATCCGCTGTATTCTCGTAAAAGAATACATCTCCGTTGTACCAGTCCGGATTTCCGAGGTAAAGGATTCCCTTGCTTCCGTATATCGCGAAATACGTCTGGTCGAAGAAAGCACTGTCGGAATTGATTGTAAAAGTTCCGCAGATCCCATTCTCAAGTTCCATATGCGAGTAAAACTGACTCTCGTTTGGGCTCTCGAAAACCTCTCCGTAATGGGGTGACTGTTCATATGTGTTGACATGCGTCGGATAAGGCGCCCTTATATTGCAGCTTACACGTCTTACAGGGCCAAGCAGATGTACAAGCATGGTCAGATAGTATACGGAATAGTCAAGTATAATGCCTCCTCCGGGCTTATTCGCGTAATCCATGGCGCTCAGCAGACGGTCATTGTCCCGGTTGCCTGCTATGGCAAAGGAAGAGATCGTTCCAAGAGCGCCGCTCTCGATAAATCTTCTTGCAGTCTGAGCCCAGCCACACAGAAAAGAGTCCGGTGCGCAGCCCAGAAACAGTCCCTTTTCATCAGCAAGCGTACACATACGTGCAGCCCCTTCGGTATTCAGGGCAAAGCATTTTTCCGTATATGCGTGTTTACCGGCTTCCAGTATTCTTGTGACCATTTCCTCATGTACATTCGGGGCAGTCAGGTTTACAATGATGTCAATGTCTTCATCTGCGAGAAGTTCATCGATGCTGCAGGCTCTGATACCGTACTTTGCGGCAGCCTTCTGAGCTTTTGCAAGACTGCGGTTTGCGACAGCATCAACCTGAATGATTCCGAACATTGACGTCATATTGTCCAGATACGCGCCGCTGATCATTCCGGCACCAATAATCCCAACGTGATACTTCTCCTTCCTTGCCATAACACTCTCCTTTTTGAAAAGCAGGGATATGCTGAGCACATCCCTGCTTGTTTCTTATCCGATTCTCATGATCATGCCGCAAACATAGTAACTGTGATTGTTCTTTTTTTATTTATTCCCGGCAAGCACCTCAGCCTCAATCCGCTCGTTGTCCTTGATGATGGCAGGAAGCTTTTCTTCATAGTCATACCGGAACAGGAACAGGAAGATGAGGATGAACATGGCCAGCGGAATATAGGTATTCAGCGCGAAAACGGAGGTTTTCAGAGTACCGGTCAGGTTTGCAGCTCCGCCTCCATTTGCAAGGAATGCGTCGTATCCGCCCGCTGCCAGCACCCAGCCGATCAGGGAGCCGCCCACACCGCCGCCAAGCTTGCCGACGAAGGAGTTGGAGGCATTCGTCATGCCGGTAATGCGAACGCCATGGTTCTGCATGTTCTGCTCCGCGGTATTCAGCGTCATAGCCGGGAGAACAGAAATCAGCGGAATGGTTGCATACATCATGAGGGAACCGCCGACCAGGAAGACGACGGAATTCATCGGCATGGACATACGGATGACGCTTCCAATGACACCGATGACACAGGCAATCTTTGCAGTGCCGGTCAGGCCGAATTTTTTGATCCAGAGACCCACGGTCAGGAAACCGATGACGGAGGGGAAGATGTTTACGGTATTTACTGTTGAATAGAAACCGGGGTTATCCATGATGATGGAACCGTAAAACATAGGAGCCACCAGAATGACACCGTACATGATATTCATAGCTACGCCGACAAGCGTGATGATAATCCAGTATTTGTTGTGGAGAAGCATTTTCACGCCCTCAACGATACCGACTTTGGATTCCATCTCAGCCATCTCTCCCTCGTCATGATAAATCTCACGGGAGAATTTATAGGTGATGAACAGGCAGACCGCCGACAGTGCGCCAAGGATCACGCCAAACTTGACCCATGCCATCTGATCGTCGCCGAGCGCAACCGTGATGGGGATCAGACCAATGCCGCAGGCCACGCCGACCGCATAGCCCACAGCTGCCCGCCAGGTGCCCATCTTTCCCTTCTCTTCAGAACTCTTGGTCTTGAATGCCATCATGGTGTAGTACGGAACAGCAATGGCAGTATAGACAATAGCGGAAGCGAATACACAGGTGATCAGCGCGTAGACATAGCGGAAGCCGCCCATGCTCTTCGGAACGGTGAACAGCAGCACGCATGCCAGAAACAGGGGAATCACCATGCGCAGCAGCCAGGGCCTTGCTTTTCCGGTTTTTGTATTCGTCTTGTCTACGATCTTGCCCATGAAAAGATCCGTAAACGCATCAAAGATTTTCGAAATCAGCAGAACCGTTGCAACGGTACCGGATGCCAGACCAACCTTCGTGGTATAGAAATAGGTAAGCTGACCGGTGAGCTGGTTCAGGGAGTTCAATCCGAACTGTCCCAGGGAGTCCGTTAAATAATCAACCGGACCTAAATGTTTTTTCTGGCCGTCTTTATCAAGGCCGTAGTCTTTTGCCATGATTCTCCTCCTAAATAAAATGATGAATTTCCAGTTTCCAAAGTCTGTGGAGACGTCCGTTCGTACGCTTCCATGTTTTCATTCATTTATATAATATAAGTAAGTCTTCTATATTATTACAAATATTCTGTTGTTTTTGTCTTTATTTTGGTGCAGCTTGTTCTCACACTTCATAAAACCGCATATCATCCCAGATCTGCATCAGGTGGCGGCGGTCCAATATTTCCGTGCGCGTTTCCCGGTCAAAGATTCTGACCGGAGACATCGGGCCTTCAAATCTGCCCCACTCTGGATTGGGGTCTCCCGTCTTCGCAAAGCGAACCCAGTCTCCGTGGATTTCTTCTGCCATCCTTTCAAACAACTCTTCCGGCTCACCGTCGTAGATAAACCGGCTGAATTCATGGTCACGGCAGTCGAACATTGCGGGGAGCTCAGCCGCATGCGTCGCCTTCCAGCCGGTATTGATCCCGCTCTTTGTGATCAGTTCGTAACGATACATCCAGACATCCTCTGTGTATTGCTTCTGAGCCACAGCCACTTTTATGGCAGGCATCTCGAACGCATAGTCCGTGGCAAAGCGGATAAAAGGATCTCCGCCAATCTGCCTTGCATCTCCCCTTGCGACGGAGAATTTATCCGTTTCAGGCGCAGGTTCCTTTTTGAACAGCACAAAGGAGTCTGACGCGGAGGGGTGATAAAATCCCACGACTTCGGGTATTGCGCCGGAATGATGGTTCTTTTCAAGCATCTGTGCGATCATGGCCCAGCAGTTGGGGAAGCCCGTATTTTCAGGATAAACGAACATGGTTCCTTCATGCATATTCGTACCTATGATCAGTTTGATTCCTTTCGCAGATCCGGCTCTTATGGCATCGATCGGACGAACCGGCAGAAGGTCATCCTGTACAGGCCCCGGAAGGAACATGCCGGGGTTCTTGTACTGATGCTTCTGCGCCACATAATCCGTCCCCCTGGAGAAGGTGTGCGGATCATCGTTCATGAGATGCTCCGCGATCTTGTCGGGCTCCCACCCCATTCCCTCAATGAACAGGTCTATGTTCTGTCTGGAAGTCTGATGGGTCATCACACAGTTGGGAAGGCCGCTCTGGACAATCGCCTGCTGAAAAAGGCCCCTGGCATCCGGGCACGCCAGCATGTTGATCACGGAAGCACCTCCGGCGGATTCACCACAGATGGTAATTCTGTCCGGATCGCCTCCGAATTTATCTATATTGGCATGGATCCAGCCAAGTGCGAGGAGCTGGTCCGAAAGTCCACAGTTGCTGTCAAAGTTTTCACAGCCGGGATAGGTAGTGAAATCATAGAAGCCCAGCACGTTCAGACGATATTGAAACGATACAAAGACCAGGCCGTCTCTCGCAAACGCATTGCCCTGATACAGGCCGTCGCTTGCAAAGCCGGTGTGGTATCCGCCCCCATAGATGTACACGAATACAGGAAGATTCTCCCCTTCGAGAGGCCTTTTGATATTGATTGTAAGACAGTCCTCCTCACCGATGTCCTCTCCCTTATCCTTCTGAACCGGTGCAGGACCGTACTGTGCCGCGTCATATACATCAAGCCACGGCTTTACAGGGACTGCACGCTTAAACCTCAAAGGGCCTGCCGGCGGTTCGGCATATGGGATGCCCAGGTATTCGATCAGTCCGTTTCTAACGTACCCTTTTACTTTGCCGCTGTTGGTCTGTACAACGTACTCTTTCATGCGTATCCTCCTTTTGGGTGATCATGACGGGTTTTGTATTCCACTGCCTCTATCGGAAAAAACTGTCAAAAAAATGTGGCTCCCTTTTCTTTTATTGTAAAAAAAAAGGAAGCCACATTTCTGTCATTATTATGTTGTTTTTATACTTAATTTGCCATGATTCTGCTGATGGCATCTGCA
>Ga0310695_10009748_pt1 | contig 14322 bp, 9 predicted proteins | sample RumenRJG_04DNA_FD_203882 | JGI IMG/M metagenome (GOLD analysis project Ga0310695, IMG submission 203882) | Bovine rumen microbial communities from Lethbridge, Alberta, Canada - RJG_04 (v2) (version 2) | ecosystem: Host-associated > Mammals > Digestive system > Stomach > Rumen | place: Canada... | reverse complement strand
GGTTGAGGACCTGAATACTTATTCAAAGCCTCTTAAGGACTTTCTAATTGTAAATACCGATGTACGTATCACCAAGGCTTTTGTTACAGCATCAAAGAAGATCTGGCCTGAGGAAATGCGTAATTCAATTGAATCTGATAACTATCTGTTTGTCATCCCTTCTTTTGTGATTTCTGAGCTGACAAAGGCGTTTCAGATTGGCTTCCTGCTTTATCTTCCTTTTATTGCCATTGACCTGATTATATCCAATATTCTTCTGGCTATGGGTATGATGATGGTGTCACCTATGTCGATTTCTCTTCCTTTCAAGCTGATGCTGTTCGTTTCACTGGACGGCTGGCTGAAGCTTACTCAGGGCCTTATGTACAGTTACTCGTACTAGGTACTCTAATTTTCTTTTGGGAGGTGTCAGCTTTTCGACTGTATCCGTAAGTCTGACATTTCCTGAAGCCTTTTGTTCGATCTAGTATTATTTTCTTTTTTTTATAAGCTTCAGATTGCTTTTTGTGTATATATTTAAAAATTAATATTGATCTATCTCTCTGATTTCTAGATAGTTCTGTAATTAATTGTTACAAAAATATATCTACATATATTCTCTAAAAAAATCGTGCTTACTCTCACAAATGTTTTTTTTTAAGTAGTTATATAAATAATAAAATAAACTATTATATATTAAAAAATAAGTAGCAATAACTCGGATTTTCTAAGTTTTTTATGAGACAGTGAAATCCGAGTTATAACAAATACACAAAAGCCCTGCCAACATGGTGGGGCTTATATTTCCTCCCCAGATGCCAGAGTCATGGCAGAATCTTCAGCTTCATAATCCGGATCTGCATCTGTAGATCCATCAGCTATATTCACTTGATCCTTGTAGTCATGTTTTGCTTCTGGAACCTCAATGCCAAGGGCATTAAAGTAGGTTCTGTATTTACCGCAGACTTCATCAAAGAAGTATCCTCCCTTATAAGAAGTGAGCATGATAGTATTGAGATCATCAATTATTCTGGACATGGATTTGTTGGTTAGTTTGATCTTGTCTTTTCTGGCTGCATCTGTAGCTTCATATTCCTTTATTCTTCTTTCAAGGAACATATACAGTGAGGCAGCAATGAACTGACAGAGGAATTTACCTTTAAAGGCTTTATCTGATGAGGCATAAGCGCGATTAAAGTTGAGGTGATCTTTAAAGGTCTGGAAGTGTTCTTCAACCCTGCGTCTGCAGTTATAACCAAATAAAGCTTCTCTAGGATCTGAAACATTGTCGGACAGAAGAACCATAATACCGGCATATTTTACGTGCTCATCAATTGCATCTGAATCAATAACAGCATAGCCTTCGGAATCAAACTTACAGTAGGAATCGATAAACTCCTGCATTCCTTTTTTGAGTTTTACTTTAGAAAGCATTTCTGGGGTAACTTTGGTGTTATCATTCTTTGCTGTTGCATAAAGATTTCTGATTTTTTCATTGTATTCATCTCTTGCGTCCACAGTGTTCTTTTTAGCAACAGAACGTGCGTTGTGGTAAATATCCTCATCAAAATACATATGAACATAGATGTTGATTACATCCCTGTTGCTTTTCTTTTTACCGTCTACAGGGAAGGAGTCATAGTAGTATTCAACAGAGGTCGTATACATATGCTGTTTAGAATATGACTCGTAACTGTTGTCATCTACAAGCTTAGCTCTGTTCTGCTCAACAACATCCTGTATCCACTTGGATTTCATACAGGAACGCTGCAGGAAGTTAAAACCATTACGGACAAAGTCCTGCAGGTTGTCATCAGAGTCATAACCACGGTCAGTGACAACAGTAAGGTTAAGCTTCTTTTGAGTTCCCATGATGATGGCAAGGTCGGCTATAAGGTTCTGTACGGTTGAAACATCAACCACATTGCCCTTATAAAGCTTTCCATAGATAGGAAGACCGGTAGCTTCATCGCATATATGCAAATAGTTAATCTGGCGTGTGGAATCACCATCCTTGTTATGCCCCCATTCGCCATTGGAAAGTTTGCCAGAATAGGTAGAGATAGAAGTAGAATCAAGAGCGACAAAGACACGGTCAGAGAATATATTGCCGAATTTATCAAGATAGAATCTATGCAGGGCTTTGTAAAAGTTCATGAGATCATCATCGGTTACAGATGAAAACAGATGATGAATCTGACCATCATTAAGAGATTTACCCCAAGGCAGCCAGGTTACTTTAGAGAATGGCTCATAGTTATGCAGGATATTAGACTGTCTGATAATCATGTAAATAGCAATAGAAGCAAGCTTAAGATGACGGTGGTATTTACTGAATACAGACTTAAGAGCACTACCAACTCCCATCTGCCCCATAGCTTTCTGTAATGCCCATGAGGCACCGGCCATTCTCTTTTCAATAAAAGCAGGCGGAACTACACTAAGGTTATCCTCATCAACAGTTTTAACCTCAAAGCCATCGGCAGTCCAGAAAACCTCAAAATTCTCAAGCTCAGGATGTTCGTCTAAAAAGAACTGTTTGAACTCAATCTTACCGTACTTCTCTCCACCTAAGACCTTACCAATAGTTTTCTGAGAATCTCTAACAGAACGTTTTTTTACAGGGTCGTAATGATGGGTATAGGTCTGAACATAGTAATAAAAACCTGATTTCTTATTACCAGCGATACCAAGTTTTGCTCTAGGTAATTTAGGAGCTTCAATCTGAGCCATAATAATGTCCTTCTGTACTATCTCATACAATTATGAGATAGTATATCACGAACAATAAAAAAGGGCTAGTCTTTAGCCCTTAATTTATGCGGAATTTGTCATTCCGATCCTTAAATCACATTTTTATGAAACAAGATTCTAGAAAATCCGAGCAATAACAACCCCCGTTTAGCGGGGGTTTCTTTTAGAACAATTTTCTTATGATTTAATTTCTGCTTCTGAAAGGTTTTACGTCTCGCTTTTCCTTTCCTGTGTATACCTGACGAGGTCTTCCGATTCTGAAGTCAGCATCATTGGTATGCATTTCATTCCAGTGAGTGATCCAGCCGATGGTTCTTGCCAGAGCAAAGATTACGGTGAACATTGAGGTTGGAATGCCGATAGCGTTCAGGATGATTCCTGAGTAGAAATCAACGTTAGGATACAGATGTCTGGTTACAAAGTATTCATCGTTGAGTGCGATCTTTTCAAGCTCGGTTGCAATCTTCAGAAGAGGATTGTTTTCGATATGAAGTGCATCCAGAACCTCATGACAGGTATCTCTCATAACGATTGCACGAGGATCGAAGGTCTTGTATACACGATGACCAAAACCGAACAGTCTGAAAGGATCGTTCTTATCCTTGGCTCTTGCGATGTATTCTGGAATTCTGTCAACAGAACCGATTTCTTCAAGCATACGCAGACATGCTTCGTTGGCACCGCCGTGGGCTGGTCCCCATAGAGAAGCTACACCGGCAGCAATACAAGCATATGGGTTGGCTCCTGAAGAACCTGCCAGACGAACTGATGAGGTAGAGGCGTTCTGCTCATGGTCAGCATGAAGAGTGAAAATTCTGTCCAGAGCTTTTTCAACAATAGGATTTACCTTGTACTCCTCACATGGGGTAGAGAACATCATGTGCAGGAAGTTTGCAGTGTAGCTCAGATCATTTCGTGGATAGACAAAAGGATGACCGATTGAGTATTTGTATGACATGGCAGCCAGTGTTGGCATCTTAGCAATTAGTCGTACCGCTGTAAGCTCACGATGTTCAGGATCGTAAATATCGAGCTTGTCATGATAGAAGGCAGATAACGCACCTGCTACACCGCAAAGCACAGCCATAGGGTGAGAGTCACGTCTGAATGCCTGGAACAGGGATTCCATTTGTGTATGTACCAGAGTATGGTGTTTTACTCTATGTACGAATTCCTGATACTGCTCTTTAGTTGGAAGTTCACCCTTAAACAGCAGATAGCATACCTGAAGATAGTCACATTTTGTGGCCAGCTGATCAATTGGGTAGCCTCTGTATAGAAGAACACCGTTCTTGCCATCAATGAATGTAATTTTTGAAGTGCATGATGCGGTGGATACAAAGCCAGGATCATAGGTAAAATAACCCTGCTTTCCTAACTCTCTGATATCAATAACTTCAGGGCCGATTGCTCCTTTAAGAATAGGCAGCTGAATCGGATCCTTACCTGGAATGATAAGGGTTGCATACTTGTCTAAAGCAGGTAGTTTTTCTTCTATTGCCATTATGATTTTTCCTTATCTTTTGTTTATTAAAAGAATGCACCAGTCATAATTTCATTGTAAACACATTCTCATAAATGTATACAGAATTGAAAATATCCGCTCTTTGCACTGTTATAGAGCGCACGCTTGTGGTTCATTTTGGCTTTCTGTTCCATATTTACTCAAATTTGTATATGCTTACAGGAATATCTAATTAAGAGTTATCTATGAAAGAAGTTATTATGGAAAGAAGAATTCTTTTAACCGAGTGCAAGGATGATGTTGGTCTGATTGCAAAGATCACCAATGTCTGCTTCCTGTTTCATATGAACGTTATTCGTCAGGATCAGTTTGCTTCACATGAAGATAACAGATTCTTTATGAGAACAGTTATTGAAGGTAATTTCAGTGATGAAAAGATTTCTGAGACTCTAATAAATACTGTTATCAACGTTCTTCCGGATGGTGCCATAGTCCGTCTAAAGGATGAGTCAAAGCGCAGGCTTTGTGTACTGGTAACCAAGGAATCTCACTGTCTGGGTGAACTGCTGATGAAATCCTATTCTGGCGCAATGAATGCTGATATTGCTCTTGTTGCTGGTAATTATCCAGAATTAGGCGCTTTAGCAGAGAAATTTGGTGTTCCATTCAAGCTAGTCTCCTGCGAGGGTATTACCAAGGAAGAGCAGGAAAAGAACATGATGGATGTAATTGATGAATGTAATCCTGATTACGTGATTTTGGCAAAGTACATGAGAATTTTATCTCCTAACTTTGTAAATCACTATCCATTAGGTAAGCTCATCAATATTCACCACTCATTCCTACCTGCATTTATCGGTGCTAAGCCATATCATCAGGCTTACGACAGAGGTGTGAAGATTATCGGTGCTACTGCTCACTTTGTTACCAACAATCTGGATGAAGGTCCTATTATTGAACAGGATGTTATCAAGGTAAATCACCGTTATGATCCTCAGACTCTGGCCAAGGCAGGACACGATGTTGAGCAGATGGTTCTGATGAGAGCCGTTAACAAGGTTTTAGATGACAAAGTCTTTATTCACGGCAATAAGACTGTAGTTTTCTAAAAATCATCTCTGATCTGAGCTACATAGAAAAAAGTATGTAGCTTTTCCTGAAAAGCTTGATCCAAGATATGGAGTGAAATATCCATATCCTGGATATAACAGGTCTTCCTAAGGAGCTAATCTAACAGGTGTCTGCCAGACATCGTCTTTCAGCTCATAGATAAATCTGTCGTGCAGTCTGTTCTCTCGTCCCTGCCAGAACTCAACCTTATTGAATTTAACTTTGTATCCGCCCCAGAAAGAAGGAAGTGGAATTTCTCCGTTCTTGAACTTTTCCTTCATCTCCAGAAATTTGCTCTCAAGAATTCCTCTTGCTGAAATGAGGTGTGACTGGTTAGAGGCCCACGCTCCAATCTGACTTCCTCTTGGTCTTGAGTGGAAGTATTTTAAATCCTGAACAGGGGACTGTCTTACCGCCTCTCCTATGAACATAACCTGTCTTTCCAGCATATACCAAGGGAAGAGCAGACATACCTTTGGGTTATTTTTGATATGCTGAGCTTTGCGAGATCCAAGATTTGTGTAAAAAATCAAATTTTCACGATCATAGTCTTTTAGCAGGACCATGCGGGAGTATGGCTGATTGTTTTCGTCAACAGTGCTTACAACTACACCGTTAGGATCGTAAATCTGTGAATCAATAGCCTGTTTAAGCCATTTTTCAAAAAGATCAATTGGATGCTCGGTCAAATCAGACTCTTCAAGTCCACCCTTAGTGTAACTTCTTCTTAAATCTGCAACATCAATCATTTTAAATTGCCTTATAAATTAAACAAAAAAATGTGATTTACTCAAAATACGTGAATTTTTGTATATATCAAGTGTCAATTCTACATTTTATGTCACATTTGTTTAGTAACTATAGGTACATAATGGTAAAATCTTATTGTATAAGAAAATTATTACTTAATTGTAATTTTTGTTTATAAAAATAGTTGAAGAAATTTAGGTGCTCAAATGAATAATTATCCAAAGACCGCATTGGTCGTAAATTGCGGAAGTTCTTCAGTAAAATTCGCTATCTTAGATCCTAAAGATGGCCATGTTTTTCTAAATGGTCTTGCAGAGGCATTAGGCCTTGAAGATGCCAGAATCTCATGGAAGTTCAATGGTGGGGATAAAACAGAACAGTCTTTAGGTGCTGGCGCTGATCATAAGAAGGCACTTGAGTATCTTGTAAAGAATGTTTTAGCAAAGGATCAGGCTCTTCTGGACTCTATCGTTGCATGCGGTCACAGAATCGTTCAAGGTGGTGATATTTATTCTGAGCCAACTTTAATCAACGATGAAGTAGAAGAGAATATCAGAAAGGTTATTCCATTTGCTCCTCTTCACAATCCTGCTCACCTTTTAGGTATCGACGCTGCAAGAGCAAGTTTCCCTTCAATTCCTCATGTTGCTGTATTTGATACTGCATTCCATCAGACTATGCCTCCAAAGGCATACAGATATGCAATTCCTGAGGAGTACTACACCGATCTACACCTACGTAAGTATGGTGCTCACGGTACTTCACACATGTTCCTGTCACAGGAAGCAGCAAAGCTTCTGGGCAAGCCACTAGAGCAGACCAACATCATTACCTGCCATTTAGGTAACGGTGCTTCAGTTTCTGCTGTAAAGGGCGGAAAGTGCATCGATACATCAATGGGTTTAACTCCACTTGATGGTCTGATCATGGGTACCCGTTGCGGTAGCATTGACGCTTCTGTTGTATTCTTCCTATGCGATAAGATGGGAATGACTCCAGAAGAGGTTAAGGAAGTATTTAACAAGAAGTCAGGTATGTTAGCAGCTTCTGGTGTTTCTTCAGACTTCCGTCCTATTGTTGCCGGTTACAATGAGGGTAATGAGAGATGTAAGCTGGCTTTAGAGATGTATGCTTACAGACTTGCTAAGTTCATTGCTTCTTACTATGTTCCTCTAGGACATGTTGATGCAATCGTATTCTCTGGTGGTGTTGGTGAGAATGGTCCAACCACTCGTAAGTTTGTTCTTAAGGAGCTTGAAGAGTCATTCGGTGTTAAGATTGACGAAGCTGCTAATGAGCACGCCAAGGTATTCATGGGTGTAGACAAGCAGACTATTTCTGCTCCAGATTCATCAGTTAAGGTATTTGTTATCGCAACTAATGAAGAGCTGATGATTGCTCGTTCTGCAATGAGCTTCGTTAAGTAATTCAGTTTAGAATTCAATCAGGCGCTCGGTCTTTTTAGGCTGAGCGTTTTTTATTTTCTCTCTCTATCGGTCCTTCTGTATTAGCCCTTTAAATAGCATTTAATGTGATCGTAACCTCTTAATTTTTCTAAGTTTTATCTATATTTCAAAATGATAATTTAGATCAAAAAAAGATATTTAAAACTGTGATCTCACTGAAATCTTAATCGAGGATTTCTCCTATACTCAAAAATGCTCCCCAAATGGTTTTGTTATGATTGCCGGGCATATTCATGTTTAAGTCTGTACCTCTTACCGTATTGGCTGTTGCTTTGCTATCCTGCGCAAATGCAGCCTCTGTTTATGATAAGGATGGAAACATTCTTTATCTGGACGGACGTGTACAGTCTGTTTTGTCCAGTGGCAATCATAACAACGCTAAGGAAATCGAATCCGCACTTCAGAATTCGTCTGATATATCAATAGGTGGAAAAAGTAAACTTAACGACTGGATATCTGCAACTGCATCTCCTCTGTGGGAAGTTTCTGATGCGTCTTCCTATAGAACCTTCAACGCATCGGATATGTACGGTACAAAATCTGTTAAGCCTAAATATTACTCTGTGTACCGCGATGATCAGCTGCAATACGGTTTTGCAGGAGAGGGCTTTCACACAAAGTTAGGCATTCTGTCTTCTCAGAATCAGGCCAAAGTTGCCAGCTCCCTGATAGGATATTTTGATAGGGCAGAAGGTTTTGCTGTTGATTCAGGTATTAATCTTGCTCTTGGCTATACCTTTGATGATGTCTTTTTAGGATCTCTGTCTGTGCGTGGAGGATTCAGTCATGTGAATGGACAGACTCCTAACGTAGCAGATGTTTATGGCTTTAATGCCTCAGACTGGAGTCATTTCTACGGTGCTTCTTTTGAAGACATTGACCAGGCGAACTTTGGTGTTTCGTGGAGTGATATGGATTCAGGTCTGTATCTGTCGGCTTTATATGATTACAGTAGAATTGATCTGTTAAGCGGAGAGAGTGGTTCTGTTGCCGGCAGGGTAAATGGAGTGACACTTTCTTACCTGGATTATATTCAATCCCAGGGCTTTGAATTCGCGGTGGGATATGCCTTTGATAACGGTTTTTCTGCCTTGCTCGGTTATGAGATCAGCTACAATAAGGCAAAGTCTCTTACCAATAGCTATGATTATGCGTTAGTTCGCAGAATACCTGTTCTGATTAACTATAGACTTAATTCTAACTTTAATGTCTGGGGTGAGGTTGGAATTGATGCGGGGTCTGATAGAAAGTTCTCTGAGTTTAAGGTAGATAAAAAGGACTCTAAGAACGTATTCTCCTTAGGTGCCCGCTATACTTTCTAATTCTAAAGTAAGTTGAGCTGTAATTTACTTGTAAGATATGGCATTTTCCTGAATATTTGTACAAAAGAGCTGAAACTCAAGGTTCAGGAGTATTCAGATAGATTCCCTGTCATGACATATAGTGTGAAAAAAAGATTTGTATTCGCCATTATTGTTGTTGCTGCAATAATTCTGATTGCAGGCTATGCAATAGGCTGTTACTTTATAAACTATGCTTTAAAGCGTGGAAATGAGACTGATCCACTGGCACCACCTTCAGCCTGTGTCAGTATTCTTGACAGGAATGTGATTGTTCCATCCATGCCTGAAGCTCCTGCTGAGAAATGGACTATAACCGCACCTGAGAACAGGAAACTCTTCGCAACCTTCTATGTCCCAGCCACAGAGAAACACCTCTGGGTAATCCTTGCGCACGGCTATGGTAGAAACCAGCGTTATGTTGGAGACTTTGCCAAAGCATATCTCCAGAGAAACTGGAATGTTCTGACTCCCGATTTATGTGCCTCCGGAGAAAGTGAAGGTCAGTACATCACTATGGGTATCAAGGAAAGTGTGGAGATTGTCTTATGGGCGAAAAAGATCATAGAGCGTGATCCTAAGGCGCAGATCGTACTTCATGGGATATCAATGGGAGCAGCCTCGGTTCTGATGGCTGCAGCTAATAATAACGTGCCTGGGCTGAAGTCAGTCATAGAGGACTGCAGCTATACCAGTGCCTATGAGATGTTTGCCCGTCAGCTTGAGGTTCTTTTTGGGCTACCAGAGTTTCCTGTCATGAGCTGTATTGATCTGGTGAGTGGTATCAAAATCGGAGCTAGAATTTCAGATGCGTCACCACTAAAGGTAATGTCTCGGATAAATGTTCCGGTAATGTTTATCCATGGTGATAAAGATACGCTGGTGCCTCTTTATATGATGGAGCAGTTATATGTCAGCTGCAGAGGCCCTAAGACAAAACTTGTTGTAAAAGGGGCTGGACATGGAGATTCTCTGAAAGAGGCTGGAGATGAATACTGGAAAGCTGTTTTCAGTTTTATCAGTTCCGACTGAATACACCTAGAAGCGTGGTTCAGAAGAGAAATTATTTACGCTGGAAGATTATCTCCTGATACCTGAAGGTATCAGGAGATACAGAGTTCTATTTTTTCAGCTCTTTGGTAAAGAAATCTGTTGCTGTTTTTACAACCTCTGCAAAGTGATCTGTAAAGGCATGATCTGCTTTGTCGATCATCACTAGCTTACTGTTTCTGTAGGTGTTGTTATATCTTTCACTGTAGGTGTAAGGAACAATGGTATCGTAGGAACCATGGATAATGCAGACAGTACCGTCGTATTCAGCTGCGGTCTCAAAGATAGGCATTGTCTGAGCTGTCTTAATATATTCGTATCCGATTTTGTATCCTTTGTGGTATGGATCGTTCAGGTCAACTTCCTGTGGCGGATTGATTGCATCATATTTAACATCGAAGATCTGGCCACGCAGAGCATCATCACGAAGTACAGCTGCAGGAGCAAGAAGAGCAACACTCTTAATATTCTCAGAACCTAGCTGTCCTGAAAGCATGCTTGCTACAACACCACCTTGAGAATGACCGCTCAGTGATACAGATGATACATTAGGAAGATTCTTTGCATACTCGAAAACTTTTCTTGCATCAGTAATTTCGTTGGCAACAGTCATCTCCTCAAACTTGCCTTCACTCATACCGTGACCGTTGAAATCAAAACGGATTGAAGCAATTCCGTTTTTCTCAAGACTTGTTGCAATCTGCTCTAAAAGCACGAAATCCTTGTCTGAGGTGAAGCCATGCATGATGATAACCATTGGATAGTTGCCTTTAATGTCAGGTGTCTGCATTATGGCTGAAAGCTTACTGTGGTCTCCTTCGATAGTAATATTCTGTGTATGGGCAAACACGGATAGAGGTAAAATTGAAAGTATACCAATCAGCAGCTTTTTAGATAATTTCATGATGGCTCCTTTGTTATTCGTATGTAAAAAACATACTGTTACATAAATAAAACGAGGATGTTCAGAATTGAATATCCTCGTGAGTGTAATCGTTTTAAAGTGATGAATTATTTTTTTAGGTTGGATACAATCACTGTTGAACGAGGTGGAATTGTCATATTCTTTCCTGCAATCAGCTCTTTTATAAACTTCTCCTCAAATTCCTTTGAGGTTCTGGTTGCTCCATAGCTGTATACCGCAAGTTTCTCTCTTCCCAGCATCTCGTACAGACCTTCAAGCCCTTCAGCATGATCGTAACGACGAACGTTTCTTCCGGACAGAGGGATCAGCAGATCTTCTCCTGAATCTTCCGCATTATCACTGCCACAGTCTTCAGGCATGTACATTGAAGCCAGAAGAGGGAACAGTATTGAGCCCTGTTCAAACTTTACCTGCTGACGAGAAGCGTTTACAAGCACGATACTGAATCTGTCTCTGTAAAGACGCATATACGCAAAATATGCTCCACCGGCACTGATGAAGATCATGGTGCCTCGAGAGAAAGCAGGATTTGATCTGCGCAGGGCGGTAAGTTCTGTAATTACAGTCTGAGTCTCTGCTGAGTTTACACTTGCATGATGATCCTTTAGTGCCTTGAATGGAATCATGGAACGAGGTCCAACTTCATACTTGGAAATCACGTCGCCAAGCTCGTCACCCTGATAGATACAAGGAATACCACGCCAGGTTACAAGACATGCTAAAGCAGCCTGGTACAAGTGCTTATCACCACCGATAATATCGTAGAAACGAGGCAGACTGTTGTTATCCAGCTGGTTTACAAGACATAGCTTTAACTGCTGAGATACACCAACAGCGAATTCCTCACAGGTTCTTCTTAAATCTTCACCTGTATAAGGGGTAGGGTCACCGTTAAGGTTGATTCCACCGAAGAAAGAACGGATAGGACTGATAAAACCAGTATAGTTGATGGTTCCATCAACATTACCTTCAGAGCATAAAGCATATCTAGGATCTGTACCGAAATGGCCAAGCATCAGACAGTCTAGATGAGACTCTCTTGCGCTGTTGCAGATTGCTGACAGTCTTTCGATATTATTTCTGGCATTACCGTTGTCACCGATCTGGTTGGCATCGTCAATAACCCAGCCGTCAATACCGTATGGAGCGCGGGTCCACTTCTTTACAATGGAATTTTCGCCCTCGTATATGAGGTGTCTTGTCAGATAACTTGAGTAATCAAGCTTTGGATAGTTGGCTTTGTCGTCAGAAACGTAAGCTTCACCTTCGGAGTTGAATGTATATATTTCACGGTAAGGGGAGTCTTTATGACGGAGAGCTCCTTTTCCTGTTTTCTCCTGACGATCAAACCAAGGGTTGGAATCACCAGTGTGATTGAAGGTACCGTGAAGCAGGATCTTCATCTCATAGCCTAAAGCCACGGTTCTTAATCTCTTGAGAGCTCCATTTCCTCCGAAGTGAGTATCAACAACATCATAATCCTCAGTATCATATTTATGTACTGAAGGGGCTTTGAAAATAGGGGTCAGGTAAATTGTGTCACAGCCAAGTCCTCTGATGTAAGGAAGCATGGTGGCAACACCGTCGAGATCACCGCCGCAGTGAGTTTCATCAAGGTTTACAAACTCAAAATCCTTTAATCTTACAGGAGAATCTGCATTTACTTTGGTTCCATCAACAGTGAAATTTCCGGAAGAGGCTGCAAATTTATCAGGGTAGATCTGATAGATTACGCTGTCCATTGCCCACTGAGGGTGGGTGTTGAACAGTTCAATCACATAACAGTGCTGTCTTAAAGGAGGTTCTCTGGACATGCCTAAGGAGCTGTACCACACTACATCCACCGGTACACCGTCTTTGTCAGAAAGCATAATCTTAAAGTAATAGGTTATAAGGTTATGGCTCTTATCTGCATTAAGAGGAGCAACGAATCTATGGATTCCTGAATAGGAACCGGAATAGGTCATTGGATTTTTTACGTCTTCATTCTGGGAAAAGCTTACAATCCAGATCTTGAGTCTGCTATGGTTTACACCTCTTACAAACAGTTCTGCATTGGAGGCATCCACACCCGGTGCTGTACAGGTGTGAAAACACTGGAATGGAAGAGAGGCTCTCTGAGAACTTGTGTTCTGACGCATGTGATACTTCCTTATGTGAAAACTCTTTTATAGCATAGCTAAAGCACGACAAACTGTTACATACATCTGCTCTACGCCCCTGATATCAACTCTTTCCTGAGGACTGTGAGGATTCAGAATAGTTGGGCCTACAGAGATCAGCTGAAGCTCCTTGTTAAGAATTGCAAACTGAGCACATTCAACTCCGGCATGCATTGCAGTGATCTTAAATTCATTACCGGTAACCTCTTTATAGCACTGATTGAGTACGTCAATCAGACGGTTATGGCTTGGTGATGACCAGCAGTGATGCAGGTTCTTTGTTTCGACCTCAACGTTGTCCAGCAGGTAGCAGCAGGAACGAACATCCTCAACAATCTGGGCAAGACCGGCATCTTCAAGTGAGCGAGGCATCATTTCAATTACAATCTCATTATCGAAGGTTTTTACCATTGAAAGATTGATGGAGGTTTCTACAACTGGTGCAAACTCTTTAGACATACGTACGATACCGCTTGGAAGAGCTCTTAGCAGATGAATCAGATCCTGAGTCTGAGCATAGCCTAAAGCCTTTGCTACAGTGGCTTCTGTAATCTCTAGCTTCATGTCAGGATCGGTCTTTGCGTATAATGACTTCTGAGTTTCAAAGATTCTTGAGATGCTCTTTTTGATTTCCTCTGTCTCTTCCTGTGGCACCGCAATAGTTACACTTGCCTTTGCCGGAATCGAATTTCTGACAGTACCGCCGGTGAAATCCTGAATGAACAGATCATACTCATTGCTCAGATCATCAATGATGGTAGCCATTACCTTAATTGCGTTGGCATTGCCTACATGGATATCGCAGCCTGAATGTCCGCCGGAGAAATTAGATAATCTGATGGTAAGTGCACTGGTCGCCTCTGGAATAATCTTTGCGATATTGAATCTGACATCAATATCCTGAGAACCGGCACAGTTTACATACAGGAAGCCGTTCTCCTCAGAATCAAGGTTAATCAGATAGGTTGCATCTAGATATTTTGCATCAAGGTTTGAAGCGCCCTTCATAGTGGTTTCTTCTTCAACTGTGAAGATTGCACGTAGTGGGCCGTGAGACAGAGTTTTATCCTCAAACATGGCAAGAGCCATTGCAATTGCGATACCGTTGTCTGCTCCAAGAGTTGTGTTTTTGGCTCTGACGAAATCACCGTCAACATAGCTCTGAATCGGATCATTCAGAAAGTCAAAGTCATAGCCTTCAGCTGCAACCGGAACCATGTCCATGTGGCCCTGTAGAATAACGGTAGGAGCATCTTTCTTATCTGCACTGGCAGGTACATCAATGATAACGTTGCCTACTGCATCGGTCTCAACTTTAAAG
>Ga0310695_10009747_pt1 | contig 14323 bp, 20 predicted proteins | sample RumenRJG_04DNA_FD_203882 | JGI IMG/M metagenome (GOLD analysis project Ga0310695, IMG submission 203882) | Bovine rumen microbial communities from Lethbridge, Alberta, Canada - RJG_04 (v2) (version 2) | ecosystem: Host-associated > Mammals > Digestive system > Stomach > Rumen | place: Canada... | reverse complement strand
AGTTTGTCAGCCTGTGCTTTGTTGATGCTGGGAGTGAAATCCTTCTGGAACGCGATGGGCATATCCTGGGGTTTGGATTTTCCGCTGAGGATGTCCGCCGCCATTTCACCGCTTACGACACCCAGCTGGAAATATTCAATGTTTACGCTGGCGGTAGCGCCGTTCTTTAACAGAATCGCATCCGCTGCAACAACCGGGATCTTCGCTTCATTCGTAATGGCAACCAGCGCAGGAGTAGCAGAAGCAATGATATTGTCGGTAGGAACATAAATGAAGTCCACACCTTTACTTACCAGGCTCCGGGCAATTTCCTGAATGTCGTTTACCGTGTTCACGCTGCCTTCTTCAAATGCAACGCCCGCTTTTTTCAGGTGCTCTTCCGCTATTTTGATCTGCACCTGGGAATTCATTTCGCTGGAAGTAAACATCAGGCCTACTTTCTTCGTGCCGGGTTTCAGTTTCATACCCAAATCCAGCTGGGCTGCAACGGGAGCCATGTCGCTGGCGCCGGTCACGTTGGTCTCCGGTTTTTTATCGGATTTAACCAGCTTGGCAATTTCGAAACTGGTAATGGCATTGCCTACGATAGGAATATCTTTGGTTGCATTGGCCATGGTCTGGGCCGCCGGCGTGGAAATAGCGCAGATCAGGTCCACTTTATTATTGACAAAACGTTGGGCAATGGTCTGCAGGTTGGACTGGTCGGCCTGTGCGTTCTGCACGTCATATTTTACGTTCTTGCCTTCCACAAAACCTTTCTTCTTCATACCTTCGATGAAGCCCTTGCGGGAATCATCCAGTGCCTGATGCTCCACCAGCTGAACGATACCAACATTGACAACTTTTGCCGCATCTTTCTTCGGGGCTTCCGCTTTTTTGTCACCGCCGCCGCAGCCAGCCGCAAAAGCCATCATGGACAACATCATGCCCACAGCCAGAACCTTTTTGCTTTTAAAAAACATGATCAAAAAACCTTCTTTCATTAAAAAATACTGTAAAAAAACCTATGATATCCCAAAGGGATAAGCCATCGGGTTCTTTCACGTAAGAAAAGGGCGCGAAACAATATCTGCGCATAATTTATTCCGATAGGATAATAATACAAAAACAAACTGCCAAAGTCAACCGAAACTCAGGAAAGTTTCAATTTAAATGTGAAAGAAATTTGTTTTAACTGTTATGCGTTCTGTTTAAGAAGCGCCTGTTCAACCGATTAGCACGTTTCTTAATTTCCGCCTTACTTCAACTACAGTTTCCCTGCAATGTACTCCCAGGCCTTAAACAGGTCCGGCAAAATCACTTCTGCCAGTTCATGCATTTCTGCCGTAGGGGCCTGCATGTCCGGCACCATAATGGGATGCATGCCTGCCCGGTACGCCGCCCGGATCCCATTGTAGGAATCTTCCAGCACATAGCAGCGGGCCGGTTCTGCGCCAACTGCTCTGGCCGCAGCCAGAAAAATATCCGGTTCCGGCTTGCTGCGCTCTACCATATCCCCGCCAAGCACCGCGTCAAAATGCTGCAGGATGCCAGCTTCTTCCAGTTCCATCCGCACAATATCACTTCGGGTGGAGGACGCTACCGCAATGGGAATACCTTCCTGTTTCAGCGCAGCCAGAATTTCCCTGACGCCGGGTTTCACCGGCAGCCGCCCTTCCCCATACAACTGGCGGAACAAAGCGGTCACTTCCTTTTTATATGTTTCATAGGGAAAATCATTTCCGTATTTTTCCAGAAATTTTTTCCCCGTCTCCACCCGGTTGATTCCCTGCACCCGCATGCAGATCTCCACAATATCCGGAATGTTATGCTTTTCGGCGACAGCCTGCCAGCATTCAATCACCAGACGTTCCGAATCAAAAATTACGCCGTCCATATCGAAAAGGACAGCCTGTACCTGTTTTTCCATATAGCTAATCCTTATTGACTAAAATTTAAATTCCATCCATCCCGCACTATTATAACACATCCTTGTCATTCCTATTCGATTTTAGTAATATAATATTGTAAATGTATAATTTGCGAATTTTTAACGATACGAGGTTATAGCAGAAATGAAAAATTTTATGAATACAGGAATGACTGCAATCCTTGCCGGCTTCCTGTTACTTTTCCCCGTTACGGAAGCAGCTGCCGCGGAAAAGGTTTCCGGACAATCTGCTCCAGCCCCTGTATCTGCCACCATACACCCATCTAACGGCGCCGCGATAAACAAAGAACACATATCGGCCGCCCCTGTATTGCAGGAAGAAATCCTTTCCCTTACGCCCTCTCAGTTAGCAGAGGAAGAAAACCTCATGGCCATTTTATGGGTGCAGCGCTCCGCCGAGTTCCGGGGACTTTGCTACCAGGCCTATAACATGGCCGCCATGGCGGTGGACAAGGCCCTGGCCCAACGGGAAGCCATTGCGTCCCTCCGTCCCCTGGCCGTAGTCCTTGACATCGACGATACCATTGTCAGCCACGGCCCCTTGGAAATGTATTATGTGGAACACCCCGAAGCGAAAGCAAATTACAAAGCCTGGGAATACTGGATCGGACAGCTTTCAAAGAAAAACCTGCTGCCCGGGGCCGGAGAATTTTTACGGTATGCCCGGCGCCATGGAGTGGAAGTATTTTATGTAACCGGACGGGGACCCCAGGACAGGAAAGCAACCGTTCGCTTTTTCCAAAAGGCAGGCCTGCCTTTGCCTGACGAACGCCACCTGCTGATGAACGACCGCAGCGGCAGCAAGATGAACCACTTCAATAAACTGGAGCGCCGTTATAACATCATCTGTTACATCGGCGACAACGCGGCAGATTTTCCCATTGGTGCAATGCGGGAAGAAAATGAAATTATTAAAAAAACACCCGACACTGAATTGCAAAATACTGCCACACGGAATGTAAAAATAAAACAGGAAATGCCACTGGATGTCCTTGCCATGCTGAAGCATGACAAAAATAAAAAGCGCAATGCCACTGTAAGCGCAAACAAAAAAGATTTCGGCACAAAATTTATCCTGCTGCCCAACCCCATGTACGGAGACTGGGAATACAATCTGGCAAAAAAATACCGCAGCCTGCCTGCGGAACAGCGCATCGCCTTGCGCAAGGCAGCGGTGAAAAGTTTTGAAGAAAAAAATATGCGCTGATATTTTCAAAACATAATTACATACACAAAAACAAAAAGGGAGATGCCGTTTCCGTTACGGTATCTCCTTAAATTTTACCACACCTTACATCGAAAATGTGGAACTGTTTAATTTGGTGGCCCTTAGTTTCACTCGGGCGAATCATATCTGTGTCTATTTCAGATTTTAAAACTTCTATGGCGTCATCGTCAATCAGATTCTCTATCGGCACTTCAATCCGGTTCCGTGTTCCCGTAAAATTAAAGACCAGAGTCAGCTTCTTGTCATACAGGAAGGCGGCTTGCAGGAACGTGTCGAACAGCTTCGCCTGCACCTTCTTATTGGTTATGTCCCCTTTGCGGAACAACCGCATCCCGGTCACCAGCTGTTCCTTGCTGCACGACACGACATTGACCTTCGCGTCGCTCAGCCGGATGTTCAGCTTCATCTGCTCGTCTTCCAGTTCGTTAAGCCGTGCGATCGTGTTCCGGGTTGTGGCCCCGGCCTCCATAGCCTTCATCAGGTTGCCGATGCGCGTGTTTACATCTTCCAGTTCTTCTTCCAACAGCCCGACATTACTTTCTTTCAGTCTTCTTGCATTGTATTTTACCGTTTCATCTGCAATTACTTCTATATTATCATCAGTCAGGCAAAAATTGTAAATAATTTTTGCGATGGTGTCTTCTATCCATTCTTTTTGCACATTCTTTTTGTCGCAGGTGTGATCAGTTTTCCTCCGCTGGCACCGGTAATAACTGTACAGTCCGTTCCGCCCGGTTCCCGATGCTCCCGTCATGGGAGATTTGCAGTGCCCGCAGAACAGCTTCCCTGTGAGCAGGTAGGTAACATAGTTGTCCCTGGTCCTTCCGGAACATCTGGGATTTGTCTTCATGCGTAACGCCTCCTGTACCTTATAAAACAACTCGTCGCTAATAATGCGCGGCATGCCTCCGTCGATGCGGACATCGTTAAAAATATAGACGCCACGGTACCGCTCGTTTTGCAAAAGTTTATTGAAACTGCTTTTGTTCCACTGGCCACCCAGACGCGTCTTTATGCCACGCCGGTTAAGGTCCCTGCAGATATCTATCAGGTACCATCCTTCTGCCGCCTTCTGGAAAATCTCCTGCACGATCTTCGCCTGGTTCTCATCAACTTCAAAGCGTTTGTCTTTCCCGATCCGGTAGCCATAGGGCGGCGATCCGTTGGCCTTGCACTGCTTTGCGTTATCCATCATCCCCCGGTGGATATCCTCGGCCATATTTTCTATGTAAAACTGGTTGACCGACATCATGTTCCTTAAAGCGAAGCGGCCCGCAGCCGTGTCGGCAAAGTCCTCTTCCACATACAAAACCTTTACGCCGCATTCCCGAAGCCGCTCTGCGTTTATCATGGCCTGCAGCATGTTCCGTCCCATGCGGTTGCTTTTCCACGCCACAACGTACCGGAACTTTCCTTCTTCCGCGTCCTTCATCATCTGTTGGAACCGGGGCCGGTTGTCTGTCTTGCCGGATATGGCCCGGTCTGCATATGTTTCTATGACGTCAAGTTTTTTAGCCTCAGCCTTTTTCATGCAGGCTTCGACTTGCTGCTCAATGGACGCATCCTTCTGGTTATGGGATGAGTATCGGGCGTATATTACCGCTGTATTCTGTTTTCCTATGGCAGATTTACGAGGCATGCTGTTCTCTCCGATTTTCTATTATGGAACGAAGGGCCTTTTTTTCGGAACGAAGGGCCTTTTTTTCGGAACGAAACGAATCAAAAGGGCCGTTTTCCGAATCAAAATGCCCATTTAAGAACCAAAAGTACTGATTTTTGGTTCTATATCATATGACTTCCGCCTTCGGGCGGCTTTTTTATTTTATATGGAAATATTAATACAAAAATCTTCTTCTGGATTTGTGATACCTTCACGACAATAGTAACCACGATTAATCAGCTCGTCCGTTACTTTATCATCTGGAAGCCATGTCTTAAGCAATGGAACAAATCTGCAGTTTTCATCGACCTGATCGGAATAATCAAGTTTTCTATGCAAATAGTAATGAATGTTTCGTCTGTTGAAACGATTGGGTATTAGCACTTTGTAGAAAAAGATTGATCCGAATTTATTTTTAGTTTCTTCCGGAAGTTCTGAAAGACAGATATTCTCTAACACACTTTTTTTGGCAGACTTTGAAAATTTAATATTGTGAGATGTTAGGAACTCGGAAATATCTGCTTTCGTTCCAAACGTAACCTTCTCTTGAATCCCTGGACCATCAACCACCAAAATGCCGGATTGCAATAGTTCTTCAATTACAGAATCTGCGTTAACGGCGATAATGGGTTTTTTGTCTGTTATTGTATATGCAATTCTGCAAAGCGCCTTTTGTGCTTCTACAGAAAGAGTTTCAACAATATCTATAGTTGCTGTCAGATTTGTTTTTTCACTATTTGAATGCGGAATCAGGTTTATGTTTGAATCCGCTTTTTCGTTCAGTACTCCCAACTCAATAGCCAGCCTGTACATATGCTTGCATGGGAGCTTATACCGAATAAAGTCTACACATTGGCAGGCGTCGAGGTGAGTTTCATATCGCCCGCTGGATCCTTTGAAATTTCCCATAAGGTTTTCTGCATCAATGTTTAATGGTGTTAATTTTGCTGATTTAGCAGACTTGATCCGTTTGGTTGCGTGTTCGGTCGTATGCGTATCAGCACTCCACGCTTCATTCCATATCTCCAGAGCCTTTTCGTTCATGAAGAACACCTCCATAACTTTGGTTGATATAAAATACCGATTCCCGTTGTAAAATAACAAAATTCAATCGTACTCATCTGCCGGGAACAGCCGCAGCATGTTTCCGTTTCTTTCCAAGATTTCCGGTTTTCGGTATTTTCTAACGGAATCCGTAAGGCCTCCCTGCGAGGAAAAACATCCGTTGCTTGCTATGAGGCGGATTCCGCTTCTGTTTTTTCTTTATCCGCTTCGAGGCGGTAATCGGGGTCTATCGTGAAACTTTTTACTATTTTTGAAGCGGCTCTTTTTCCTTCAGGGTTTAAATGACGATAATTATTGATTAGTTCCTGTTCATTGTAATCAAGGATAGGTTCTTGAGACCAACCCATTAAAGAACAAGGGGATACCTGATAAATATCCGCTAAACAAATAATAGAATCATACGGAACATTGGGAATTATACCGACTTCATATCTTTGCAGAGTAGAAGAAGAAATTTTACAATTTCGAGCGACCATTAATTTTTCTAAGTCTTTAAAGGAATATTTGTGTGCCTGTCGCAGGCTTCTTAAATTCTCGCATAACTTCGATACCATCAGTGTCCACCTCTCTTTCTGTGTAAAAATATTATAGGTTATTTTTACGCAAAATGCAACATAAAATCCTTACAGTCATGCTTTCGTTGCGTATTAAGCGTTGACAACTCCGCAATGATATGGTATTATCATTGCGGAATAAGCGACAAGGAGGTGATGGCATGTACGAGGTCGATACCATTGAATTGCAAAAAAGAATGCTTGACAAAGGTCTCAAAACAATCAAGCAAATGGCCGACGCAACTGGCTTGAGCCGTGATACTGTATCGGATATCATTAACAGCAAGGTAAAGCCGGGGGCGATTGCCATGTACGCTTTTGCAAACGTTTTAGACCTTGAACCCGAAGCATTAGGGCGTATTTTTTTTAAGCGTAGCGTTGCGTAATACGCAATGATTGCGACTATCAGCACAGTGAAAGGAGCAAAAAGATGTTAGATGGAATGGAAGATAAACAGAAAATCTGTAACCGAATGTGCGAGACATTGCGGGCCACGCTCTGGGGTTGTGATATCGAATCTCTAACCTACATCCATCACAGCACAGATGAGCAGGAAGTTGTAGTCAAATATCGCAACGGCCACCGAAAGCGCATTAATGTGAGTTGTGATTCCGGCTTCGGGATGATTAAGGACATATTGAGAGGACTGTAGGAGGAGCAAAACATGTACAAGGACCAAAGAGGCTGGATTTTCAAAGTAAAGTCAGGCATTGGTGAGAACCAGTGGAAGGTTTTCTACTGGAAACCGAGAAAGGATGGCAACCTTTCCGTAGGCTGGCACGCAAGCAGCATCTTCAAGTGGTGGCCGACGAGGATGGAAGCCGAACAGGAACTTCTGGCCGTTGCGAACGAACGCGGATGGGTGTTGGTGTGAAATGGAAAAAGAAAAATGGAATGTAATCTGCATCACAGTGCTCGGCGAGAAATTGTATTTTCCCTGCCGCAAGATTAATTCCGAAGAGCCGGACGTCTTTAATAATTATGAATTTTATCGAACCGGATATCTAATCCCTGCAGAAGCCCAGGAAGTAGCGAATTTTCTGAACGAACACGAAAAATGAAAGGAGCAAACAAATGCTGAATGAGGAAAACAAGGAAAGGTGCCGCAGGATCATTGACCATTATGGTTACCGGCCGCAGCTCGGCATGGTAATTGAAGAGTGCAGCGAACTGATCCAGGCCACTGCAAAGGTCTTGCGGAATTGCCCCTGCGCTGTGAACCAGCCTTACGCAATTCCTGAGAATTTCAAAGAGGAACTTGCGGATGTAGCGGCCATGTTGGAACAGGCCCGGCAGATGGCAAACATCAGCGAATCGGAAATCAACAGCCGTGTGGAAAAGAAACTGGAAAAAGTGATCGCACGGTTCGGAACAAAACAGGAGGAGTAAAGCACATGGATTTACCAAGACGCGGACGGCCACGCCGTCATCCAAATTGGAAGGAAGGCGAAGAAACGAGGAAGCAGGAAAAGCTCTGGCCGTATGCTTCCTGTGTAATCGCCGGGGACGTAATAAAGACACAGAACATAGGCGTCCTCAAGGCCATGGCCAGGGACAAGGCCAAAAATACCAACAAGGAAGTGCCTTTGGTGGTGTTCCTGCCGAACGGTGAGAAACACACCTTCATTTTCAGGCCGACCGGGACATATGTCCTGCTGAAGATCGAGGAGGCCGCAGAAGATGATTGAGATACGGGCGGCAACCAAATGGAAACCTGTAAGCAGGGAAAAGGCGCTGTCCTTCGCCCGGTGGCTGTTACGGAACATGGTCAACGGCGGCAGCGCGGAAGAACGGTTGGAAAAGATAAACAGCCGGCACGTCAGGGGCATCCGGTTCACGCTGGATGAGCTGCAGGGATGATTTTAGGCAAAAAAAATCCGCTGCGGCAGCACCCGCAACGGAAGTTTTCAAAGTGTGAAAGGAGCAAAATCTTTCACGTCCCTATTTTAACACGGAGGCATTGAAAATGCAAGACGAACTGTACATAGACGCTACTCTGGTTCCCGAGTTTAGGATGCGCGACCTGTGCGAGAGCATCTTCGAAATGGTAATGGAACAGAAAAGCACAAAAGAAGGCCGCAAAAAACTCCGGGAAGAGGCAAAACTTTACCGGCAGGAACAGGCGGAAAAGAAACGGAGGAAAACGAAATGTTAGGAATTGTGATCACAACCGAAGACAAGATGTATAAAAAAGATTTTGCAGAGCCGCTGTTCCAGTCGATCGGCATGGTTACCGGCGGGTTTGAAATTGTGAACCCCCTGAAGCTGCCGTCCCCATTCTGCTTTGTAATTGACGATAACGGCATAAAGAATCACAGGCCTGTCAATCCGGTCGGGACGGCATGGTATGACGCATTACCGAATAAAATCCATGGCGATATCGTCGTCATGAAGAACGGATGGACAGAAGACGGTCCGGGCCTTGAAGGCCTGACGGAAGAGGAATGCGAAACCATCATCAACCTGGTCTACGAAATGACCGACGAGACCGTCGTATTGATAAAGGAGCCGGATCATGAAGTTTTTTAGGACCTGCCCCCATTGCGGATCCAACCTTGACCCCGGTGAAAAGTGCGATTGCCAGAAGCACCGGGAACACAAAGAGCGAAAGGAGCAAAAATACGATGAGAAAAACAGAAAGGTACGCCGTTGAAATAATGATGTTCGCGACACTGTTATTCATCGCCGGGTTCATCCTGATACAACCAAAAACAGAGATGCGCTACACGCAGCATATAGTTAAGGCCGGGGAAACGGTCTGGTACATTGCGGAAAAATATGCCGACGGCCAGAAGCGACCCTTTGCCGAGTTCGTGTACAGCATCCAGGCAGAGAACCGCCTGGCCGGAAAATATATCCGGCCAGGTGATATTTTAGTTATCCCGATGGCTACGGAGGTGAATGAAAAATGAAAATTTTATCAATGAAGCTTGTCAATTTCAAAGGCGTCCGGGACGCAGACTTCAACTTCCCGGACGGCGGAAACTATAACATCTACGGGACCAACGGCGCCGGCAAGACCACCACGGTGGACGCGCTTATGTGGCTGCTGTTCGACAAGGACAGCACGGACGCCAAAGACTTCAATATCAAGACCATTGTTGACGGCGAGCCGCTGCACCATGCAGAGCATTCTGTTGAATGCGAGTTCCTTATGGAAGACGGCCAGCGCATCACGCTGAGAAAGATCTACAAAGAAAAATGGCAGAAGCCCCGCGGGAAACTGAAAGCAGAGTTCTCCGGGCACACGACCGAATACTACATTGATAACGTCGGCAAAAGCCAGTCGGCTTACAAAAATTATATCAACAGCATCATCGATGAAAAGACATTCAAAGTTCTGACGAACCCGCTGTACTTCAATGAAAACCTGAAAGACACCGAGCGTCGTTCCATCCTGATGGATATTATCGGCGGTGTGGATCAGGATGCGGTCATCGAAGAGAACATTTCAGAACTGGCGGAACTGAAACCCCTGTTGAAAGGGCGGAAGGTTGAGGACTTCAAGCAGATCGTGAAGCAGTCCCTCTCCAAAACAAATAAAGAAGTTGAATCCATAGCGCCGGCCATAAAGGAACACCAGGCCATGATGGTATCCGGAGCGGATGCCGCCAACAAGGGATTCTATGAAGCGACAGTCCTGCAGTGTGCGGACGCCATCGGCACTCTGATTCAGGAGATTGCCCAGGTCAAGGCCGGGACGGTCAACACTGCGCTGGAAGAAAAGAAAGCGGAACTGAACCGGAGGATCCTGCAGGTGCAGGCCCAGGAAGATGAACGCAACAGGGCCGCAAAAAACGAACTGCAGGCCAAAGTGGACGCAGCCCACGCCAAAAAGCTGGAAGCGGACAGCCGCGTATACGGATGGGAGCATGTGGTAAAAGATTTCCAGATGAAAGTCAACCAGTACGAGCGGAAACGGGAAGAACTACTGGAAGAATTCAAGAAGATCTCAGGTTTTAAGTTCACGGCCACAGCCATCGAAACGGTCTGCCCCACCTGCGGACAGGATATCCCGCCGGAGGCGGTGGAAGCCGCCATGGCCAGACTGGAAAGCCAGGAAAAGGAATTCAACCGGGATAAAGCGGAAAAGCTGAAGGCCATAAACATTGACGGCAAAGCGAACAATGAGAAGAAGGCCGAAGCCGTAAAAAAATTAGAGGAAGCAAAAGAAAGCCTGCTTGCCGCCCAGCGCGACCTGCAGGCAGTAACGAAAACGGAACGGATCGCCAGGGAGGCGCTTGACAGATACCAGCCTGTCACTTTACCGGAAAAGGAATCCCTGCAAAACGAATTGACAAATCTGCTGGCTAATGTAGGCAGGCCTGACGAAACAGCAGAAAAGCGAATCGCTGAGCTGGAAGCAAAGCGACAAGCCGAAATCGCCAAACAGACGGAGGCGCAGGAAAAGCTTCTGGAAATCGAGCAGAACCGGAAGCACATGGAGCGCATCGGCGAACTGCAGGAAAAGGAAAAAGAACTGTCCGCCACCTATACGGCGCTCACAAAACAGTCCTTCCTCTGCGACCAGTACAGCCGGTGCCTGACCAAGTATATCGACCGCAAGGTCGGCGAGCATTTCAAACTTGCCCGGTTTGTCATGTTCAAAGACAACATCTCAAACGATGGCGCCAAGGAATGCTGCGAAGTGCAGATGCACGGGACGCCGTACCATGACCTGTGCCAGACGGAACAGATGCACGTCGGGCTGGATATCATTCAGACCCTTTGCAAGTACTATAAATTGACCATGCCGGTCCTGATTGACCGAAGCGAAAGCTTTATCACCCTTCCGGAAACGGACATGCAGATCATCAGGCTGATCGTATCAGCTGACGATAAAACACTCAGAGTAGAAAAAGCATGAAAGGAGCAAAAAAAATGAACGAAAACACAAACCAAGCAACTGTGGCAAACGTAGCGGCCAGCGCGTCGCAGCGGTTTGTCAGCACGGTAATGAGGGAGTTCACCTCCTCATCGGGGGCAATCAACATTACCCCGTACCAGGAAAGCCTGATCCAAGGGTACTTTATCGGATGCGACAAGGCGCTCCGGTATTTGGAAGAAAAACGGCAGAAAGATGCCAAAGAAAAAACCGACTACGGAAGAGCTGCCGCAAACAAACTCCCTTATACGTGGGAAAACGTGAACATTGGCGCCGACCTGGCCCAAAGCATCGCAACTTTTGCTAAAAACAACCTGAACATGATGATTAAAAACCATCTGTTCCCCATTCCCTATAAGAATGGAAAAAACGGTAAATATGACCTGAGTTTCCAGGAAGGATATGAAGGCCTGAAATACAAGGCCATTAAATACAGCTTGTTCCCCATTGTGGATATCGAATGCGATTTGTTGTACACCAACGACAAATTCCGGATGATAAAAGACTGTTACAAAGGCGCATCCTATGAACTGGAAATCCCGGATCCGTTTAACCGGGGGGCTATGAAGGGCGGTTATGCGTACATCCGCTTTGAGGATCCCCGGCAAAACAAACTGATTGTCATGACCAAAGCCGAGATTGAAAAAATAAGGGAAACTTCTAAATCGAAAAACTTCTGGAAAGACTGGTACAACGAGATGGCCCTCAAAACCATAATGCGGAAAGCCAGCAAGGCCGTTACGTTGGATCCGAAAAAGTTTGATGATTATTACATGCTGATGGAACGGTTCAACAGCGAAGCTGTCGAAGCTGATCTGGCTAACGAGCTCCGGCAGAAAGCAAACCGGGAACCGATTAATATAACGCCTGTCAGCCCCCAGCCGGCAGCTCTTCCTGAACACGCACAGCCGATGGCGCAGCCGGTCATGCAACCAGTTGTGCAACCAGTTGTGCAACAACCCGTTGCACAACCGCCCGCCCAGGAACAGCCGGTTCCCGGTGAAATGCTGCCAGAAGACATCATGGTGGATTTCTGATGTTGGAAGTAAAAGCCATAGCGTCCGGCAGTTCAGGCAACGCCTATCTGCTGGACGACGGGGCGGGAAACAAATTGTTACTGGAGTGCGGTATCCCGTTCCAAAGGCTACTCAAAGCACTTGATTTTAACATTCTGCAGATATCCGGGTGTCTGCTGACCCATGAGCATCTGGATCACAGCAAGGCTGCAAAAGACCTGTTAAAGCGCAGCGTAACTATATATTGCAGTAAGGGCACGGCAAAGGCCTTGAAGATTGACGACCACTGGAACTGCAAGGCCGTTCCGGAACTGAAGGAACGGAGGATTGACAAAGCCTGGACATTTGCCCCGTTCAAAGTTGAGCATGACGCGGCAGAGCCGTTTGCATTCCTCATCAAGTCACGGTTCGCCAAGGCGCACATCCTGTTTGCGACCGACACCTATTACATCAAATATAAGATGCCTGAAACACTGACGCACCTGATCATCGAATGCAATTACAGCATGCAGCACCTCAACGAAAACATCGCAGACGGTGTTGTGGACGCTTCCCGGAAAAACAGAATCCTGCACTCGCACATGAATCTTGATACCCTGAAGGAATTTTTGAAGGCAAACAAATTCCCTGAACTGCAGACCGTGTACCTCATCCATATGTCAAATGACAATGCAGAAGAGGATCGCATGATAAAAGAAGTCGAGGAACTGACCGGGGTGCCGGTCATAGCTTTTTAAGAAAAGAAAGGAGACAACATGGACATTTCAACAGAAAAGCGCATCGAGGGCGCAACCGCAAAAGAAGTAGCAGAGCTGGAGGCATTGCGACAGACCGGTTATGTCATGGTTCCATACATGGAACTTACGAGGCTTATGAAGGAAGCGCAAAACTACCGGCTCATCCTCACCACCTACCAGTGTAACGATATCAACTGCGTCAAGCCGCTGCTGGATTCACTGATCCAAATGTGTGGGCCGACCGTGATGCTGTCTATCACAAAAGAATTGGAAAGGTTGCTGGATAAACGCGAACAGGTAAAACGGGCGACAGACTCGATATACCCAAATCCGGCAAAGAAATCAGGTGAAACCGAATGAACAAAGTTGTACTGATCGGTCGGCTGACCAGAGACCCTGAAGTGCGGTACACGCCGTCGCAGAAGGTGGTCTGCTCTTTCACCCTGGCCGTTGACAGGCCGTACCAGAACCAGCAGGGACAGAAGGAAGCGGACTTTATCCCGATAGTGCTTTGGGGTAAAACGGCGGAGGTCGCAGGAAACAGCCTTTCCAAAGGCCATAGGCTGGGAGTCTCCGGACGGATGCAGACGCGGAATTATGACGATAAAGACGGAAAAAAAGTGTGGGTAACCGAAGTTGTCGGCGACAGCATTGAGTTCCTCGAAAAAAAGGAAGCCAGCGCAAACCGGAATCATGGCTACCAGGGGCAGGCTTCCGCCCCTCCGCCCCAACAGCCGGCGCCTCCTGCACCACACTATCAGCAACAGGATGCATTCGGTCACATGGGGACGCAAGTCCCCTTCGATGAGGACGTTCCGTTCTAAGGAGGAACCATGGAAATTGAAGAAAAAGAAAGAAAAAGTTTCTCATTTTTTCGCTCTTTTTACGAAGCAGCCGGAAAATTTAAAGAAAAAAAGAAGCAGGCCGACTTTCTCATGGCAATCTGCGATTATGCCCTGAACGGAAAAGAAAATGAGCTGTCAGGGGAAGTTGGTTTGGCATTCACTCTGGTGAAGCCAGTTCTTGATAAATCCAGGGCAAGGGCAAAAGCCGGAACTGCCGGGGGTTTGAAGAATAAAAAGAACGCCGGGGAAAGCGAAGCAAATCAAAAGCAAACTGAAAGCAAAAGCGAAGCAAACGCAAGCAAAGTTGAAGCAAACCGAAAGCAAACTGAAAGCAAAAGCGAAGCAAACGAGAAGCAAACCGAAAGCAATCCCCTCCTTAGGAATAGGAGAAAGGAGATAGGAG
>Ga0310695_10009746_pt1 | contig 14323 bp, 5 predicted proteins | sample RumenRJG_04DNA_FD_203882 | JGI IMG/M metagenome (GOLD analysis project Ga0310695, IMG submission 203882) | Bovine rumen microbial communities from Lethbridge, Alberta, Canada - RJG_04 (v2) (version 2) | ecosystem: Host-associated > Mammals > Digestive system > Stomach > Rumen | place: Canada... | reverse complement strand
ATGTATAATAATAATCAAATACAAAATAATATGTATAATAATAATCAAATGATAAATAATATAAATAATAATAATAATCAAATAAAAAATAATATCAATAATAATAATAATCAAATACAAAATAATAAATATAATAATAATCAAATGCAAAATATTATGAATAATAATAATCAAATAAATAATAATATGAATAATAATAATAATAATAATCAAATGATAAATAATATGAATAATAATAATGAAATACAAAATAATAAATATAATAATAATCAAATACAGAACAATATGAATAATAATAATCAAATAAATAATAATATGAATAATAATCAACAAATAAATAATAATATGAATAATAATAGTCAAATAAATAATAATAAGTATAATAATAATCAAATACAGAACAATATGTATAATACTAATCAAATGATAAATAATATGAATAATAATCAACAAATACAAAATAATATGAATAATAATAATCAAATAAATAATAATATGTATAATAATAATCAAATGATGAATAATATGTATAATAATAATCAAATGATAAATAATATAAATAATAATAATAATCAAATGATGAATAATATGAATAATAATAATCAAATACAAAATAATATATATAATAATAATCAAATGCAAAATAATATAAATCAAAACCAAAATCAATATTTTTATAATCAACCAATAACCCAAAGAACAGACTATCAATTTAATAACCAAAATAATCAATATAGAATGTTATCAAATTCAGTAAGATTTAATCAACCAAACTTTAATAATCTCCAAAATAGGAATATGAATATAGCTCAATCTCAAATAATAAATCCAAATTATAATAATAATATAAATCAAAATTTCAATTATCAAAATCAAAACCAAAATGCATATAACAATGAAGAATTTGAAATGAAATCTATACCAGAATTACTAATTGATGAAACACAAAGAAGAAATAAAATAATTTTAGAAACAAAAATAAATCATAATCCAAAATGTTTCTTTTTAACCTCAATAAAAAATGTTGAAAATTTATTAAAAAAATATAGTACATCTCATCAATATAAAGAAAATAATTATTCTTATAATGATTTTATTAGAAATGTAATTTATAATCAAACAAATGATTTAAATAGAAAAGAATCAAATAAATTAAGAGAATTAATAGATTTACCAATTATTACTCAAGGAGATTGTTTTTTTATTTTTCCTGATAAATATGTAATTAAAGGAATTTTTTGTTTATATGAAAAAGTTAGTGAAATGTATGATTATATTAGACATTATTTAAATAATTTACATGAAAATTTTCATCTTTATTTAAATAATAATCAAATTGATTTAATGAATGAAGATATTTTATCTATGAATTTTAATTTTCCTGTTGCTTTTAAAGTTGTTTTTCCAAAAAAATATTCTGGATTAAATGAAAATGAATTAAATAAATTAGGAGTAAGTTTAGTTTGAGTTAGAATTTTTTTTAATTTATAATTTTTTTATTTTTAAAAGAAGAATTTTTTTAATTTTGATTAAATTATATTTTTCTAAATATTTTTAAAAAATAATAAAATAATATTTATTTTATAATTAATTATTTAAATATATTATTTATTATTCTTTTTTATAGTCTTTTCTATATCATTAAGTGATTTTTCTAACTTATATTTATTCTTATTAATCATATCATTTAAATATTTAATTCCATAATGATTAATATCAATTGTAGTAAATTCTGAAGAAGAAACAATAATTTCTAATTCATTTATTAAAGATTGATTTTGTTCAGTTAATAATATAATATGTTTTTTTAATTTTTCATTTTCTTTCTCATAATAATTTTTTATATTAATTAACTTTTCAATACATATTATATCAGATTCATCTTTATTTCTAAATTCATTTAATAATTCTTGACAATATTGTAATTCATTTGAATGACAATAACAATTACAACTTTGAGGTTTTTTATATGTTTTTTTAATATTATTATATATTGTATTTTGTTTATTTATTTGTTTTGAATTTTTTATAAATGTATTAAAATTTGATTCTTGGGTTTTAGAATTTTTTTTATTTGAACTTTGAAAAGTACTATTATTAAAATTATCATATATTGAATTTATATTTCTTGAAATACAATTATTTTTAGGAGAAAAATAGTCAATTTTTGAATTATTTGGATTTGAATTTTCACTATGAGATGATGAATATTCTAATGAATCATTTTTTTCTTTAACTGAATTATTTATTTGTTTTGGTGTATTGGCAAATGTAAAAGGTTTATTTTGATTATAAGAATATGAATCAAATGAAGAATTCTTTGGTACTTTAATTTTATAATTTATATTTGTATATATTTTATTATTATTAATTGGAATATTTTTCTTTCCATTAATATTAAAATATGAAGTTTTATTTAAATGATTTTCATTATTATTTAATACATTTTTTTCTATATATAAATTATTATTATTATAATCTTTTATATTATTTTTTAAACTTGAACTTCTAAATGAATTCTTTTCTTCTTCTATATTTTCATCTAAATTATTAAATTGATTATTATAATTATCATTTAAATTATTTAACTCATTATATTCGTTTATATTTGAAATATCATTTTGATATGTTTTATTTAAATTATTCATTCTTTCTTTTTTTACAATATTTTTTATTGAATTATTATATTCATTCTTTAATTTATTATTTTCTTGTTTTAATTGTTTATTTATTGAATTAATTTTATGGAATTCAGATTTTAAAGAATTATATTCTTGATTGATTTTAATATAATCTTGATTTAAATGTTCAAGATTATTATTTATTTTATTAAACTCATTTTCATTTTCATTTATTATTTGATTAAAATCTTCATTTTCTTTTTTTAATCTTTCATATTCAATATTTAAATGTTTTAAATTTTCATTTAAAGACTTTATTTCATTTTGATTTTTTTCATTTTCTTTATGTGAATTTTCAAATAAATTTTTAAATTGTTTTTCTAATTTTGAATTTTCAATTTTTAAATTATTGTTTTGAGAAATAAATTTTTTATTTTCACTTTGAATAATTTTATTACTTTCTAATAATTTCTCAAATCCAACTTTTAAATAATCATAATCATTAATAATTTTTTCTAATTCATTTTTTAAGTTTTCATTTTCATCATATAAGTTTTGATTAATTAATTTTTTAGTATTTTCAATACTTTCTTTAATTGAAATATTATTTTCATAAAAATCATGAACTTGTTTTAATTCATATTCAAGATTATTTTTTTCTTCAATTAATTTTATATTTTCTTCTTTTAATTCTTTATTGTATTCTTCAATATTTAATAAATCATTTATTCTTTGTTCTGCATCATATATTTTTGATTTTAGTTGATTTATTAATAAATTTTTTTCATCATCTTTATGACAATTACAAAAGCATTCAATTTTTTGCATTAATTAAATTTTAAATTAGAAAAATAATAATTTTAAATAATTATTTTATTAATAAGTCGAAAATTTACAATTTTTTTAACATATAATATTTTTATTTTAAATAAATTGTTTTTCATAATTTCAAAAAAAAATTTCCCAAATTAAAATTAAATCAAATAATAATATAATATTTCCCAAAATAAAAATCATATTTCTTCCTAAATATTATTTATCCAATATTAAAAAATCCTAAAATTTACTAAAAAAATAAAAAAAAAATATTAACCAAAAAAAAAAAAAAATGTATAACAATAAAATTTTCTTATTATTATTAACTCTATTCTCCTTTTCAAAACCTTTAATCTCAAAAGAAAAAATAAAACCTCGTCGTAGTGGAATTTTAATGCATATAACATCACTTCCATCAAAATATGGAATAGGAACATTAGGAAAAGAATCATACAATTTTATAAATTTCTTAATAAAAGCAAAACAAAAAGAATGGCAACTTTTACCAATTGGACCAACTGGTTATCGTGGTTCACCATATGATACTTTTTCTTCTTTTGCAGGGAATCATTATTTAATTGATTTTGATATTTTAATCAAAGAAAATCTTCTTTTTGAAAATGAAGTCTCTTGTGAAAATTGGGGTTCTAGTCTTAGATATGTTGATTTTACTCAATTATATGTTTGTAAAGATAAAGTATTAAAGAAAGCTTTTGAAAGATTTAAACAAAATGAATTTTATTTAGATTTTTGTAATAAAAATAATTTTTGGTTAGATGATTATTCTTTATATATGTCACTTAAAAAATTTTTTAATGAGAAACCTTGGTTTAAATGGCCAAAAGAAATTAAATTTAGAAATTTAGATACTATAAAAAAATATAAAAATGAATTAAAAAATGAAATTGAATATCAGAAATTTATACAATTTAAATTTTATGAACAATTTAATAAATTACGTAATTACGCTCATTCAAATGGAATATCATTAATTGGTGATATTGGTATTTATGTTCCTTATGATAGTGTTGATACTTGGGTTAATCCTCATTATTTTCAATTTGATAATGATTATAATCCTTTATTTGTTTCAGGTGTACCTCCTGATGCTTTTAATCCTAAAGGACAATTATGGGGTAATCCTTTATATAATTGGGATAAAATGAAAGAAAATAAATTTTCTTGGTTTATTATGAGATTAAAATCCCTTAGTGAGAAATTTGATACTATTAGAATTGATCATTTTAGAGGTTTAGAAAGTTATTGGTCTATTCCATATGGTGAAAAAAATACAAATAAAGGAAAATGGGTTAAAGGTCCTGGGAAAGATTTAATAGATATTATTCATAAAGAATTACCAAATGTTAATTTCATAGCAGAAGATTTAGGTTATTTAACAAATGAAGTAATTGAATTGAGAAAATATTCAGGTTTCCCAGGAATGAAATTACTTCAATTTGCATTTGACTCTCGTGAATTATCAAATAAAAAATACCTCCCACATAATTATCCAAAAAACTCAGTTTGTTATATAGGAACACATGATAATAATATAATTCAATCATGGCAAGAAGAATTAAAACCAATAGATAGACTATTAGTAGAAAAATATTTAAATTTAGAACATAATTCAGATTTACGTATCCCAATGTTAAAAGCAGGTTTAGCAACAATATCAAATTTATTCATTGCTCAAATGCAAGATTATATAGGAGTTACATTTTTAGCTAGAATGAATAGACCAGGAATGACTGATGGTAATAATTGGGTTTGGAGAGCAAGACCAAATGAAATTAATGATACTTTAGCAAGTCAAATTGCAGAAATGACTATTTTATATGGTAGAGCTGAAAATGATGTTAAAGTTCCTGTTTTAGTTGGTGATGTTGGAGGTACTAATTCGAGATTGAAATTAGTTTTACTTTCATCAAATGAAAATGATGATATTGATATTATTGATAATAAAAAATTACATTCTTTTGATTTTAAAAGTGTTGATGATTTACTTTTAAATTATTTAAATGAATATATTGGAAGTAGTTATTATCCTAAATATGTTGTTTTAGGTGTTCCTGGTCCTATTAAAGATAATACTGTTATTAAATTTACTAATGTACCTCATTGGGGTAAAGTTAAAGGTGATGATATAGCAAATAAATTAAATATAGAAAAAGTAATTTTTTTAAATGACTTTGTTGTAAATGGTTATGGTATCCAAACAAAATTAATAAAAGGAATAGATTACACAATAATAAATGATGTCCCAATTGATCCGAATGGAGTTAAAATAACTTTCGGACCAGGAACAGGTTTAGGAATGGGTTTCTTAACAAAAAACCCTAATGATAAATATTATACAGTAAATCCATCTGAAGGTTCTCATTATGATTTCCCAGTAAGAAATGAATTACAATTTAAATATATGAATTACTTATTAAAATATTATAATATTGATCATATTTCTGTAGAAAGAGCAACATGTGGTCAAGCAATAATTCCAATATATAAATTCCTATATAATGAATATAAAATTGATAAAGATATTGATATTGATTTATTTAATCGTGTAATGAAATATGATGGTACTTCAAATTCATTTGAACAAATTACTTTAAATGATGAAATTTTAAGAAAGGGTGTTAATAAAAAATGTAAATTATGTTATGAAGTTGATAAATTTTTTATTGAATTATATGGAGCTGCTGCTGGAAATGCAGCAATGTTTACTTTACCAAATGGAGGTATTTATTTACTTGGTGGAATTTCTATTGTTCTTGAAGATTTAATTGTTAATAGTAATATTTTTATGAAGGCTTTTATTGATAAAGGAAGGTTTAAAGATGTTTTAAAAAATATTCCTATTTTTTTAATTAAAAATGGGGATTTGGGAACTAAAGGTTGTGTTGAGTATGCAAGGAGGTTGTTAGAGGAAAAATTAGGGAATGAGGATTATGAAAGTGGTTAAATTAGAGCTTTTTATTCAAATATATTTTTTATTTTTTTTTGATTGTGTTTTATTTAATAATTAAATATTATTTCTTTTAATTCATCTATAATTAAATTTAAATTTGAGAAATTGAAAGTGAGTTTTTTGAAATTTGAATCATAATTTCCTTTTATATTATTTGACTTATCATTTATAGATATTGTATTTGCTTGAATATTACTTGAATTGGGGTTTTCTATATTTAAGATTATTATCATTCCAAGAATATTATCTTTATATAAATATTTATCTAAATTATTCTTATTTGTATATATTGATAATTTTTTATTTGAATATGAGAAATTTATTCTCCAATATTTCTTATTTTCAATTGTATCAACATCGTCATTATCATAAAAAATTTCACCTTTTCCTTCTTCAGTACTATTTAAATTAATAATTAAATTCATTTTTTCCTGTCTTAAATAATATGAATTTGAAATATATTTATTAAAAGTATCCTGAAAAGGAATAATACATCCTCCTCTTAAATAAATATTAATATCTTCAAATTTCCCTGAAATTTCCTTATTTCTATTTGTCTCATTTTCTTTAATTATACTTTCACCACTTGGATATAAATTCCAATTTCCATTTGGAAAATTCTTCTTAAAATTCTTAACATCATCTGTAAAAACAGGAAACAAAATAAAACTATCCCCAATCATAACTCTTTCATCAATATGTTCATAAGACAAATCATCATATGGAAAAGTATAAAAAACTGGTTTAAATAAACTACTTTTTTCATTTAACCCAATAAAAACCATTTCTGAATAAAAATACCTTAATAAACTATATTTATAATTAATAGCATTCTTAATAACACTAATAATATTATTATTAAAAGACCAAGGAAATTGATCATTAGAATGAATAAAATTATGATTTCTACTAAAAGGATAAAAAACTCCTAAATTATGCCATCTCATACATAAATCACTATTACAATTCTCCATAAAACCACAAATATCATCTCCAGTCATAGGAATACCAAAAATATTAAATTGAAAAATTCCATTTATGGAATTTTTCATATCATCATAATCAGATTTATTATCACCTAACCAATGATAAGAATATTTCCCACAACCAATAAATGAAGCTCTAGTTAAGACAAATGGTCTAATATTCATTTTATATTTTAAAAAATTATAAGTAGCTTTACATTCTAAAAGAGAAATTAATGGTTTAGTATTATAAGAAGCATATTTTAATTCATTATCACCATAATTGATTGCATTTTCATTAATTGATCCTGTTGCAATATCATCATGTTCATTTTTTATATAACCAGGAATATATGGTAAATCTTTATAATAATAATAATTATCTTCTTTATTACATTTATTAGCAATTTCACCTTTGCATATATGATCTCTTTTTAACATTGCTGGTTCATTCATATCTAACCAAATTCCATCAAAATTTACTAATTTATTATATGAATATAAACCATAATGCCATAGTAATATTGTATTTGGATTAAAAAAATCTGGAAATACTGTATCACCTGGCCAGACATTACTTATTAAAGTTTTTTTTGTATAATTTGATTTTATAAAAATATCAAATTGATCTCCTATCTTTATAAAATGATTATTTTTATTTTCATATGATATACCTAAATCAACAATAGGAATAAAATGATATTTTTCTTTATGTATTTGATTAACAATTTCTAATAAATTACCAAAAGTATTTTGATTAACAGTAAAAATTTCATAATTATTTAAAGAATCAATATCAATCCACATAGTATCAATTGGAATTTTATTATTTTTATATTTCAAATAAACACTTTTAAATTCATTAGAATTTTTATATCCATATCTTGATTGATGAAAACCCATTGACCAAAAAGGAGGAAGAGTAGGAATTCCTAATAAAAAATTAATACTTCTATTAATTTCATCAGGGGATTCTCCATAAATAATATAATAATCAATAATACCTCCAATTGTTTTATGAATAAGAGAAATTTGATTTTTTGAAATTGTTTTTATTACTAAATCTTGCATATTTGAATTAATAAAAACAAAACCTAAAAAAATATTTTTATATTTTGTTTTATGAATACCAATTGGTTGATGACCCATTAAATTTTTTCCTCCTTTCCTATCATCTTTTTTAATTCCTCCTGTATCATTTGGCCAAATTGTATAAATTCCATCTTCTAATTTTAAATTATGATAATGTTCACCAAATCCATAAATATCATTTGATGATAATAAAGATTCAAATTGAATTAATGTATCACTATATAAGAAATTATCTTTTGAAAATGAATAAATTTCTTCATTTTTTAATGATAATATTTTAAATGATAATGAATTGTCTTCTGGGAAAATTATTTTAAATTTTGATGATGTGTTTTTTATGTTTGATATTCTATTAAATATATATGAAGGGTTTAATACTTCTTTTTCTGGAACTGACCATCTATTTGTATTGTTTGAATCTGTTATTTTGAAATGAATGTATTTTTCATATTCGATTTGGATTTTTATTGTTATGTTTTTTATTAATTTTATATTTTGAGGATTTATTAATTGAGGACAGATAAATTCTTTTGGGTTAAATGGTAATTTTGATTCATTGTAGGAAAATGTACTTATTGAATTTAGAGAAGTGTTAAATGTTCCTATATAATTTTCAGTTGTTATTAATAGTATTGAGAGGAGAAGTATTAAATTTAGTTTTTTATTCATTAATTTTAAAAAAATGAAATAAATTAAAAAATATAAAATAAAAGTTTTCAATTATGTAATAAAAATAAGAATCATAATTTAAAAGTAATATTCTGATTATTATTTATTATATTTTTTTCAATATTTTTATTGATAATTAATTATTTTATTATTAATTTCAAATTTTTTCAACATATAAAATATTTAATTCTATATATAAGTATATTTATAAAACTTATATTATAAATAAAATAATTTATATACCTATTTAATTAAAAAAATGACTGAAATTGAATTACAAAACAACAATGATTCACAAAAAATAACAATAAACACAAATAAAAGCAATAAATCAAATAACAATGAACCAACAAAAATAATAGAAAACTCAAATAACAATTTAGGATCAAACACAAACCCAATCCCCATATTAGAAAACAATCAAAACCCTCACAATATAAACAGAAATGAAAACGACCACATGAACACAATGAGAAGATTTTTTCCTTATTACGGTACAACAGAATCTCCAGTAAGTTTTTGTTGTGGTTCAAAAACAAGAATATGGTTAAAATACATGAATGTAGAAAACTTAGTAATATATATTACATTTGCAATAATAATAATTCCAATATTAACATTAGATTTAATAGCATTTCCTAAAATAAAAAATAAAAAATGGAAAATAATAAATTATATATTAGGAAATGTAATATCATTAATAACAATATTATCTCTTTTAAATGTAGCATCATCTTGTCCTGGATATGAAGATACAAGTAAACAAATTTCAAAAGAAGAATTTGATAATTTAAATCCAGAAATAAAAATAAAAGGAAATAAATATAAATTAAAATATTGTGAAACTTGTAAAATAATAAGACAATTAAGAACATCACATTGTAGATATTGTAATAAATGTGTTTTGAGACATGATCATCATTGTCCTTATATTAATAATTGTGTTGGAAAAAATAATCATTTGAAATTTTTTTTTTTTATTTTTTTTACTTTTATTTATTGTACTTATTGTTCTATTTTTACACTTGCTTTTAATATTAAAGAACATAAACATTTAGGTTGGTTTAGAATAATTTATTTAGGTATTTTTTTTGTTATTGCTATTTCGTTGTTTTTTACTATGGGAGGTTTTTGTATTAGTATTATTTATCAAATTTCTGTTGGTACTACTACTAGAGAAGATATTAAACAAGTTATATATGGGGAAAGTGTAGATAATGGATGTACTGATAATTGGAAAGAAGTATGTTGTGATTAATTAAATATGATATTTTTTCTTTTTTTTTTTGTTTCCTTTAATTTTTTATTTTTTAATTTTTTTAATATTAATTTTTTGTGTTTTTTTTTTTATTTAATATATTATATTAATTATTATTAAATATAAAACAAAAAAAAAAATTTATATTAATTTCAAATATAAAATAATGAAAATCAATAATGGTGTTACAAGAGTGAATAAATTACCAAAAAATAAGAATATTTCAACTTCAAAAGTAACTACTTACGGTGGAAGAAATGAATTAGTAGAAGCAGATTTATATTTTAAATTAAGAGATGAAAACACAGAATTAAAAAAAAAAATAACTGATTTAGAATTCCAAAATAAAAAACAAGAAGTCTCAAATCTCAAAAATAAAAACCCAATAAATATAAACACAACAGATATAGAAACATTAAAAATTGAAAACGAAAACTCTAAAAATAAAATATTAAAAATGAAACAAATAATCCAAGGTTTACAAAACGAACTTAAAAAAAAAAATAAACCATTTCAAAAAGGGAAAAATTATCAATCATCAGAAAATGAAAAATACTTAAAATTAATATCAGAATTACAAAATCAATTAAATAAAGCACATAATGAAAGAAGAATTTTAATTGATGACATCGCATCAATAAAACAATCAAATTTATCATCAACTCTAGCATCATATTCAGATGATTTAAGAGATAATAAATCAAAATTAGCTGATTTAAATGTTAAATATGATAAAGCTTTAAATTCTTTAGAAGTAAATAATAAAGTTTTAGAATTAACAAAAAAAGAATTAGCTGATTATTCTGATAAATATAGAATTGAAAGAAATAAAAATATGGAAAAAGATAATGAAATTGAAGATTTAAAAAATTCTCTAAGTAAAGTAAATGATTATATTGAAGAAATTGAAGAATATAAAAAAAGAGAAATTGAATATGAAAAAAAAATTCAAGAATTATGTGAAGATCCTTATTTAAAACAAGCTAATGAAAGAGAATTAATTGTTATTAAATTAAAAGAAATTGAATTTGCTTTAAATGAAGAACAAAAAAGATTAAAAAATGCAAATGATAAAATAAAAGAATTAGAAATTTTAATTAAAAATTTACAAGAACAAAATGATTTTTTAATTGAAGAAAGAGATAAATTTAAAGATGATGTTTTGAAATATAAATTAACAATTGAGGAAAAAGAAAAAAAATATAATGAATTAGGAGAAACTATGAAAAGATTAAGTCAATTTGGAGAAGTTGAATCAAATTATCAAAATTTAATAAATGTAATGAAAGATACTAAAATAAATGATAATAATAATTCTGAAATTAATCAAGAAAATGGTCCTTGGGGAGATATAAATTTTTTAGAAAAAATGAATGAAGAACCAAAAGATATAAATCAATTACAAAAAGAAAATCAAAGATTAAAAATAGAAAAAAGTATTTTAGGTGATGAATTAGAACAAACTAAAAAATTATTAATAAATCAACAAGAAATAAATAAAAATATTAAAAAAGTACAAGAAATGGATAATGAAAAATATAAATCAGAAATTCAATTTTTAAAAGATAAAATAATAGAATTAAATAAAATAATTAATAAAGAAAAAATACCAATAGAAACTATAAATAAAGATGAAACAATATCAGAAATTTCAATAAATAAAGAAGAAAAAGAAAAAGAAAAAGAGAAAGAAAAAGAAATAAATATTTTAAGATCTTCACATAGAACAATTGATTCAAAAATAACAGGATTTTCAATTGATTCACAAAGTGAATATGGAGAAAATGAAAATGCTTTAGATTTATATATTACATATGGTACTTTTGATAGAGAAATTGTAGAAAGTAAATTAAATATTCCTTTAGAAAATTTATCATCTTTCTTAACTGTTGATTTTTATTTACATGAAACTCAATCAAGTAATTTAACAATTGCGCCTAGACCAAATTATAATTTACAATTAACTTTTAAAGTAATTGTCGATGAATATTTTATAAATTTTATACAAGATGAATATATTATTATTGAATTATATTCTATTCAAGATAATATACAAAAAATAATTGCAAATGGTAAAATTGAATTATATCAATTAATTAAAGCAGAAAAAAATCATAAAACAAGAGTCATTCATGGTAATATTGAAATGTTTTTAAGTTCTGATTCAAAATATAAATTATGTGATATAAAATATAAAATGAGAATGAGAAAATCAATTATGAATATATTAAAATGGATAGAAGAAAAAAAACAATTAACAAAAAATTTATCTCCTTTAAATGAAGCAAATATGAATATTTTAGATGAAAATTTAAAAAAGAAAGAATTTAATAATAGACAATTAGATGTAATTGAATATTATGAAAGAAATAAGAATAATAGAGTTTTTGTTATTAGAATTTTAATTATTAGAGCTGAGAATTTAATTTTAAGTTTTCCTTCTAGGAAAATGTATCCTTATATTTATTATAATTTCTATAGAAAAAATGAACACTTTTCTAAAATTTTATCAAATCCAAATGATGAATTTAACGATTTAGCACAATTTACTTGTATTTATAATAATACACTTCATAATTATTTATTAAATAACACTTTAGATGTTTATATTTTTGATAGTGCAAAACCAATTGAAGTTGATATTGGTGATGATGTAAGAATGATAAGAGAAGAAAATGATAATGATTTAATTGGAATATGTAAAATTAATTTAAAATCTTTACTTTTAACAGGTAAAATTGATGGTAAAATGGCAATATTAAATGAAAGTTTAAGTAATACAATTGGTAATTTAATAATTAATATTACTTGGGAAGAAATAAATAAATATCAAGAAATTCCTATTAATGAAAATATTAATATTACTATTAATAAAGAAGGTGTTGATCCTTTATTAATAAAATTAGCTTCTTTCTTAAGAGAAAAAGGTTTAAATATTAATTCTGCATTTAGATTATTTGATTCATATAATCAAAATTATATTACTATAGATTCATTTAGAAATATTTTAGTATCAATAAAATATACAAAATCAGATGAAGAAATATTAAAATTAGTTCAAATAATTTTTGGTAATAAATCAATGATATATGAAATTGATTTTAAACAAATTTTTAATGATTTATTACCAATTGATAAGGGATTTTATAATAAAAATAATAAAATTGATAATTCCCAATTTGATAAAAATAATTTAATTGAAAGTAATCAAGATATGCAATTTAGTATTGATAGACAATATGAAAATCAGAATTTTAATAATTTAAATAATGATGATATGATTGATACAAATAATAATTTTATTTCAAATAATATGAATCAAGGAAATGATTTTAATACTGGATTTATAAGTAATTATTATGATCAAAATATAATAAAAACAAGAAATGTAAAAGAAATTATGATAAATGCAAATAATTATTTAAATAGATTTGGTAATAATAATGCTATTGATTTATATAAAATGTTTGATTCTGATGGAAATAATTTTGTTGGGAAAAAAGAAATGGCTAATGGTTTTGGGAAATTAGGTATTGAATTAAATAATGAAGAGTTAGATAATATTTGGAATGAAATTGTTAATAATGATATTCATGCTGAAAAATTCGATTTTGAAAAATTCAAATTGTTTTATAATAAACATAGATTTGATTCTTAAATTTATTTTTTATTATAATAAATGTTATTTTTTTATTAAAAAATATTGGATTTATAAATTAAATTATTTTTTAGTATATTTTTATATAATAATAATTTAATAATTTAATTAGAATATTTAATAAAAATGATTTAAGAAAAAAATATAATTAATTAATTGATTTAAAAAATTTTTTTGGGAACAAATAAAATTTTTTTAATATTTTTTTGGAACATTAAAGATTTAAACTTAATTTAAATTTTATTTTATTAAATTGGGGATTGGGGATTGGGG